>SDBT01020572.1_pt1 | contig 10319 bp, 16 predicted proteins | sample 2277101 | NCBI WGS metagenome assembly SDBT01 (sample SAMN10404973, study PRJNA504765) | marine sediment metagenome | isolation source: marine sediment core GS10_PC15, 103 cmbsf | place: Arctic Ocean: Southern Knipovich Ridge | collected 2010
CGCCGGCCAGCTGGTCGTCGCTGATCGGCACGCCTGGCTCGCCGATGCCCTTGTGTTCGCCGGCCTTCACCAGGTGAACCTTGACGCCGGCGGCTTCGGCCACCCCGGACGTGTCGGCCAGCACGCTGTACACGCCGATGGATCCCACGGCGCTGGTCGCGGTGACGTACACGGCGTGGGCTTGCGAGCCGATCCAGTACGCCAGGCTGGCCATCGACCCGTCCGCCAGGGCCACCACGCGCTTGGATTCGCGGGCTCTCGCTATCGCGTCGGTCACCTCGGTGATGCCCTCGACCGCACCGCCGGGGCTGTCCACGTGCAGCAGGATCGTGTGCACGCGGCTGTCGCCGATGGCCTGCTCGATGCCCGCTTTGATCTCGTCCACGCTGGTGCCGGCCGGCGCGCTGATGTCGTCGACGGCGGCGGCGTGTCGGGTGATCACGCCGCGGATCGGCACCACGGCGATCGCGCCGCCCGCCTCGAGCTGTGCGGTTTCGGCTTGCTCGCGCCTGGCCGCCTGGTAGTCGACGGCGCCCAGCCGGTAGGGCTCCAGGTCCACGTCGTCCAGCTTCACGCCGGCAGCGTGCCGGTGCACGATGGCTGAAAGCTTCTCGAGGATCGGCTGGTGCAGCGCCCAGGCCATGGTCGTCAGGAACTCCAGGATTCGCCGGTCTCTCATTGGTCGGTTCCCTCGTCCTTTTTGTCGTCGTCGTCGTCGTCGTCGTCGTCGTCCACCTGGTCGTCGTCGTCCACCAGGTCGTCGTCGTCCACCACGTCCTCCTCCACCTCGGGGTCGGGGTCGTCCTCGACCACGGCGGTGGCCTGCGCCGGCTCGCTCAGCGCTTCGTTCATTCGGCTCTGCAGGTTCTGCTCGTAGATTTGCTGGGTCAGCAGGTCCTCGTAACTGCCGCCGCCCATCGCGCGCAGCTCGGCCTCCATCGTGGTCAGGCCCGCCGCCAGCTTCAGCGTGGTGGCCTGCGCTTGTTTCTGCGGGTCCACCCACTCGTACCCGGCGTGGTACCAGATTGCGCGCATCAGCTTGGCGTCCCACTTCTTCAGGTGGCGCAGCATCCCGCGGCGAAACGCCTCCTCCATCACGAGTAGCCAGATCGGTTGCAGCACCTGGCGGGCGAATTGCTGCGCCAGCTTCCTGAACATTTTGCGCGCCTCGATCACCGCGGCCCGCGCGTTGCTCCAGCTGCTTTTGCTGAAGTCGCGCAGCGCCAGCTCGTAGCTCAGGCCCAGGGCGCCGCCGATCTTGCGCAGCGCGGCCATGCTGTACTCACCGAAATTCGCGTTGGGTCGCTTGGGGTCGGCGATCGTGATGGACTCCCCAGGCTGCAGATCCACGAACATACCGGGGCGGAACTCGCGGCTTTTCACGCCGTCGGTTCCCTTGTTGGGGCTCCACAGATTGCCGCCCGGGCTGGTCACGATGCCCGTAAGACAGCTCGCGATTTTGGCCGCGAACATTTCGGCTTTTTGATAGTCGGCGTGGTCCTTGAATGCCGGCAGGCTGGCGGTCAGCCAGGGCAGCCCACGGCTCTGCCGAACCCGCTGGCGGTTGATGTAGTGCAGCATGGAGCGGCTGCCGTCGGGGTTCCACTTCGGCACGCGCACCATGTTCCGATCGCCGCGGGTCCGGGGCTTGCCCAGAATGATGTCCTTGGGATGCTGGCGGTGGACCCAGTAGGCCACCGGCGCGCCGGCCTTGTTGGTCTCCACGCCGCCGCGGATCACGCGGTCGCCCTTCAGACCCATGGGGGTGTCCACGCGCTCGGCCTCGATCGTCTCCAGGGCCAGGTTGAACTCGGCGCCGGGTAGTCGGTTCTTCACCGGGCGGGGCAGCACGTCGCCCACGGTTACCGTCTCCTGGAACCACAGCTCTTGCAGGCTGTCGAAATCGTCGACCCCGGTGGCGTCCGCGGTTTGCTTAAAGCAGCCCCAGGCCCACAGCATATCCACCTGCAGTTCGTCCTTTTGCTCGGGCTCCAGCTCGAGGCGCCTGGCGTCCAGGGCCGGGTTCGGGGTCAGGCCCTCGCCCACCACGTTGTCGGTTAGCGCGCGCACCATGGCCACGGCGTTGCCGTCGTTCGCCACCAGGTCACGGACCCGCGCTCTGATCAGGGGCAGCTGCGGGATCATGTCCCGGTCGGCGCTGCCGATATCCGGCTCCCAGTCCTTGCGCTGCTGGGTCCGCTTGCCGGCCTCGTACGGTCCGGTGCCGCCCATCAGGTGCCGGGTGGCCCGTATCTGCGCGCCGCGATACCCCTCGGCCTCGGCCATGTACAGGCGATATGCTGCCCGCTTGGCGCCGAGGCTCGGGCTGCAGTAGCCCAGGAACCGGTCCAGCATGTTCGGCGTGGCGGTGTCCATCAGACCAGCCCCAGGCCCACGGCGAAGCTGGTGGGGTCGCCGTCGCTGCTGTCCTTCACCAGCTGCGCCTGGGCGTAGTCCTTCAGCTTTATGGCGTGGTCCACGGTGAACAGCTGCACCGTGCGGCCGGCAGCGGTCACCGTGACGGGCCGCTGCGTCGTCGCAATATCCAGTAGCGCCTGGTCGCACGCATCGATCACCGTCTGCCAATCCACCGCCGCCATGGCCGAGCATCCTGCACCTGGCCCGGCCTGGGGCGCAAGGTCTTGGGGCACCCCTTTCAGCAGTGCTGAAAGAAACAAACCCCCCCAACAGGTTGGGGGGGCTCATCATCACATCATGGAAACCGCCGGCTGCGTACCCGGCAGAAGGATCAGCAGCAGGCTATCGCGGCGGGGCCAGGAAGTCCACGCGCACGGGCGTGGTGTCCCAGGATACCCGCCGATCCCGGACCCACAGCACCAGCCACCTGGTGGTCCTGGTTTGCGCCCTGCGCTCCACGTGGAACGTGCGGGCGTCGTCGCCCCTGGTCACGACCAGGACGCCCTGGCAGATCCTGGCGCTGCCCAGGGGGACCCAGCACGGGGTCCTCCCCGCCCGGCGCCCATCCAGCTCCACCACCGCCCCGGGGGGATTGCTGGACACGTGGACGCCAGGCGGGGCCGCGCAGCTGGCGAGCAGCAGCACGATGGAGGCCGGCCCGCGCCAGGGCCGGGTCGTACGTTGCGCTCTGCGAGCACCTTGCCCCCCCGCAGGACGGCCTCCATCGTGCTGTCGTCCACAGCCTAGCATCAGTCCCCCGCCTTTGGCAAGTTGCGGGCGGCCTTCATCAGCGCCCACCGGATCGCCTGGGGCCTGGTCAGGCTGCCCAGGTGGGCCATGATCCGGCGCAGGGCCCGGGCGGCCTTCTCGTCCAGCTGGACCATGAAGCGGTCCAGGTCCTTGTCGGCCGCGGCCTCGTGGCCGCTGGTGGTCTTGGTCTCCATCAGGATGAAATCCTGCCCCAACAGCACCGCTTGAACTTCAGCTGACTACCGCACGGGCACGGGTCGTTACGGCCCACCTTGCCCGTCGCTCGTTGCACCGGCGTCGGATGCAACTCCATCGGGCGAACGTACGGGCGATCCTCCTCCTCGATGCCCGCGGCCTTCAGCCGGTCCCGCAGGGACTTGCCCGCAGGCAACTCGATGATATCTCCGGTTCTAGTGTCCATGGCGATATCGTAACGCGGGGGCCCGGTCACGCCAGGGCCTTCTCGGCGGCGGCGCGTAGCGCCTCGATCAGGGAATCCTCGTTGGCCAGGCTCCCGGCGACGATCGGGCCGCCGGCCAACGGGTGGATCACCGCCGCGGGCCACCCGTTCCACTCGACGTACGCGTGGAACGGGGGCACGTCGAACGCCGCGGCCAGCGTGGTCGTCGGCACCGGCGCGCGGTGGCCGTTCACCGCCAGGAACCAGTTGCTATCCACCTGCACCTCCCAGCACCCGGCGTGCTTGGTCAGCGGGGCGGCGCCGAGCGCCTGCGCCAGATCCGCGATGGCCATGAACACCCCCACCACGCCCTCGTCACCTGGCTGCCGGGTCACCGGGACCCCCAGGCGAACGTGTAGACCTGCTCGCACTTGGGACACGGTATGCGATACTCCCAGGGCGATCCGTAGGGCACTAGGCGGTCCAGATGCACCACCGCCGTCAGCGACGGCGCGCATGGGCAAACCCAGCTGGCGACCAGCCGTCTCCCGCCGCCGGCGACCCGGTGGGGTTCCAGCATTCCCGTGGCCACCGTGGTAATCAGGTCGTCGTGCTCGGTGGTGATGTCGTACCGCCGTGGCCGGTAGTGCTCCTCGTTGGCCTCCTCCTCGCAGGCGCTGGCGGCGCCGTGGATCGCGGCGGCCAGGCGCTCGGTGGTCTCCGGCCTCCGCAGGGTAATCCCCTGCAGCTCCTCAAGGCCCGCCTGGGCGCTGCTGATCAGCTCGGCAAGGCCGCCGCGGGTTACGAAATCAGACATCGGCTCGTGTATTCTCGTTTCCATGCGGGACATCTTGGCGCTATCGCCAAGCTATCGCAAGCTGGTAGACGGGAATAATTCTCGACATATTTTGCGGCGCTATTTGCCCTTGCCCTTCCTGGGCCAGTTCTTGGCGATCAGCCAGCCGAAGAATCCCACCACCAGGAGCACCGCCAGCAGACCCCACAGCCCCCAGTCCGTGACCACGCCGCGCCAGTCCTGGGCGCTGGCCAGCTCCACGCGCAGCTTGGATATCTGGACGGCGCCGGCCTCGAGCGTGGTGCGGATCGCCGCCAGGGACTCGAGCGCCTGGCTGCGCTCGGCGGCGCTCGCCGCCAGGTCGGCCTCCAGGTGGCGCAGCTGCTCGGTCAGAGCTCTGATTCGCTCGTTGCTGGCGGCCACCTCCCCGCCGGCGCCGGCCGCGGCGCGGGTCCCCCGCAGCACCTCCTGGGTGAGCGGGCCCAGCTCGGTGGTGGTTCCCACGAACCTGCCGCCGATCGTGCCCCCCCACCCGTCGTACACCAGCGTGCCGAACGTGTGGGCGCCGGGTCCCCCTGAACCCACCGCCAGGCCCTCCTGCTGGTTCGCGTGCACAGACCAAAACGGTTCATGCCGCCACCCACGGGCGCAGGCTCCCACGACAAGCACGAGCACCACCATAGCCACCGCGGCCAGCTTCATCGGCACCACCTCCAGGGCCCCCGTGTGTACGGCAGCCGCGGCGCGGCGTCAACGGCGGGGCAGCTCGCGCAGCCCGTGGTCCAGGACACAATCGGCGCAGCTGCAATCTGGCCATACGATCACGTGCCCCAGGCCGGCGGGCAGGTCGTCGACGGCGCGCACGGTAATCCCGTCCAGGTCGTACCGCAGCAGCTCGGTGGACGGCTCGGCCTGGTCGCGCAGGTTGTCGAACAGCGCGTGGGATACCTGCACCTCGGGGCGGCCGGCGTGGCGCGGCCCCAGCCGGCTGGGCGGGCACAGTCGCCGATATGGGTCGCTCACGAAGTCGCCCCCCACAGCTCGGGTGAGCCGTGCCGTTCAAAGGTCACGCCGGCGATCGTCGGCGCAATGGCCTCGGCCTCCAGCGTGCTGGTGTCCTCGCTCGAGGCGCCCGGCCCGAACAGCAGCGCGCCGGTGAGTATCGAGGCTTCCCCGTGCACCACCAGCTCGCAGCCGGTCGCGCGCAGGCCGATGTCGTCGTAACTGCACGACGACAACAGCCACCAGCGCGCGTACGGGGCCTCGCTGTACAGCTCCAGGGTCAGTTCGGCCCACGTGGTGCCCGCGTGGTTCCGGCTGCGGTACTGCTGGACCATGGACCCACTGGCCTCGGGCACCGGCTCGAGGCCGAGCAGCAGCTGCAGGTCGTCGACGGTCGCGTCCTCGTGCAGCTCGAACGTCACGCCGAGCAGCCGCGCCGGGGTGATACTGCGGTGGAACCCGAACAGCGCGGCCTTGGCCTTGCCCAGGCCCGCCGCCAGCGCCTTGTCCCGGGGCATCCTGGGCAGCACCTCCTCGCGCACCTCGTTGGGCTCCAGCCATACGGGGAATCGAACCCGCGCCTGGTGCACGCTGTCGTCCGGGTGCAGGCCGCCGAACGGCTCCACCTGCTCCAGGCACCAGTCCTCGGGGGCGAACTCGCCGGGCTTGAACGTCAGCACGGTGGTGGCGACGGCGTAGCGCCTGGCGGGCGTGGGGTTCTGCACGCGTACGGGTATCTTCATTCGGGGCTCCTCGTGATTTGCGGCGTGGGGTCCAGCTCCTCGCTGTCGAACTGCAGCTGGCACTTTTGGCAGCGGTGGTACCGGGTGGCATTGTAGTGGCCGGTCGTGCGGGGCTTGCGCTCGCCGCATCGTGGGCACGCGACGGGGACCCAGTAGACCAGCGGCCGGCCCTGGGGTGTCACGTTGGGCGGGCGCGGTGTCGGCAGCTGCGCCGGCGCGCGGTCTGGATCGCCGCCGTACAGGTCGTCGGAATCGGGCAGCCAGCCCTCCAGGTCAGTCATTCTTCCGTCCCCGGTGGTGCGGGGTACCACTCCCTGGCGTCGTCCCCGTGCTTGCCGCAGTACTCCAGCAGCTCCTTGCGAGGCGAAGGGCCCGCGCTGCAGCCGCATCCGTAGCCGACGATCCACAGCTTTCGTTTCCGTGGTTTCCTCTTTCTGCCGCCGAGGTTGCCGCCGAGGTTCGGGCGGAACGGCCCCGAGTTTTTCTTTCTAGTCATCCAGCCAGCCCTCCAGCTCGTTGTGATCCACCCACGTGTCCGGGTCCATGTCGTCCTCGCGGTTGCTGCGCGCGACGTGGAACGCATCGCCGGGCGTGCCGGCCAGCGGGCCCTCGCTCACGTCGTCGCGGAGCGAATGAAGGCCGAGCTGCATGGCCGCGGCCAGCGCGTACACCTCGCCATCCCAGCTGTGCGGGCTGCCCATGCCGAGCTTTGGCCGCCATACGAATTTCAGCTCACCGCCGCGGCGCTTGGTCGCGCGCTTGCGCGCCGGCACCAGGTGTTCCGTCTGCAGGTGGCGCAGGTACACGTCGTCCACTTCGGCGTGCAGCGACCAGGCGCTGGGATGATCGGCGGGGTGCGCCATCAGCGTGGCCAGGTAGTTTTTCAGGTAGTTGGTATCCAGCTGGTGGACCTGCAGGCCGTCCACTTCGCGCACGTGGATTGGGGTGCGCTGGCTTTCCATGCCCTCGAGCGGGAATAGGTGGGGCTCCTCGCCGCGGCAGAATTCGCGCACCACCTCGGGCTTGTACCGTTCGTCGATCAGCGCCAGCTGCACGCGGTGGGGTCCGCCGTTGCCGTCGGTGAACGTCCGCCCAAACACGGCGGCGAACAGCTCCTTTTTATAGCCCACCGTGCGGCCGTTCCATATCAGCCACGACCGCAGCCGCGTCGACCAGGCGCGTATAACAATGTCGAACACGTACGGGCCATTCTCCGGGCCGCCCATATCCACGCCGGCGGTCAGCACGATACTGTCGCGTGTCGGCACGACGCCGGCGCGGCGCTCATCGCGCAGCTGCAGCAGTTCGTCGGACTCGAGGCCCCGGCGGGTTTCCGTCCACGGCAGCGCCAGGTCGCTGTTGGTAAAATTCATCAGCGCCGTGGCGTCGTCCTTGCTGCGCAGGAATTTGGCGGCCACCTTGGACCAGCCGCGGAACGGCGAATACAGCGCGTTCAGGTGATACCCGCGGTGCTTGCTTTTGCGTCCGCCCTTCACCTTGCCGCGCGGCGTCACCTTGCCGCCCGCGGCGCACCAGCGGCCACGCTCGAGCATCTTGCGCAGCACGTCGGGGTGGTCCTCTATCGCCTTGTCACAATGAACGCAAACGTACCAGGCCAGGCGCTGGTCCTCGATGCGCTCCGGGTCGCGTTCGTCCTTGGGCCAGCGCAGGCGGTCCTCGGAGAACTCGAGCACCTGGTACGCCTTGCAGTGCGGGCACGGAACATGGAAATGGCGCTGGTCGGATTGAAGCCAGTAGGTCCAGCCGGGATCAGTTTCCAGCACCGGCGTGGTGAACCGGCCCACCTTGGCGTCGGGGTACGTCGTGGTTCGCTCGCCCGCCAGGTCCAGCGGGTTCGCCTCGCGGCCCGACCAGGCGGGGTACTTGTCCACCTCGTCCATCAGCAGGAACCGGATGGCCTTCTCGGCCAGGTCGCTCGGGCTGCCGGCGCCGGCGAAGTAGACCGTACAGCTGCCCATGCGCAGCGGGCCCTCGGTCTTCATGTCGCGGGGCTTGCCGGTCTTGTGCTGCGCCAGGGCATCGCTGGCGTCGATCATTACCACCACGCGGGTGCAGAACGTCGCGGCGTTGTCGTCCTTGGGCTGCACGATCAGCGTGGGCCCGGGCTCCTGGTCGATGATCCAGCCCACCACGTTCAGCAGACACTCGCTCTTACCGGATTGGGTGCAGACGATCATCGTGGTGCTGGCCACGTCGCGGTCGCTGAAGCTGTCCATCGGCTCGACCAGGTAGGGCAGCAGCTCGTTGCTCCACGGGCCTGGCCGCGCGCTGGTCTCGCTGGTCATGTACCGGTATTTCGCGGCCCACTCGCTCACCGTGATGTTCGCCGGAGGGCGCAGCGCCAACAGCTCGCGCCTGGTCCAGTCGGCGGTGATCGGCGGCGCTTCGGTCATGGGTGCGAACGCGCAGAACGCGCAGAACGCGCGCGCGCGCTATGCGCGATGGGTTGTCGGCACGCGCGCAGCACGAGGTCGCGGGCACGGTTCAGCCAGGCCGGGCGCACGTCGCGCAGCAGCCACCGGCGCAGCCAGGCGGGCACCTCGAGCGGGGCCCATACGGCGCCCTCCTCGAATAGCTGATTTCGCGGTGGGGTGGGGCGGCCCACCATGCGCGCGCTGGCGATCTCCGGGTACTTTCTGTCCCACGCGGCGGCGTGGGCCCGCCGCGCGTGCTCGGCCCACCATACCCGCGTATCCACGTTGGGACCCACCCGGGCGCAGGTCTCGCCTGGCAGCGGCGTGGTCCGCAGGGGCACGAACGCCTCGCCGGGCTCCAGGTGGTACAGCTGCCCGGGCTTCAGCATGTCGGGGGAGTATTTCCTGGGCCACTCGCGCTTGGCGCCGTACAGGTTTCCACCGAATCGGGCGGCGTCACCATGGCGGGCAACGCACGCGGCCACGGTCTTGTCGCACTCCTTGTAGGTGCCGCGCGGTTGGACGCGGTAGCCGCACGGCTTCCCGCCGAACACGAACGGGCAGCGGCTCACGGCCCCACCTCGCCCAGCTCCGCGCGCTTGCGCTCCTCGAGGAACGCACGCGCGGCAGGGGCCTCGGCGCCCTCGCCGTACGGGACGCCCAGGTGGAGCTCCACGCTGTGCTGCCCCTTGTGCTGGAACACGGCGGACAGGATGGGGCCCCGCAGCTCTATCCAGTTGCCGGTGAACTCCTGCACCTGCCCACCCTGCTGGTCGAACACCATTACCACCGGGCCAGGACCGTGGGTCTTCAGACAATCCTGGCAGCGCAGCGGGCACTCGCCGGTCGATTCCCATACCACCACCTGGGCCACGCGGCGCAGCTCCAGCACGCCGGCGTCCACGGCCTCCATCAGCTCGCCCTCGGGATCGTGTGGCGGGGGGGCCAGTTTGTCCTCGATCCACTCCGTGTTCGCCTCGTTGCGCATCATCATTTGATTGCGGGCCGTGTCGAACCAGCGGGTTTCAGGGGCAGGGGAGCCGGGGCAAGCCAGTGCGCGGTCGCCCGGCACCTCGCCCGTCCCATCGCACGGTTTGCAGGTCGTTTTGATCGTCTCCCCGCCCTCGACCCAGCCCACGCCGTCGCACGCCATGCACGTTTCACGTTCCATTCGTTCGGTCCTCCTCCAGTAGCTCGAGCAGCCCCGCCCGGCGCACGAACTGCGCCAGCGCGGTGGCCACCGTGTCGTCGATGATCTCGCCCACCTGCTTGTCGCTCTTGCCGCGGATCAGGGTGGCAAGCTTGCGGCCAATCCCGGTCAGGTTCCGGCGCAGGTCCTGGCAGCGGGCCACCAGCATGGCCTCCACGTGGGCGCGCTCCACCAGCTCGTTGCGCAGGCGCTCCAGCTGCAGCTCCTCGCGCTTGGCCCGGGCCAAGCGGTAGCGGGTGTCGGGCGGCAGGGTCGCCGGGTCCACGTTGTCGGCGATCGCGCGCCCAGTTTCGTCGCCAGGGGCCCGCTGCGGCAGCGCAGCACCTGGTCCTCGGACGGCCGCCTGGCGCTTGCGCTGCTCGGCCCAGGTCTTCACCAGTTCGGGGTCCCAGGGCCCTTTGGCGCCCCCGGGCATCGTGGGGTCCTTAATCCAGTTGTACGGCGTTCGCCGGGATACCTCGCACGCTTTGGCCAGGTCGGGCAGGTGGGTCAGCAGGTCCGTGGCGGTCTCCATGATCAATCAGCCATGATGGCGCCGTGCAATCGTGCAATCCGCTGATTGCGC
>SDBT01020573.1_pt1 | contig 10319 bp, 9 predicted proteins | sample 2277101 | NCBI WGS metagenome assembly SDBT01 (sample SAMN10404973, study PRJNA504765) | marine sediment metagenome | isolation source: marine sediment core GS10_PC15, 103 cmbsf | place: Arctic Ocean: Southern Knipovich Ridge | collected 2010
GGGCAATCACCAGCCTACATTATCGAAGCTCTGCAAAGACTTGATGAAATTGATGGAATAAAAGAACAACGTGCTCATCGTATCGCGTTTTCTGGCAGATGGTTTACCTCTGATGGATGCCTCTTTAATCCCCTAGAAGAAAAACCAAACACCAAACAAACTACCGCCTACAGAAAGTACTTAGAAAAAAACGGCTTTGATCTTGCCAAGATTGTTGAGCGCCACCAAAAAACAGAAACCAAAACGATAGTTATTGATTATGTTCAATCTGGTGCAGCCCTTTATTCATTTTTAGATGTACTCTTTGCATGGGCAGAGGAATATGATTTGCTCGAAGAACTTCAGAGTGCGGTGCAGGCACATATATTTACCCTTTACAGCCCACTGCCGGAGCAATACAACGATCTTGCCTCACTCGGCTTTAAAGTAACCGTTCATCCAGTAACACGCAAAAATACGTCTCGCCTTATTTATTGTATGTGCAACAGTGATAGCTGGTATGATGATCGCCTGGTGCCATCGTTCAAATACACACAATGGAATAAGGTTGATCCAGCAAAATTTAAGCCTTCGTTTAATGCTGATTTGCTCAGATTTATGGTCTTGGACCATGTGATGCAAGCGCATGAAAAAGAAAAAAGTAACAAGACAGCACAAACAGCGCAAACAACTTTAAGTGACAACCAAAATTAACCAAAAAAAATGCCCGGCTAAGCCGGGCTATTTTTTTGATCGCAACAAATTACTTAATATTCTCAAATACTTTTTTAATAGAAGCCAGTGAGCCGACCAATGAACTCGCCTCATACGGCACCAAGATCATTTTATCGTCCTTACCATCCATCATTTCTGGCAACGCTTTGATATATTGCATTGCAATCATGTATGGCATTGGATCACTTTTTGGCGCTGCTTCTTGAATCATTACAATCGCCTTGCTCTCTGCTTCTGATTTTTTCAGACGAGCTTCCGCCTCAGATTCAGCACGAAGAATAAGAGCCTCAGCCTCACCTTGTGCTCTGAGTACCTTCGATTCTTTTACCCCTTCAGATTCCAAAATTGCTGCACGTTTTTTACCCTCTGATTCTAGAATGATTGCTCGGCGATCACGCTCTGCACGCATTTGTTTTTCCATCGCCTGACGAATATCTACTGGTGGGGAGACTTCTTGCAGCTCGACGCGGTTCACCTTTACGCCCCATTTATCTGTTGCTTCATCCAAAATGATGCGCAGTCTTTCATTAATTTGATCACGAGAAACCAATGTTTCATCGAGATCCATAGAACCGATTACGTTACGCAAGGTAGTTTGCGTGAGCTTTTCAATAGCTTCTGGCAGATTGATCACCTCGTAGACCGATGCAATAGGATCCATAATTTGGTAATACAGCAATGCATTGATTTCCATGGTCACGTTATCTTTAGTGATCACATTTTGCTTAGGAAAATCATAGACCGATTCACGCAGATCAATACGGCTAGTAATCCTGGTATAACGATAATAGCGTCTGCCTTCAATTTCTTTGACATACGTCCAAACCACTTGGTGTGCAACGTCGATAAACGGTATAATAAAATGTAAACCAGGTTTGAGTAGGATATGGAATTTACCTAAACGCTCAATGATCACGACCTCTGCTTGACGCACGAGGAACAATGATTTTGTAACTAACATAAAGGCAACAATGATGCCGCCGATTAAAAAAGGATTGGGTGTGAATATCATGACACCTCCTGAAAAAGATAGGGTTTTGAAAAGAATTGTTGCTTATCAGTTTACCTTTTTTCAACCTTTTAGGCAAGCCTAAAAGGTTTCATTTTATTGTAGATTTCGATAATATTCTTGCATTTATAAAAAAGAGTGTAGTGTAATGGTGAGTGGTATGAAGCATACAAAAACATGGGACGCCTATTTTCTTATGCTAGCGGTCAGCCTGGTCCTCCCGGGTTGTGTAGGCCGTAGTGTGCGCAAAACCGAGCGGCGCAAGCTAATCATTCCTACACGAGTGCACGCTTCTACAGGGATATGCATGCCCATCGCAACTCATATTGATGCCAGCTCCCCGATTGCCCTGCAAGCACCACCAATCACCATCTGGGTTCACGGCACGCGCGCTATTTCTCGCAGAATCATGCGCACCTTTTCCTATGCTCTCCCAGGGCTTCACCTGGCTACCTCGATAGAAAAAAAATACCATCTGCGCTCAATAGCAGAAACACTTGCCCAAATAGCACCTGAAAAATATCCGCTTGAAACCTTTTATCTTTTTGGCTGGTCGGGGCAACTATTGTTTGCCGAGAGAGAAGAAGCAGCCAAACGGTTGTATAAGGAACTGAAAGAAGTTATTGCCCAGTATGAAAAAAAGCATGGCGCTACACCAAGAATTCAAATCATCACGCACAGCCACGGCGGCAATGTGGTGCTCAACTTGGCAAAAGTAAAAGACGCGATAGACACCGAGCTTGCCATTGATGAGCTGGTGCTTCTGGCCTGCCCAGTCCAGGCAAAAACGATGCAATTTATTCAGAGTCCAATCTTTCAATACATTTATTCGCTCTACTCAAGCCTCGATATAATTCAGGTTATTGCCCCGCAGTTTTACTACACTAAGCAGGAAGATGGCAAAATAAAACGAAAATTTCCGCTTTTTTCTTCGCGCCAGTTCCCGCCACAATCAAACCTTGCCCAGATGAAAATAAAACTCAATGGCAGGGCAGTCTGGCATACCGAATTTGTACTCCATCACTTCTTGCGCATCTTGCCAGCAACTATCGCTCATATGGCGCAATGGCAGCAAGAAGATCAGCAATATACGCGGACCAAAGTTGACACCCGCCGGCTCATTTCAGTCTATACCAACAAATGGCTCTACAAAAATTTCAATGTGAAAGAAGTCAGCTAAGATACCACCTATTGACCTTTTCCATATTTTTCTTATTATAAATTAATATCGCTTATTTACTTTAGGACTCACTCCTTATCTCGTCCGGAAACGGATTTTTTAAGGATAGGCCAGTTGGTTTGGACAGCCTCCTTCCAGCTGGCCGCTTTTTTGTTTGTCTCACTCGACAAGCTCCAGAGACAAGTTTATAATGCTGAAACTATGAAAAATATTATTATAGCTTTAATTCTCTGTTCCTGGGCGCATGGGTTGGTCGGTATGGATCCCAAGCAGTCAAAGCAACCAAAATCATCGCTAACAAAACCAAAACCCGGAAACCGTCAATCGTTACGAAACTGGCACCCCAGTAAATCTTCTGGGTACTGCGGCTATAGCTCCGGCCCCTACACTGTTCTTGGAGCAAGTCAAAACAGAAAACCGGTGTTAAAATCTCAAAGAAAAAAACCTCTCCCAAGCCCTGCTTCGCAATCACTTCAGCTGTCAAAATCCTCACCGCCACCAGCAGTACCCAAAAAAATTCCTGGCGTGCTTGGTTCAGAAGATGAAGATACTTCTGGTATAGAAAAGTACCTAACTCCGGAAGACGTAGAGTGTTTGGAAAATGCCTTCGCTCTGCTTGATGAAGATGGGAATCAAGGAAAACAAAAACTAATCTTGGCCGCAGCACTAAAGGATGCCTATCTAACAGATAGTGATGATGATTCTCCTGACCTCGAGAGCCACTGCTCAGATGAAGAAGATCCGGAAAATCCATTGGGTGATAATTACTTTGCCCAAGCCGATGACCACGCAACAAGCAGCCCTCCTGAAAATGCTTCTTTTGAGGACTTTTTCAATCTTGCTGATGAAGATTACACCTGAAGACCTTTGATAGCCCTGCCAAAGAGCCCCTTTGACGAAAAAGCCCTAATTCTATAGCCTAATTAGGTATCATTTTATAGCCTATTAATGGAGGAATCTCATGAATAAAAGGCTCTATTCAAAACTAATTCTTACTGCTTTAGCAGCCCTTTCAAACATAGCTTACGCTGGTCCTGTGGACAATCTTGCTATCGAAAAAGAAATCTTATTCTCGCTAGATGAGAAAGTTGCCATAACAAAATTAACGGCAACCAATAACGGCTCTCAGGAAGTTTCTTTCTCAAAATACGATGTACCAAAAGTATGTAATCCAAGCAAATACACATATGCTATTCGCGAAACAATCCATAACAACAAATTCGCTTGGATAAAAAAAGTCGCCCGTCCAGTGGTAAGTCTTGTGAGAGCAACATGGGATGTTGGTTGGCCAGTTGCCGGTTTGGGACTTTTTGGTTATTTAGCCAACAAAGGATTTAAAAATTGGGATGTTACGACTGAAGAATCATTTGAAGTGGAAACCACAGGAACACAACAAATCACTCCCAATATCTATCAAAAATTCACGCATACTTTTGAACAAGTAATTGATTTGAAAGTGGACCCTACGCCTGTTTTCTATGGTTTGATAGCCTTATGGTTTGCTTATGAAACAGTCTACAGATTCAATCAAGCAGATACAAAATACAGACTTTATGAACCGTGGATGCAATCATTAAGGAATGAGCAGTTCACCTTGCAACCTGGTGAATCGGTTAGCATGTATGCTGTGGTTTCATAAAACAAATAATTCTATGTAATTTTTAAGAGGGAACATTTTTGTTCCCTCTTTTTTATTTCTTAACTTTCTTCACAATTGCCGCTGCATCAATGCCAGCCCAGGCCATAAGTTCTGCTGGTTTTCCTGAGCGTGGTAGTTCGGTTACCGCCAAACAAGAAATTTTGAAATCAGTGTGATTCAATGCAGCACTCACTGCTTCGCCCAAACCACCTTGCAAATAATGATCTTCTACGGTGATAATTCTGCCGCCAGCCTTTTTGCCAACTGCTTCAAGCGTTGCGGCATCAATCGGTTTGATTGAATACAAATCAATCACCGCGACGTTGATATTTTCCCCCTGCAATTGTTCATACGCTTTGAGCGCTTCATGCAGCGTTACCCCCGCGCCAACAATGCAGGCAACATCATTTTCACTTTGCTTGAGTACCTTGCAGCCACCAACTTCAAACGTTTCATTGTTTTCATAGATAATTGGCGTTGCCATCCGGGTAGTCCGCATGTAGCTGATGCCACGGTTGTAATTTGCCATGAGCTGCAATAATTTGTGCGTGCTCACTCCATCGCTTGGATAAAACACAATCGATTGCGGTAGGCACCGCATGATAGCCAAATCCTCAAGACCCATTTGCGATGGCCCATCTTCACCAATAGACACTCCCGCATGTGAACCAACAAGGCGCAGCGGACTGGTACTCACTGCCGCCATGCGCACTTGATCATGTGCACGAGAAAAAAACGCCGCAAAAGTTGAAATGAATGGCAGCTTGCCGCGGCGCTGCAAACCAACGCCCATGCTGACCATATTTTGCTCGGCAATAAAACATTGAATAAAACGATCGGGATATTTTTTTTCAAAAATTTCAGCAAACGTAGAATTTTTTACTTCACCATCCAGACTGATGATGCGTTTTGAACGAGAGCCAAGCTCTTTGAGCGCATGGCCGTATGCCTCGCGCGTTTTCACTTTTTCACCAACTTCATATCCTGGATCATGCATGAGAATTTCTTCATCAGAGGACCCTTCAAGTTCACTTTCGCTACCTTCAGGGCGAACGGGAGGAGAGGGCAGCGGATTTTCTTTTGCATATGCTTGCGCATCAAATTCAACGGCTTCTTCATACTCAGTTTCTAAATGTTTGAGGATGTCATTCATGTCTTCAGCTTTGAATGCTTTGCCATGAAAGCCTAGATGATCCTCCGCAACGGGTGCACCTTTTCCTTTGATTGTTTTTGCCAAAATTACCATCGGATGATGCTCAACTTCGCGCGCTTTCTCTAGCGCGTGCATGATTTGATTCATGTCGTGCCCATCAACGATGATTGCCTTCCAGCCAAATGCATGCCACTTTTCTTCGTGGCGTTTTAGGTGATGGCCGTGAATGGTTTCAGTGCTTTGGCCCAAGCGATTGCAATCAACTATCGCAACCAAATTGTCTAATTTATAATGCGCGGCAATTTCTGCCGCTTCCCAGATCGATCCTTCAGTCGTTTCACCATCTCCCATGAGCACATAGGTATGAAAATCTCTGCCATCCATTTTGGCACTTTTTGCCATACCAACACCAATTGATAATCCCATGCCAAGCGAACCAGTTGCTGCCTCGGTGTGAGAAAAACGCAAGGTTGGGTGCCCCTCGAGCACCGAATCAAACTTTCTATACGTCCGCATCTGTTCATCAGAAATAATACCGAGCTCTTTGTAGACCGCGTATAAAATCGGTGAAGCATGCCCCTTGGATAAAATGAATCGATCATTGTTTGGATTGTCTGGGTTGCGTGGATCATACTTCATGCCATAAAAAAATGTGGCCGCGACCACATCTGCTGCTGAAAGGGCCGAGGTTGGGTGCCCTGATCCTGCTAGGTTGGTTGCCACCAAGGATGATATGCGCATGTTGTATGCTTTTTTTTCTAAAAAGAGTTTGAGTTTGTTCATGGTCCACCGTGTGTGAGAAAATTTCATTCGATTACCGATGGTGATTATATACCATGCACGAAAAGAATGTGCTACTTTCTCCAAAAATTATGATAACCTTTTCTCGCAATAAAACCTCAACAAAAAAGGCTTTTCATGATCAAACGCCTTCCTTGCGTAACCGTGTATGTTTTTAACAAAGAAGCTACGCAGTGCCTCATGCTGGACCACCGCAAGCTCGGCAAGTGGCTACCTCCCGGCGGGAAAATTGATCCCAATGAGATTCCAGATGAAGCGGCAATTCGCGAGACGTTTGAAGAAACAGGAATACACATACAGTTGATTGGTGAACAAACACCAGTTTTAGGCGGCTTGATGAAACCCTATGGCACGCAGTTAAACGTCATAAAAAAAGGTGAGCTGGAACATATTGATTTCATTTATTTGGCCGTGCCAACGGGGAGCGCAAAGCTCAATGTGAGTGAACGGGAAGCTGCTGGCCTTGAATGGGTACCGGTTGGAAAGGTTTTAGATCCAGGTTTTAACACCTTCACAACCGTACGCCAATGGGTTAAAATTTTAAAACCAGAAGTTACTCGGTACGCACGTTAAAAACTAATTACTTTTTGCCCTTCGGCGATTTTTTCATTTTGCGATCCATACGCCGCCAGTTTTCATTACGCGACCAGCAAATAGTTGTTGCTATGTTTTGCGCACCGCGAGACATATTGTTTTTTGTTGAATTCATCACCTTTTTCCAGAATTGGCGAATCTTGCCTTTGCTTTTAATTCTTTTCATAAATCTTCCCCTAATTTAACCTTTAAACTATTAAAATATGATACATATCTACTCATTTAGCTTATACTAAACGCATGTTTACCTTCAACATTCCTAAGTTAACTTCTTGGTTTCTACGATTTTTGCAGCTGCAATTGTTCGTCTGGCTCATTGCATTGCCTATTCTGCTTTGCTGGGGATTACCCCTTTCACTGCTTGCACCGGTTGGCAACCTTCTTTTTAGCCCATTTCTCGCTGTTTTTTTATTGCTTTCTTCTCTCATATTTTTCTCAGAACTGCTGTATATTCCCAATGGCGCACTCTACTGGTGCCTAGAAAGAGTCACCACCATATGGCTCTATTTAACCAACCTGCCCAGCAATTGGTGGCTTATTGGTTTTACACAACCGCCTTTTTGGGTGTTGGTTGCTATTCCATTGGTTGCACTCGCACTTTTGCATGCCCGCTATCTCACATCGATTACCTATACTTTTTTGAGTTTTTCAGCGCTCTTCTTTATTGCATGCACCTGGCTGTATTACGCCTACACACCATCTTCATGCATCACCGCCATCCCCTGCAATAATGGGCATGTGACGGTCATCTACTGCAAGAAACAACTTTCTGTTATCGATCCTGGCGTTATCGGCCAACGGCTTTCTGCATCTTCTTTTGTTGAATACACGCTCATGCCAGAAACGGTAAAGGCAACCGGAAGAACAATCATCGATCGCTTAATTCTATTGCAGCCAGGTGGCTTACTTTTTGAAGCGGTAACCAAGCTCATTGAAAAGCAGCAAGTCAGGGAAATTTGCCTGCCATGGTGGCAGGGGCGATTGAAGAAGAATGCGTGGCGCCAGTTTATGATTATGAGAAGAGTGGCAGAAAAATATGGCGTGAAACTGAAACGGGTTTTTGATAAACCCATAGATTGTAATGGCATTACCATCACCCCGCTTGAAAAAAAATTGGCTTATCATGAAGCCACATTTCCAGCTATGCACGTTACGGGAAGTGTAGGTGAGCAGGTGTTTGAAGTGTACTCACATAAGTATAAAAATAGACCACATTGACAACCCATCATTTCAATTCTATGATGGAAAAACTGCCAATCATAAAAAAAAAGTGGAAGGAAACTGTGGCCAATTCGAAAGTTGCATTTGTCATTGCAAGTCAGGGATACCAGCAAGATGAATACGGCATCCCCAAAAAAATTCTCGAGAATGCCGGTTACCATATAGTACCCGTCAGCAATAAATCAGGAACTGCCATCGCAAAAGATGAATCAACAACAGATGTTGATGTGGTGCTTGATGCTATAAATGTTGATGATTATGTCGGCATTTTTTTCGTTGGAGGCCCAGGAGCTATAGAACATCTTGATAACGAGACAAGCTACAAAATTCTTCAAGAAGCTGTGGCGAAAAATTTACCATGCGGCGCCATTTGTGTTTCTACGCGCATTTTGGCAAAAGCTGGCATTCTAAAAGGCAAACGTGCAACCGGTTGGGATGGCGACAACGAACTGAGCGGTATTTATCAAAAACATGATGTAGAATACCTGCGTCAAGATGTGGTAATCGATGGCACCGTAATCACTTCTATTGGTCCTTCAGCTGCACAACAGTTTGGCGAAGACATCATCGGTTTACTGCAAGATCAAAAAACCTGGGGCTAAAACCCACGCCTTCCAGGGAAAGCCTTTTTTAAGCAACCACTGCTTCACCTTTTTCATTAAAACCCTTTTTTATCCAATCACGACTCACAATTTCCCACAAAAAATACAATTCCTATGTGTATCATAATAAAGCGCAACTATATAAAGTAGGCAAATTTTTTTATTTTCAAAAATTGCCAGACTTAAAACTATTGCCCTTTAAAAACCAATGCCATTATTCTTAATATGAATTATTTAGTTTTTATTGTTTTTGTTTTAATTAAAACATAAAAATGGAAGCAAAAATGGCACAATGGAAAAAACATGTACGCAAATACAAAAAGGGGCTTATTGCTGCCCTCGCTTTAGTTGTACTTGCTGGAGCATTCAATGTGTTCGGCCAAAGAGGCGGTGCACGAGGCGGCTTTAGAGGTGGTGGAAGAACTGGCATCCGCACTGGCAGATCACGCGGCGCAGGGGTAGGCCGTCGTGGAGTTGGTAGCGGTAGAAGAAGAGTTGGCAGTGCAAGGGTTGGTCGTCGCGGATTTGGTGGCGGTAGAGGCAGAGTTGGCGGTGCAAGGGTTGGTCGTCGTGGATTTGGTGGCGGTAGAGGCAGAGTTGGTATTCGCAGGGGCAGAATTGGTACCCGCAGAAGAGGTTTTCATGGCCGTCGTGGATTTGGTTTCCGCCGGCGAGGAATCTACTTTGGCTCATGGCCGTACTATAGCTATTCAAGTGGCTACTCTCGAGGCTATGGCGATTATGCAGACCAAAGTGGCTACAACTATTGGCGGATTATTAACAATACCTCGCAAAATATTAGGGTGACCAATGAGGGTAGCAGCGAATCAACCTATTGGATTCGTCCAGGAACCTATGCATTACTCGATCACCGCTATGGTTTTGATTTCATCGTCGAATCACGCGGCGGGCAAACAAGATATAAATCATCAAACAATCACTGCATAGAAGTTGATTCTGATATTTATAAAGATTTGAGAGTGACAACATATGACGGATGTGAATAAATAAAAAGGTAGGGGGAGTTTATCATGGCAGTAAAACGCAAAAAAACTGCACGACGTAAAACCACAAGAAAAGTGGCAAAACGCCGTACAGTAAAAAAGAAAACAACGAGAAAAAAAACAACCAGACGCAAAACTACGGCGCGTAGAAAAACAGCGAAGAAGCGTAAACCAACACGCCGTATGAGCAAACGTCGTAAAGTGACGAGAAAGAAAAAAGGCTTGTTGGCGCGTATCATCAAAGCACTCACACCAAAAAAACGTAGAACGCGTAAAAAAGCAGTCAAAAGAAAAGTTGTTCGTCGCAGAAAGGTATCTGCACGCGGACGCAGAAAGCAAATTGCGATTTTAGTTGGTATACTTGCAGGTGCTTCAGGCAGCGCAATGTTGCAAAGCAGAGCG
>SDBT01020574.1_pt1 | contig 10319 bp, 5 predicted proteins | sample 2277101 | NCBI WGS metagenome assembly SDBT01 (sample SAMN10404973, study PRJNA504765) | marine sediment metagenome | isolation source: marine sediment core GS10_PC15, 103 cmbsf | place: Arctic Ocean: Southern Knipovich Ridge | collected 2010
GTATTTAGTAAGCCCTCCTTCACTGAAAAAGAAAAAGCCAGAAAATGCATTTAAGCAACTTGGACTCTTTGAAAACGCTTTCCGGGAAAAGGTGGCTATTCTCCTTAAATCCTTTGAGCTTATTGAATCAGTTCCATCAGATACGGTTGAACAGGTAAGAGAAAAAGAAATGTACTATCAGGATTTCAGAAGAGCACTCTCTCGATTCCAAGATGTTGCTGATGCTTGGGTCAGTGTATATTTTGGGAATGAAATCGATTTTTGGTCCTATCAGAGATTACATGATGAGCTTCGTGCAACTGATGATGAATGGGAGAGATTAAGCCAAGAATCCTGGTTTAGAGGGGCTAAGAAGATTGCTGAGGAAAGAAAATTCTTTCACTGGGAACTTGAATTCCCGGAAGTTTTCTTTGAAGGAAACCAGAAAAAGGGAAATCCAGGATTTGACGGAGTGGTGGGTAATCCACCATATATCAATGCTATTGAACTTAACCGGATTCTTTCACCTTATGAAAAGCCCTTTTGGAAAAAACAATTTAAGGCTTCCTTAGGAGCTTATGACATTTATCTTCTTTTTTTTGAACTTGGTCTCAGGCTACTATCGAATGGGCATCTGATTGGTTTAATCACTCCTAATAAGTTTTTATCAGCACCCTATGCGATTGCTTTTCGGGAGTTGATTGTTTTAAAACATCAACTTGTCAGTGTATGTGATTGGTCGAAAGTGAAAGTTTTCGAAACCCCATCGGTATATCCCATCGTTTCAATTTTAAAAAAATGGGGTAAATTCCCAGGGAATTACTTGATCAACATCTCTAGAGTTAATGTAAATCGTATTGTAACAGAACAAATGTTTCACCAAGGCCAATATTTGAGCAAATTACCAGATTTCATCTGGGGTTTTTTATTATCGTCAAATTTTAATTTAGTTCTTAAAATATCTTCAGTTTCCAATCAATTATGTGAGGTATCCACAGTTCAGGCTACCAGCACTGCAGCAGAATCTGATATATTCACCCCTGCAATTCTAAACAGCTATCGTCTGGGTGCAATCAAGTTGATAAATACTGGCCTGATTGATAGATATTGTAATTCTTGGGAGCTTGATTCTTTATTTCATAAAGGGACTCAATATAGTACACCTTACTTAAACATCATCGATGAGTTGGTTCCTGAATCACGAAGAAGTTTATATGAACATCCAAAAATCATTTTTTCAAAAATTGCTCTCATTATTGAGGGATTCTTGGATACAAAAGGGGAATTCGCTTCCATCAATACCAATTGTGCATGTGATTGCAAATATAGCCTTGCTTATTTATGCGCTCTTCTCAATTCTAAGCTTATGATGTTTATATACAATGAGTATTTTAGCGCACTGAGAATGGCTGGTGGATATTTTCAGTTTCAGGCTCCTCAACTAGAGGTTTTGCCCATCCGTCACGTGGATTTTGTTACACCCAAAGTGGAGCTAGAGAGACTGGTTGAAAAAGCTAAAGATTATTACAAGGGATTTCTTAAGACGGGAAATCCAGATACCCTCTTTTACCTTATTAGATCCCAATTGATTAAGGAGCACAAACCAGATCCTGAACTCGTCAAAAGGCATAATGACGATCCACTTAACAAAGCCTGCCAAATTCGTAAGGGAGCTTTATGGGAGCAATCTGATGTGGTGCATAATATTCTGACTTTTTTTGCCGAGCAGATAATCGAGATGAATAAGCAAAGGCAGAAGGAGATCAAAGGCTTACTTAAGTGGCTGGAGAGTCAGCTAAAAATTCAACCGGACAAAAAGGGAAATATAGGCATTGAGGCCCTTACTGGCAAAACCCAGATAAAAAACTATCTGGGTGACTATCAGAAAGGGGAAGAGCATCTATCTTTTGAAGAGTTCTGGGAAATCCTGGAAAAAAACAAAAATAGAATTCAAGCAAATCTCAAATCCAGGGAATTCTTTGAGACCGCCAAAACCGAATACGATAAATCCCTTTCAAAACTCTTACCCATTAAGGAAAATCTCCGAAAAACAGACCGGCTTATCGACCAAATCGTTTATAAGCTGTATGGCTTGACTGAAGAGGAAATCCAGTTAGTGGAAGACGTTCTTCAATAAAAACCAACAGTGTGCAATCCCGCGTGAACATAAACCGGGATACATATTGATTTGGCCTGCCTATGATTTTATCAGGGATTTTGTTTTGGATATTTTATTAATACCGTAGCATTTTGGAAATTTAAGATATTGGCAAGGTATCGCAGGTCTGGGCGTGCCTGATTTTTAATGCATGTCAGACATATCTCAGGTTTTTGAGGTGGATGATATTTTGAGCTGAGCGAAGGATATCACAGATTAAGCACTATCAAATATCAAGTGTCGATTGCATCACAAGTTGCTTTAGAACCAACCCCTTTTACTCATATCTCTCATTTTCTCTAAGATGGGTGTAGGGCATGGCAGGCTCTTTCTCGGTGTAAGGTTGGCCGAACTTCCTACACTACCAGAAATCCTGTCATGTCCTCTAGTTATATTAAATGGTGCACTTTGAATTAGAATTCACCTTCAAGCTTGTCACTACGTCCCTAATGCTCCCTGGGTGTGATAACAGCCAACCCGAAATTGGCTGTAAGTGTGGGCACCTGGCTTATATGCCGGAAAGACATCCAGCCACGGCAGGTAGGGAGCCTAACCGCAAAATGGTGACTTTTCTAATATAAAAGGTTTTCATTGTTATAAATTTTTGAAAGATCTTCTAAAGGCCAATTAAATTTCTTAAATCTATCAACTACGCCTTTCCGTAATCTTTCACACTTATCCCAAGATCTATACCAAGGTAATTTTGGAAGCATCCAATCTAAGGTTTTCCAAGAGTCATAGTCTAACTTACTTTTGGCAAGAGCTCTATGTATTATGGGAAATGAAAAAATAACCAATTCATACGCCCTATCACCCGGGTTGCTTAAACCGAAAGGTAGTAGAAATTTCGCAAACCTTTCCCTTACTCTTTCTGGTGTGCTTTTTAAGATTAATTCCAGTGTGTTAAGCCATATCTTTGTACCATATTCTATCACGACTTCCCCATGCGGATTTAATTCACTTGCGATTATTGCAGCCGTTTCTAAATCGAACTTTTTTTGATATGAAAGCCATTCTAAACTCTTTCTAGGGCAATTTTTTATCACTTTTAACAAACCAGGCTTTATGGAATCCGTATTTATACTATCAGAATTGTCAATCCAAAATAATATCGTTTCCAGAATGCTATCACCCCATAATTTATAGAGGCTATCAATCAAATTATCATTTCCAGATGATAGTATAGAATTGGTTATTCTACTTTTTACATTATCAGAGATCATAGAAACATTGGAAAGATGATCGATAATTTCTAATTGGTTAATATGTGATGATAACCAGAGTGCTGGATAATCCGATAGAGAAGGATTATGCATAATAAATGTATATAGCAATTCCGGGGAGTCAATCGTAAGCTCAAGAAGCTGATCCCCTCTAATAATTTCAGCTATACCTTTTAATATTTCTTCACCAATTGGATTAACGTCTGTTCTAATAAAACGAAGCAACAACTCCCTTATGTTTTGCTTATTATTTTTCCAAGCTCTAATAGCACGACTTCGAATATTTAGCTGTTTTAGGTCAAACATTTTTGAGTATTTCGTAAATGAAAGTTCTTTAAGAAGAATAAATTCAGATACAGGTTTAATTAACCTTCCGCCTTCTGGATTGTCCCCAACAACCATCTCCTTAACGTACTTTCCTGTTGAAGGATCTGGAAAATAGCTAAATATTTTTTCAAACAGTTGCTGTAAAGATTTATCTCCACTTTCTATACAGTTCGCAAATGCATAGATATCAGCTAAATCAGAATATAGGCGTCTATGGCCTGGTAAATCTTTTCCAGCGTACTTTAAAAATTTACCAAAATCTTGATTATGACTTGCATATATATCTTCTAGAGCAATATTGATCCAAGTAGGATATTCAGAATTTAATGTTTCCACATTTTCGTCATGAATGATTTTTGCATATTCTGTATCTCTTTTAATTTGCCGAATATTTTTGTTTGGCACTATTTGCAAATCAAAGGTTTTGTTATTGTATTTTCTATTGCTAATTGATCCTGTACAAAACTGGAAAGTTTTTCTTAAGCTATACCATTGCTGTGACCATAGGTTTAAAACGATATTTTCATATTTTGAAGAGTTTTCAGACGGGACTAGAACCGGAACGGGATTGTTAGAATCATATAAATATCTTATGATATTTTTCGTTAAAAGGTAGAACAAGTTGTTGGCTGGACGAAAATCATTTCGTAGAGAATTTGAAGAGCGATCTAAAATGATTGGTTTCTCATATGATTCTCTATTGTTTAAGTCTATTGGCCTTTTGTAATACTTTAAAAGGATATTAAGATCATCTATATTTTCTAAATCTTCACACTTTATTAATAAAGTGTGAGTCCATACACACCCAGCTCTTTCCATTTCATCTGCATACCAAGTTTTTGCTATTGCATATAATTCTTCTCCATTAATTGGATATCCCGTCAAATACTTTTTAAAGCCATTAACAAACATTGGACCTGACAAGTCACTTAATATAAGGAGCTGCTTTTTTACCTTTTTTGGCAATTCAATTGATGCTGAAAGAAGATGATGACCATCTTTGTAACCATGAAGAGTTTGGTTAATCACTAATTTGTTGTTGCTATCGTTTTCATTCATCTACGCTTCAGTTCTCCATTACCCACTTAACAGGGATCGTAATATCATTTGATTCAGGCTCTTCATCTAATATTACCCTAATTCGTTCTGATGCATTGATATGTTTTCTCAGTTCTTTTGCATTTTCCAGTTGACCGCCTTGGGCGCTTATTCCATAATATTTGCATATAAAATGATAATTGTTTGAATATAGAAATTGATATAATAAAGGTAATCTCTTTTTCACCCAATCCTCTGGTTTTATTGACTCTTGAATTAAATCCCATGCAGAAACTATAACAGCGATTTTGATTGGTGTAGTTTTTTTTAGTTTTATGATTACTTGTAGAAGATCGACTAATTTTATTTGAACTGGTGATTTTCTCGGATCATATTCCTCTTCTTTTAGACTCCCTTTTCCCTCAGCTTCCTTTTCATCGCTTGAATTTACAGTTTTATTATCTAAATGGGGCTCCTTGCTTAAAGCTATACCCGAATGAAAGTTTTCCTCTACATCTTTGTTCTTTCCACTCTCCTTTATGGAAGAATCTACTTTATCAATAATTGATTGTGCCTCACTAATTAATACTTCTTGAACAACATGCTGTGGATGTATAAAAAGCAAACATCCGGAAGCCTCCTGTATCAAATCGATATGTTTTTGTTCGATTTGTCGATCAGTCCATTGTAATTGAAAAGACTCTCCTGAAAGATCGGGAAAACTAACCTTTGTTTTAATGCCGCTTTCAGGCATTTTCAATCGCATCGAAACGATGTGTTCGTCAATAATTGATTTATTCCTTGGTAATTCTTTAGAATCCGACCATAGATTTCTAATATCGCTCAAATAATTATAGTCACCATCCAGATGGTCAAGGATTAGTGAGCTATCTATTTCTGTTGATTCAACAACATGCCATAAAGCTGCTAAAAAAGTCGTCTTTCCAGCAGATGGTAGGCCTATAATGAATTGATTGGAAATATTTTGGTTCATAGAGCACCTTCGGCAAATAGACGCGGAAAACGTCTTTTAAAGAAACGATCAAATTCACAAGCATCTTTTGATTCAAAAATATTGTTTTTCTGAGGAAGCAACTTATTTGGAGATTCTTCAACCCAAGATGGAAATAGATTTTCCATTCCATATCCCAAGTCAAAAACACCTCCTTCTGGTCTTGCGGCTATCTCAAAAAATCTGAGTCTTCCAAAGTGTTCATCAAATTGCGCTGAAATGGACTCTTTTATTTTTTTAATGAATTCCAAATGTTCATTCTTATCCGGATTCTTTTCTATCAGGTCAAGTTTTGTAAAAAGCACATCAACATAAGAGGATTTTGTAAGTATACTTGATGATAGAAAGCTCCTTAAAAGCATCCTTGCATCGTTATTCGCGCTCTGGCGTCTGTCCAAACTGGTAATTTTTTCTCCATCTATCAATAGAACAAAATGATCAAATTTATTTGGCAAATTAAGTTCTTTGCAATCAGGAATTGAATTTTTCGCAGCATCATAATTTTCTCCAGATATATCTAAAAATAGCATATCGATATTAGGAGAGCTTAGATCAACATGGCGTAGATTCAGATGAAGGAATTGTTCTTCAATGTATGGTCGAGTCCTTGGTGTATCCTCAGTTTCTCTCTTAGATGAGATTCGTGCTAAATGACAACGCCTATCAAAGCCTAATAGGGTTTCTGCTCCAGAAAAAGAATAATTTAGATATGGCCCTCTTTGAAAAAGATGAAATAACGATGTTATGAGTGTTGTTTTGCCACTTTTCACAGGACCGGCAATAATTATTATCTGAGTTCTATTTCGAAAAGTAATCGCGCTAATTTCAGCGAGCTTCAGAGCCTCTCCCGAATGAATCTTTAACTCTAGATCACCATCATTAGAATCTGGCTCAGGAGAATCTATATTTTCAGACTCGGCCTCAGTAATGGGTTCAGAATTTTCTTCGTCTTGCATAAATGTTTACTCCCAATTCTTCAATGATCTAAGAAAAAGAATTTCTTGATAGAGTTGAAATGCAAATTCTACTGGATTTAAAGTCACTGCAGGATTAATTCTGGTAGTAACTTTGAAAAGCTTATTCCACCCTGTTTTACTAGGGTCTTCTACAGATTTTGAAATCGCAAAAATTATCGGGCATAAATCAAGAGCTTCTTCAGATCTATGTATTGAAACCAAATCGTTTTTCCAAATTTGATCAGAACTGTTAACACAATCTTTCAATGAAATTGGCGATTCAAGATCTGATGAGAAATATTCTAAAAATTTATCAATGAATGCTTTAGCAGAAAATGTCCCAGGCAAGATTCTCGTGAGATCAGCAAGCTCTTTGCCTGCAATTAAACAAGCAAAGTGTAAATTGAAATCTTTTATCGGAACATTACGATCTCTACTATGCTGACCCAATACCCACCAAAGGATATCAGATTCTTCACGATCTAGGTTTTGCTGTTTTTGAACATTATTCGCCGAGTTAACACATTTATCCAAGGTCGATGATAATTTTTTAAGAAAATTTGACAAATCTTCTGCTGCCTCTTGGGGTGAAGACTCTTTAAACCTTGTCGAAATATTATCAGCGAGAGTATTTAATTGAGTTACCGGAGATTGTATCCGCTTTGTGTCTAAAGGGCCCCTTAGATTACTGGATTTCTTTATCAAGTATTCATTAGAGCTTCTGACAATATCGGGAATTGGGATTTCTTCTCTTTTGCGATGGAAAGAAGGACAAATGATTGCATATGCCGATATTAAAGGTAAGTTTCGACTTCCCGTTTTAATTATATGGTTAAGAATGGCTCCTGCCAAAATTGACAAACCGAATTCATTCCCATCCATAGGGAAAGTTGAATCAAAAGTTTGGAACTCGGCCTGAAAACTATCTATAAATTGAGGATCTTTTTTAACATAACCATAAAAGGTCCTAGAAAATTTAATGATATCATCACTACCCACTGTTTTAGAAAGGTTTTCAACAGCTCTCCACCTACTATTAATTCGCTCGTGATCCGCATCAGGATCTGCCAGTTGATACCACTGGGCAAAGTTTCGTTCCATCTTATCACCCCATTTTTGTAAGTGATTTTTTGAAAGGATTTTTCGGATACTTGTGGTCACCGTGGGATTCTTCAACCTTATCCCAAAGTAAATCTAAAACATTCCCTAAACAAGCACGATCAAATATCCGCTCAAAAATATCAGAGTCCTTCAAGCCCTCATCTTCATCTAAATAGAGGCCCAGTTCACTCGCAATACTGATGCGAACAACATGGGGAAGATCAAAGAATCGATATGTTAGAATTCTCGATGGATCCATATTTCCAAATTGATCGGAATCATAGTAAGTATTAGCAGTGTAATTATCGACTTTATTTATTTCCATGTCAACCGCACGTTGAGTAGCTTCAGTGAATTCCCATTGTTCGAGTTTGAGTTCGTATTTTATGAATTCTTTTCCCCCGCATGAATTATAGTCTGGAATAAAAATAGGTTTTTTTTCGCTCCAGATACGTGGATAAGCTTCAACAACGAGCTTTCTAAGGTCATGTTCGCCAGAGACCGCAACTCGAAACCAATTATACCGGGGTTTCCAATTAGAATCTTTCCGGCTAGGATGAACCGCACCAGCGGTCATACGAAGTGAGTTGTTGATTTTTTCCAAACTTTGACTATGCTTATGACCAAACAATTGTATACTTGATCTTACATCAAAGCTATTTTCAATTAAATCCCTGTCTCTCCACCAATTAGGTGGATGATGGCACATAATTAGATTTGTAACTTCCGGTGAACGATCAGGGAGTTGAAACCTACCCAACACAATTTTTTTATATTCTTTATCCAAATAGTCAGATATTATAATTGAATTCAAACCATGTATTATTAGTTTTGATTTATCATTTAATTCGAAAATCTGTGGCTTTATTGGCTTATCAGCTTTAATATTGCATTTGATAGCACGTGCAAATCTATTATATTCATCTATTGGTTGGAAGATAAGTTCCTGCGCCAATGGATCAGTCAAATATTGATTGAATTCTAATTCAAGATTTTGAATATCTATCTCACGTAATTTTTTTCTTTTATCCTCTAATATCGGGCTGATTAATGTCTTGCAGGAATGATCTACGTCATGATTTCCTGGGACACAAAATACATTAGCAAGGCTACGATCTAATTTTTCTGTATATTCATCCAACCACAGCTTAGCGATCGTGTATTCCTTCTCAGCTCCACTGAAAGATATATCGCCTGTAATTAGAATTGCATCAGGCCCGCCAAGATCCCTGAACACTTTTTGTGAATCAAGAGTTAACTCATTTCTAAGATCTTTGTCGAGGTCATAAGTGCCCCCGCTGGACTTATTAAAATGAATATCTGATAAATGTATGAAAACCCTCCAATCTGTTGGCATGAAATATTATAACCTTTCAATTCTTTTGGGTTTTACCGTTAATACGAAAAATGATTAGTACGTATCAATTTGAAAATAATTTAGAAATATGTGATGGAAATATAAGATTACCAATACTGTCTTATACTTTTTGAATCGGATGTGGCGTAAGGTTAACTAACTGATTTATCTCCAATTGTCAAACAAATACTTAATATTAGCTATAGTGACTCATTTTATAATATCATTGATATTGAAGCCCACCAATTAGCCAACTTGCAAAACATTAGATAAGAACTCGCTTTTTGATGAAGGGGAAGGGGTCGGGCCATGATAACTACCTATATTTATTTAAAAAATCTTCTGATATAGCCTCATTTTTGCCCTATATCGGCCTTGTTGATAAGATCTTGCTTTTTCTGATGAGGAGTATAGACAAATTATCCTTGTGCGTCAAGAAAAATGTGGCTCAATATATGGGGTTTTGGGATTGTGGTATGGTGGAAGGGGTCTGGGTGTTTAGCAGAAGTGAAGATCAGGGTTGTGCTCATCGGATTTGGAGGGGGGAATTCCCTTCAATTGGGTATTTGCGGGTAAACCCGTCCATTGCATCCCAGGGCCTTTTTAAAAATTATGAGGCATACATCTCAATGGGGTAATGCGCCGGAGGCGCACAAGTCCGCCTGAGGCGGACAAGTCTGGATCGCAATAGAGATAATCCTCACAGGGCGGGACCTGAAAATCCCTGGCCCAGACCGATCACCAGCACTGTATACGTAAAAAGTCACGTTTGGAATAGTGCATAGTCTGAGCTACGACAGGTAAACGAGTCGCACCAGGGCGGGCTGAGTAATCTATGGAAATGTACCAAGCTTAACTAAATGAGTATTTTCTTCCCATTTTTGGTAAGGGATTCCTGGAGCATAGTTATCGCTGAGAGTGAAATGGGGCACGTCCATTGGTAAATCAGTAACTTATTCTAATGAGGATGAAAGGCCGTTCAAGACTTTTTGCTTGTATCTTTGCTGTAAGCATTCTTTAATCCACAGATTTCGCAGATTACACGGATTACTCTAATCATTTGAAAGACGATGCGAAATCTGTAGGGTTTAATTCCCCGCAGCTTGCTGCGATAGAAAAGATAACACACTCATTTTGATACCCCGCCGCTTGCGGCGGGGTAGTTCAT
>SDBT01020575.1_pt1 | contig 10319 bp, 8 predicted proteins | sample 2277101 | NCBI WGS metagenome assembly SDBT01 (sample SAMN10404973, study PRJNA504765) | marine sediment metagenome | isolation source: marine sediment core GS10_PC15, 103 cmbsf | place: Arctic Ocean: Southern Knipovich Ridge | collected 2010
TTTTTAACTGCCCGGCTTGGTTCTTCACCCATAGAAATATGTTGTGTAGTTGCTTCAAGATGGATTGGCAACGAATCCCAATCCGGTATTTCTTTTTTTACCTGGTGAATCTGATCAGGGTCACCACATAACAAAATAGGAATACCCTGTCTTGCAGCAGCTACAACTCCTTTTATGATTGCATGCGGAGCATTATCACCCCCCATTGCATCCACTGCTATCATGGTATTCCTTCAAATATTTTTATTCTTTGGAAGGCTCAACTGGCTCTTTTGATTGTCCAGTTGCTTGTTTTGCCTTGCGAGACTCATCACGCTTTTGCGCACGATCAACTTTTGTTGCAAATACTTTACGCCCTTTATAATAACCACACACCTTGCAGGCAGTGTGGAGCATTAAAGGCTCATCGCAGTTACGACAAGTAGTAAAAGATCTTTCTTGCATTCCTTTGTTTGCAAATCGCTTATCACGACGCGCTCTCGAGCGCTTGCGTTTTGGTACTGGCATCGTATTCCTTCAATAGGTCAATTGACTATCTGAAATGAAAATTCGAATATAGTTATCGTCATATTATCGTAAAGTCTACCCTATTTTAGCAAAAAAGGCAAAAAAGCTTGCATAGCGCGGGCAGTAAAAACCACGAAGAAAATGATCCCTCCCATAGTTGCAATCGAACCTGCAATCGATACGTCCCACATATACGCAAACAAATATCCAGAAAGTGTCATAATAATCCCCAGTAACAAAGAAAGAACAATCATATCGGGTAATCGTTTCGATAGTAAATAAGCGGTTGCGGGAGGTACTATCATAAGAGCCACCACAACAATGGCACCCACAATATCGAATGCTCCAACAGCGGTTAGGCTGGTGATACTCATCAAGCCATAATATACGACAGTTGGAGAAAACCCGAGCACAGCCGCATACTCTTGATCGAAGGTTACCAGCTGCAGCTCCTTATAAAAGAGATATATAAATAAACTGTTCATAATAAAAATTGCACCCAAGAGCCATAACGCATAGGGGCCAATATCCATCCCCCACAGTATTAATCGATTAAATGGTGCAAATGCTAATTCCCCCAAAATAACCATATCACTATCTAGATGAACGTCTCGTGCATATTGGCTAATGAGTAATACTCCTAAGGAAAAAAAAAGAGGAAACACAAGGCCAATAGCGGTATCCTTTTTCAGGCGACGTGTATTAATAATCGCTTCCGTACAAATAACCGTACCCAATCCTGCCATCATTGCACCTATAATAAGTAACGGTGAATGAGGTTGTTGCACCACTAAAAACATTAAAACAATGCCTAATAAAATTGAATGGCTTATAGCATCACTCATTAATGCTACTCCACGCAATAACAAAAATACTCCTGGCAACGCACAAGAAATCGCAGTTAGTATTGCAATAAAAATAAGCTCCAGCTGAATCTTATTCATAAACAGTCCGTTTAAATAATGGCGCACAAAATAATGAAAACAAAACTAATATACTTAATAGCACAACAATTATTGGGCCTGTTGGGCATCGTTCATATTTGCTGCTCAGTAAAGAACCCGCAATACTTATTGATGACCCGAAAAACGAAGATAAAAAAAGCATCGGCGTTAATCTACGCGTCCATTGCCGAGCGGCAGCTGCAGGTGCAATAAGCATTGTACTCATTAAAATTACTCCAACTGTTTGCAGCCCAATACAAATCGAGAGCACCATAAGAATAGTGAGTATTGCTTCTAATAAAAAAACCGGATAATTCATCGCTTTTGCATACGTTGCATCAAATGCAAGGAGTGTTAACTCTTTTTTTATTACAAGCATCCCTAGGATTACCGCAAACCCTATAATTGCCATAGTATAAATATCTTCAAGAAGTAATGTTGATGCATTCCCAAATAAAAACTTATGCAACACAGCTTGGCTTGCAAGCGGTTTCTTTTGAATATGTGTCATCAAAACAATACCAAAACCAAAAAACACAGAAAGTATAATTCCCAAAGCGGCATCTTTTTTTAATGAACTATAATGAGTAATCACCGTTACTAATAATGCACCGATAGTACCAGTAATTACACCACCCATCATAAGTACCGCTGGATTCTTGCTATGTGTTATTAAAAATGCACCCACAATACCCGGAAATGCCGCATGAGAAATTGCATCTCCCAATAAGCTTTGTTTGCGCAACAATGCAAATACTCCAAGAGCACCAGCAGTCATACCCAAAACAGATGTACCTGCAATTACCACACCTAATGTATAATCAATCATTGAAAATTCCGTCTTTTTGTAAAAATAGTTCGTTCACCATATGCAGCACAGATATATTCAGGCATACAAACTTTTTGTACCGGACCAAATGCAATCACTTTTCTATTTAATAAAAATACCCAATCAAAGTATTCAGATAACGTTTGCAAATCATGGTGCACCACAACTATGGTTTTTCCTTGGTCACGAAGCCCTTTTAATATTGCAACAATTATTTTTTCCGTAGGAATATCTATTCCAATAAACGGTTCGTCTAATAAATAAAGATCGGCTTGTTGTACAAGTGCCCGAGCTAAAAATACTCGTTGTTGTTGGCCACCTGAAAGCTCACTAATATGGCGTGATGCATATGCGGATAAGTTAACTTTTTCTAAGGCGCTGTAGGATAATGAAATATCTTTTTTTTGTGGTTTTTTAAACCAACCGATATGGCGATATCTTCCCATAAGTACCACATCTAAAACAGAAACAGGAAAATCCCAATCAACTGAAGATCGTTGTGGAATATAGGCAATGCGATGATACTCTTTTTGGAATGTGCTACCAAACAAAGTAATTATACCATTCAACGGTTTAGCTAACCCCAAGAGAGATTTAATAAAAGTAGTTTTCCCACCACCATTTGGACCAGTAATGGCCATCATTAAACCTTGTGGAATTGAAAGAGAAATGTTTTGTAATACGAGCTCATCGCGATACGCCACCGAAAGACCGCGCACATCGATTGCCAACCGATCATTCATACATTTTTATTTTTGTAAGGCAGATAGTATTGTTTCAATATTGTGCATAATCATACCATGATAAGTGCCGGCTGTCCCGTCTGGATTTCCTAACGCATCAGAAAAAATCTCTGGTGCAATTGCAACATTCCAACCCCGGGCTTGAACTGCCACTTGTACTGCGCGGATATGCCGTTCAGGAATTGAAGATTCTAAAAATATCGCAGGGACTTTATGTTCCGTTATAAAATCTGCAATATTTTGAACATCTTTCGTACTCACTTGCGCATCAGTATTAATCCCTTGCAATCCTACTACGGTAAAGCCATAAGCACGGCCAAAATAAGCAAACGCATCATGCGCTGTCACTAAAACTGGCTTATGAATAGTGTGCACCATTGAGTGTACGGTATCATCTAGCAGTTTTAACTGCTTAAGATACTGCGAAGCATTTTGTTGATAATAGTTTTTATGCTCAGGATCCTGTTGCATTAAACTATCTCGTATGTATGTGGCAACGAGTATCCATAAAGAAACATCGTGCCAAACGTGCGGATCATACATATCAATAAATTCAGATTTGATAAGCTTGTTTATTGGGATAGTATCAGTTACTGCAATGGTGGGAACATACGCTTGCATGTTTTTTAATATTTCTGCCATTTTACCTTCAAGATGCAATCCATTATAAAAAACCAGATCAGCAGAAGAAAGCGCATATACATCTCCTTCAGTGGCACGATATAAATGTGGATCAATTCCAGGCCCCATAAGTTGCTGCACTCGAACAATTTCACCCCCAATCATTCTAACGGTATCGGCTATTATACTTGTGGTGCAAATTACCTGTAATCTATTATCCAATTTTCCTTTTGATCGCGCACTGGTAACATAATAGATAAGCATACTAAGAGCGATAATAAGAACAATTAATTTACTATATAGTTTATACATTCATTACCTTAACGATTTCCACATACCGGTAAAATCTTGCTGAATATATCCTTCAAGTTGTAAATCAAATAAAAAAGCCTGCAGTTCCGATAAAGTTTTGTTTGTAGAGATTGCAAGATCATCAGTTGATTGAGCAATAGTACAGGCATTAATAATGTGCTGCTCAATTGAGTTTGCAGGAAAGAAATTTGTTTTTTCTTTTGCAGGTTTGTCTTCTTCAGTTTTCTTTTCAAATCCATATTCAACTAAAATATCCTGCGCACATGCAATCAGCTTTGCACCCTGTTGAATCAAGTTGTGGCACCCAGCACTCAGTGGATCATCAATTGATCCGGGAACGGCAAAAACATCTCTTCCTTGTTCTAAAGCAAATTGTGCGGTAATACATGCACCACTTTTTTGTGCAGCTTGTACTACTACACACCCTCTGCTCAAACCGGCAATAATACGATTTCGGGCTGGAAAGTTCCCTGGATGTGGTGGTGTGCGTAAAGGAAAAGAACTAATCAGTGCGCCATTATTTTCAATAATATCAGCAAACAATCTTCTATTGCTGTATGGATATTGATTCAATAAACCGGAACCTAAAACAACGATAGTTTTACCGCCCGATCGAACAGTGCTCCGATGCGCAAAACTATCAGCACCAATTGCACCACCACTGACTATCGTAAACTGATGAGCAACAAGCTGTGGAACTAAATCATGAATAATTTGCTCTCCATATTGATTTGCTTTACGGGAGCCAACGATCGCAATGCAATCAGATACCTGTTCTAAATCACCAAACCAATACAATACTGGCGGCGGCAAATGGATATGCTTTAATAAGGAAGGATATGTTTCATCTAAGAAAGTAGTCCATTGCACGTTATTTTTTTCGATAAGGTGTAATTCTTTTTCGAGAGAAGTAACATCTTTCAAACCTTCAACTATTTTTTGCGCTTGCTTTTGAAAAATACCAATATGGATAAAATCAATTACTGAGTAGGTATAAAGATCTAACCAACCAATCTGATCCGGCTTATTGATAATAATCTTTTGTATAGTAGAGGGGCCAATACCGTCGATTAATGTTAGGTGTAAAAGTAGATGTTGCTCATTCATAAAAATTACTTAGTGAAAAATTATAGAAACACTCAAAATCCACTAAAAGGATCTTCATCCGATTTTTGTGATTGTGAATCAGAAAAAAGATCTACCTGTTCTTCAATCTCTTGATCTAACGATTCTGTCAGATGAGAAACTGCTTCTAGTTCCTTTTGGATAGATTTATCCATTTCAGAGAGCGCGGTTTCTTTATTTTGCTCCTCTTTTGCTTCATCCCTGTCTGACGAAGCATCTGGAACGGTATTTTCATTTACCACCGTAATGATCGGATCATCCTCATCTTTTAGAAGTTCATCATCATCTTCTAAATCAGTTGAAGAAGAAGCAACAAAAGTTTCTCTTCTTTCTTCGATTGGCTCTTCTTGCTCAGGCGAAACTATTCGCTTTACACCATTCTCTTCGGCTTTCACTGCACCCTTAATTCCACCCGAAGAATCAGTTTTAGATCCACTCTCACCATCTTCAACCGTTTCACGGAATGCAACCATAGAAGCAAGCTTTTGGCTTTTATCAAGACGAACCAAGCGCACTCCTTTTGCCTGACGGCCCATGGTGCGTACTTCTTTTGCAGGAAGACGAATTATTTTACCTGCTTGATCAATAAGAAGAATATTTGAATCGGGATATACAATTGCCAATCCAATCACCTGACCATTACGCTTATCAGCCGGAATTGTTCGCACTCCCACACCACTTCGATGCGCAATACGAAAATCTTGTACGCGTACTTTTTTACCGTAGCCTCTTGCTGTTGCGAAAAGAATATCTCCGGTGTCAGTAGAAATTACTTCCATACCAACTACGTAATCATCTCCTTTTAATCGAATACCAATCACACCACTTGCTTGGCGACCCATTGCACGCACTTCGCCTTCTCTAAAGCGAATACCTTGCCCTTGAGCCGTAGCTATAATTACGGTATCTTCACCGGAACTTAATTTACAAAATACGAGCTCATCACCCTCTCGCAAAGTAGCACATCGAATACCAGTCGATCGTATCTTTGCAAAGTCAGTTGCTTTTGTACGTTTAATAATACCTTTTTTAGTAAGCATCATAAGATATTTACCGCCGAGCTCTCTCGCACAAAGAAGTTTTACAACCCGTTCACCTTTTTGAAGCGGCAATAAGTTTACCACAGCACGTCCACGCGCCATACGAGACGCTTCCGGTGCTTCAAAAACTTGTAGGCTATAAATACGACCTAAATTCGTAAAGAAGAGTAATGTATCATGATTCTTGGTAACAAAAAGATCCTGTACAATATCGTCTTTACCTTCTAAGGTACTCATTCCCATTTTTCCTTTACCCCCACGATGTTGCACATTATAGGTAGTCAATGGAACTCGCTTCATATACCCTTTAGTTGTCAAAGTAACCACTACTTCTTCATCTGGAATAAGATCAGCTTCAGTGAGAATATCAATCGCACCTTCAATGCGAGTGCGGCGCTCATCGCCATATCGCTCTTTGATCTCTTCAAGTTCTTTTTTAACTTCTTCAATAAGAATTGACTCATTTTCAACAATAGAACCCAAATAAATAATATGTTTTTTGATCTCCTCCATCTCAGCACGTATTTTTTGCTGCTCAAGACCGGTCAAACGCTGCAACTTCATCTCAAGAATTGCTTTGCTTTGCTCGGGAGTTAAGGCAAACCGATCATGCAATGCTTTCATAGCTTCTTGCGCTGTTTTTGATTGCTTAATTACCGCAATTGCTTCATCAATATTATCAAGAGCAATAATAAATCCAGCCAATATGTGCTCACGCGCTTTTGCCTTCTTAAGATCATAAATAGTGCGTCGATATACCACTTGTTTTCGATGGTACACAAATTCTTGAAGCATCTGGCGTAAGGTAAAAATCATTGGCCGTTTATCAAGGAGAGAAAGCATTAAAATAGATATAGAAGTTTGCAATGGCGTATGCTTATACAATTGATTTAAAGTAACTTGTGGTATTTCACCCCGTTTAAGTTCAATTACCAACCGCATACCACGCTTAGCTGTCTCATCTTTTATATTAGCAATACCATCAATAATTTTATTTTTAACTAAGTCAGCAATTTTAACCGTAAGATCAGCTTTGTTTACTTGGTAGGGTAATTCTTTAATAATAAGCGTAGTTCCCTTTTTGCCTTCTTCAATATCTACCACCCCACGCACAATCGCATTACCACGACCTGTTTTATATGCTTTTACAATACCAGCACGCCCACAAATAATTCCACCTGTAGGAAAATCTGGTGCAGGAATAAGTTGGAATAGTTCATCTTCAGAAATCTCTGAATCTTTTAATACAGCTAAACACCCATCAATTATTTCATTCAAATTGTGAGGCGGAATAGAAGTTGCCATCCCGACTGCAATCCCGGATGTACCATTTACTAATAAATTAGGAAGCCTACTTGGAAGAATAACCGGTTCTTCAGTAGATTCATCAAAGTTTGGCACAAAGAGCACCGTTTCTTTATCAAGATCAGCAAGGATTTCTTGAGCAATTTTTTTCATCCGCACTTCGGTATAACGCATAGCTGCAGCATTATCACCATCAACTGAACCCCAGTTTCCTTGACCATCTAAAAGAGGATAACGCTTGGAAAAAACCTGTACCATTCCAACCATTGCTTGATACAATGCTTGATCACCATGCGGGTGAAACTTACCGAGTACATCACCAACTATGCGAACTGACTTGTGATAAGGGCGATTATAAAAAAAGCCAAGTTGATGCATCGTGTATAAAATTCTTCGATGCACCGGTTTTAATCCATCTCGCACATCAGGAATCGCACGGCTAACCACAACGGACATTGCATAATCGAGAAAAGACTCTTTGAGTTCGTCTTCGATTAGTACCGGCTTAACTCCTAATTTTTCTTCGTTCTTACCTACCGGCTCCATAAATTAAGTTCCTTTTACAAATGAGAGAAATGATATGACATTGGCTCATAAATCCTTATATATATAGGGTACCTTAAATAGCAAGATAAAACAAATTAGGGATCGTTTTTTCCTTACCCTAGAGGACCGTTGCAATAGACAATTTCCCCCTAATCTTGGTATACTTATTATATGCATCTAAACCCTCAATCTTACAGTCTGAAATATGAACCTGAAAAATATTAATCTCAAAAATTTCAAGCCGGATCAGATTCGCAATTTTTCCATTATTGCGCATATTGACCATGGAAAATCAACGTTATCCGATCGGCTTTTAGAATATACCGGCACTCTTACTGATAGAACCAAGAAGGAACAATTTCTCGATAAACTTCAAGTTGAAAAAGAGCGAGGGATCACCGTAAAAGCGCAAACTGCGTCTATGTTTTATGAGTATGAAGGGAAAATGTATCTTCTCAATTTAATTGATACTCCGGGGCATGTAGATTTTAGTTACGAAGTTTCCCGTTCATTATATGCATGCCAAGGTGCACTACTTTTAGTTGACGCGGCACAGGGAGTGCAAGCGCAAACAATGGCAAACTTTTATCTTGCATTTGATAATGATCTGACGATGATACCAATTATTAATAAAATTGATTTACCCACGGCTGAACCGCAACGAATTGCACATCAATTAGAAACAATGTTTGATTTTAAACCGGATGAAATAATTGAAGCGTCTGCAAAATCAGGGCTGGGCATTAAAGAAATTCTCGATGCAATTATAACTAAAATTCCTGCTCCTCACGCCTATGATGATAAGCCATTAAAAGCATTATTGTTTGATTCTTGGTTTGATGAATATCGTGGCGTAATTTGTTTGATTGCAGTTCATGATGGTGAAATTAAAAAAGGTGATAAAGTTCATTTAGCTCAAGCTGATATTTCTTATGACGTACTTGAAATTGGTTTAATGTATCCAGAGCCCACTCCAACCGGAGCGTTATATGCTGGCCAAGTTGGTTATTTAATTACCGGCATGAAAACAGTAAAAGAAGCACGCATTGGCGATACAATTTACCACACCAAAAAACCGGTAAAACCGTTTCCAGGGTTCAAGCCAGCAAAGCCAATGGTATTTGCTGGGATCTATCCCGTTGATACTAATGAATTTCAACACCTTCAAGAAGCAATTGAAAAACTTATACTCAATGATGCAAGTGTAACAATTGAAAAAACTTCATCTGCTGCATTGGGCATCGGTTTTCGTTGTGGATTTCTTGGGTTGTTGCATATGGATGTATTTAACCAGCGATTGCAGCAAGAATATGATGTTAACGTGATTGCCACTGCCCCCAGCGTACGATATAGAGTTGAACTTAAATATGACAAGGGTACTCGAGACGTTGAAACTCCCTATGAATTTCCTGATCCCAGTCAGATAGAACAAATTTTCGAACCGGTTATTGAAGCTACTATTATTACGCCGGCCAAATATTTAGGCAACATGATCAAGCTATGTGAAGAAAAGCGTGGCATTCAAAAAAGTTTAACTTATATGGATGAGCAACGTGCAGTGCTCAAATACATTCTTCCGCTTAACGAAGTAGCCACAGATTTTTATGATCAGCTCAAATCATTAAGTTCAGGATATGCTAGTTTTGATTATGAAGAAGCGGGTTATGAACCAGCCGATTTAGTAAAAATGGATATTCTTATCAATGGTAAACCGGTTGATGCGCTTTCGCTCATTGTTCATAAAGATAAAGCGTATAATTTAGGCCGCGAGCTCACGCAACGGCTTAAAAAAACAATCTCTCGCCAACTGATTGAAGTTATTATTCAAGCAGCAATCGGTTCAAAAATATTAGCACGAGAGCGGCTTGCGCCATTGCGTAAAGATGTAATTGCAAAATGTTATGGTGGTGATATTACTCGAAAACGTAAATTGTTAGAAAAGCAAAAAGCCGGTAAAAAGAAAATGAAAAATGTTGGTAATGTGGAATTGCCACAAGAAGCATTCATGAGTATTTTAAGAAAAAGCGAATAGATTAACTTCTAATCAGAATCGCTTGAATCTCCAAGATCACAAGAATGCTTAAGCCGCTCAAGTAATTCACGCTCTTTCAAAAGCTTCAGTTGCTACATCTGAATTTTGAGTAACATCTATTTCTAGTTTTTTTCGACCTCCTTTTTTTTGCCGTTTTTCTGCGCTTCTTTTTCGTTTTTTTTCTTCGATTTCGCTTTTCTTTAAAACTTTTTTTTCCAACTCTCTTTGCATAGCAGTCGCAACGAGTTCTTTGTTAATAACTTGAAGATTATCCCGTAATTTAGCTTCTTCTTTAAGGTTTTTAATTAGCAAATT
>SDBT01020578.1_pt1 | contig 10318 bp, 8 predicted proteins | sample 2277101 | NCBI WGS metagenome assembly SDBT01 (sample SAMN10404973, study PRJNA504765) | marine sediment metagenome | isolation source: marine sediment core GS10_PC15, 103 cmbsf | place: Arctic Ocean: Southern Knipovich Ridge | collected 2010
CTTTAATAAAAGATTAGATAAATATCCGGTCAATACCCAGATGTTGAGCCGGTTTAAATCCAGAAAAGAGCAGAAAGAAATTCTGGATGGCCTCAGCAATGGCTTGGTTGATATAATTATCGGCACGCACCGATTGTTGTCAAAGGATGTAAAATTTCATGATTTGGGTTTGGTAATAGTCGATGAAGAACAGAGATTTGGGGTTGTCCACAAGGAAAGATTGAAGTATTTTAAGCAACTGGTGGGTGTTTTAACCCTTACCGCGACTCCTATTCCCCGTACGCTCTATATGTCTTTAATGGGGATCAAAGATATGTCTACTATAGACACTCCGCCGAAGAAGAGAGTTCCCATTGAGACCTATGTTGAATTTTATAACCAGGAAAAAATAAGAAAAATTATCCTTAGGGAACTGGATAGAAAAGGGCAGGTCTATTTTATCCATAATCGGGTAAAAAGTATTGCCGGGGTTAACCAGCGCTTGAAAGGACTCGTTCCGCAGGCATCTATTGCCATCTGTCATGGCCAGATGCCCGAAAAAGAACTTTCCACAAAAATGTGCGATTTTATGGACGGCAAGATTGACGTCCTGTTGTCCACGAGCATTGTTGAATCAGGATTGGATATCCCCAATGTTAATACAATCATTGTTGATCGGGCAGATATGTTTGGTCTGGCTGATTTATATCAGTTGCGGGGGAGGGTGGGACGGTTTACCAAAAAGGCCTATGCCTATTTCTTAATACCCAAAAATATCCCGTTGACTAGAGAGGCCAGGAAGCGCCTGGTTGCCATTTCAAAATTTACCGAACTGGGTTCGGGGTTTAAGATAGCCACTGAAGATCTGGAGATAAGAGGTGCCGGTAATCTCCTGGGCCGGGAGCAGCACGGTTGGATTATGACAGTAGGTTTTGACCTCTATTGTAAAATACTTAAAGAAGCAATCAGCCGTAAAAGGGCGGAGGCAGATTTGAAATGAACAGGAAATTAGTGTTTAAACTAGCATTTGTCAGTCTTTTATTTTGTTTAACTTGCGGGGTCTGTGCTGTCTATGGCGAAGCCATCGAGGAGAAAGGAGAGGTTGTAGATAAGATTGTAGCGGTAGTAGGTGCAGATCTTATTACCCAGAGTGATATTGAGAGAATGCTCTTTCCTATCTATGGAGAGTATAAGCAAAGATATGAAGGCGAGGAGTTAAACCTGAAGATGGATGAGGCCCGGCGGGAGATTTTGAACCAGATGATTGAGGAAAAAGTAATTATTAATGCAGCCAATGACAGCGACATTGAAGTTAGCGATCAAGAGGTAGATGAAAAAATAGAAGAAATAAAGCAAAGATTTAACTCCGAGGAAGAATTTATAGAGGCATTGAACGGGCAAAATCTGTCGATAAGAAGCTTGAAAAAGGATTTTCGGGAGGAAATTTTAAAGTCCAAATTAATAGATGCCGAGGTTAAGGGAAAAATGAACATCAGCTTTAAAGAGGTGGATGATTATTATCAGGAACATCTGAATGACTTTATTGAGCCGGAAAAGGTTAAGGCCAAAGCTATTTTAATTAAACCGGCAGAAGATACCCCTGAGGATTGGGAGGAGGCGCTGGCCAAGGCAAATGAGATATTTTCTGAACTAGAAGAAGGCGACAGCTTTGAAGATTTGGCTAAGCAATATTCCGATGATGCCAGTGCCCCCCGGGGCGGAGATATGGGTTTTATCAACAAGGGATATATGGCCAAAGAGATAGATGAGGTTCTGTTCAGCTTAGCCCCACAGGAATTTTCCCAACCGGTCAAGACAAAATTGGGATATTATATTTTCAAAGTTGAGGACAAAGAGCCGCAGGTAGTTGCCGGCCTTAAAGAAGTCGAGCTTAAAATAAAGAGCATTATATTTGTTCAGAAATTCAATGAGAGTTTTAAGAAATGGATAGAAGAGCTTAAAAAGGACACTTATATCTCGATTAAATGAATAAAACGCAGATGATCGCAGACATCGTTGCGAGTTCGTCCCTTCGACTTTGCTCAGGGTAAACTCCGGCGAACGAAGCAATCTAAAAGATGCAGATGAACAAGGATAAAAAAATCATCGGAATTACCATGGGAGATGCGGCTGGCATTGGTGCCGAGGTAATTTTGAAGGCATTAAAAAGCATTACCCATCGTCGGCAGCTTAAACACGCTAATTTTTTAATCATTGGAGATAGTTCGGTAATAAGACGCACCGGAAAGGCTTTAGGATTTTCCATTCCGCTTAAAGTCATAGATAAAATTACCGCAGTTGATTTTTCCTCTTTACCGATTAATTTATTAGATATGAAGTTAAAGGGCATATCAGCAATTAAACCAGGAAGACCTGTTCCGGCCTGTGGCCGGGCCTCTATTACCTATATAAAAGAGGCGGTCGGTTTGGCCAAAAAGGGAAGGATCGATGCAGTGGTTACAGCTCCAATAAGCAAAGAAATGGTCGGCCGGACTGGCCTTCCAATAACCGGACATACTGAGTATCTTGCCCGTCTTACCAGGACAAAGGACTTTGCGATGATGTTGGTCGGGGGCGGGCTGAGGGTAGTTTTGGTAACTACCCATCTTCCCTTAAACAAAGTATCCCGATCTTTGACCAGAACGAAGATATATCGGACTATCAGGTTGGCTAATAAGTTCCTTAAGAAATATTTTAATATAGCTTCACCGCGTCTGGGAGTTGCCGGTTTCAACCCCCATAGTGGTGAGGCCGGACTGCTCGGCAGGGAGGAGATAGATAAAATCGAGCCGGCAGTCAAAAAGGCCCGAAGAGAAAGGATGAAAGTGAGCGGGCCGGTCCCCGGCGATACCCTTTTTTACCAGGCCCATAATGGTAAATTTGATGCAGTGATAGCTATGTATCATGACCAGGGTTTGATTCCTCTGAAGATGCTGGCCTTTGAACAGGGGGTTAACATAACCCTGGGCCTGCCGTTTGTCCGGACTTCTCCTGATCACGGCACGGCATTTGATATAGCAGGAAAGAATCTTGCCAATCCCGCCTCGATGATCGAGGCTATAAAATTAGCAGTGGTTCTCGCAAAAAGACACACCTGAGATGAACGCTAAACAGATACTGCGTCAGTATGATTTCCGGCCGAAAAAGAGCTGGGGGCAGAATTTTCTGATTAGTAACAAAGCCAAAGATAAGATAGTTGCAGCGGCAGAAATAGGTCCTGACGATACAGTGATAGAGATTGGCCCTGGCCTGGGGGTTCTGACCGAGAGTCTGGTTAAATGCAGTCGCAAGGTAATTGCAATTGAAAGAGATGAGCGACTCTGCCGGATTCTAAAGGAGGTTTTGGCCGGGGTTGAAAACTTACAGATTGTTTGCCGGGATATCTTAAAGATTGACCTGCCTGATTTAGTAGATTGCCGGAGCATAAACCCCGTTAGAGAATCTATCTCTAACGGGGTAAAGGTGGTCGGCAATCTCCCTTATTATATTACTACCCCGATAATTTTTCACCTCCTTAAATTCCGAAAAATCATTGACGTGATTCTAATTACTGTACAAAAAGAAGTGGGCAGCCGTATCCTGGCTGTGCCGGGCAGCAGGGATTACAGTTCACTATCAATAGCGATGAGATTTTATTGCCAGCCCATATTAGTGGGGGTTATCAAAAAAGTTTCCTTTTATCCCCGGCCCAAAGTAGATTCCAGTATCATCAAAATGAAGGTATTGAAACAGCCATCAGCAGGGGTGAACGACGAGGAGAAATTTTTTAAGTTAGTAAGGGCTTCTTTTAACAAAAGGAGAAAGACCGTGCTCAACGCCCTTGCCGGTTCGGATTATTTCGGATTGAATAAAAAAGAGTGGCTGGTAATTTTTGAAAAGGCCGGGTTGGATCCCGGCCGGCGGGCAGAAACATTTAGCGTAGATGAGTATGCCGAGCTGAGTAACCTTATCTAACCGTCCATCTTCAAGTCAGATATCTTTTTAAAAGTTTGTTCACTAATTGAGGATTTGCCTTTCCTTTTGTTTGCTTCATTACCTGACCTACCAGGAACATAACAGCGTTGGATTTGCCGGATTTATAGTCGCTTACCGATTTTTCGTTTTTGCTAATAACCTCTTTAATTATCTTTTCCAGCGCGTCCGTATCCTTTATCTGGGCCAGCCCCTTGGTTTTTACTATTTTCTCCGGAGGGAAACCGGTTTCAATTGCCTGGGCCAGCACATCTTTGGCGATTTTTCCGCTTATTTCTCCCCGGTCAATCATCTTTAAAAGTGATGCCAGCCCGGCCGGCTTAAGGGCCAGAGTAGAAATATCTATCTTTCTTTTGTTCAATTCGCTGGAGATATCACCCATAATCCAGTTGGCCAGGACCTTGGGATTTTTATGGAAGCTTAAACATTTTTCAAAATAATCAGCCATTTTTTTATTGCTGGTTAAGACCGAAGAGTCGTATTCGGATAATTTGTAATCTGTCATAAAGCGTTTTTTTCTCTGGGCAGGTAGTTCGGGCAGAGAAGATTTTATTCTTTTTACTCTTTCTTTTTCAACGGCAAACGGAACCAGATCCGGTTCCGGAAAATATCTATAGTCATGCGATTCTTCTTTGGCGCGCATCAGCAAAGTTTTATTTTGTTCAGCGTCCCACAATCGAGTTTCCTGAGATATTGTTTTGCCTTTCTTTAATAGTTCAGTTATCCGTTTTTCTTCAAAGGATAATGCCGATCTGACTCCCTTGAAACTATTCATATTTTTCAACTCTACCTTTACGCCCAATTTGGCGGAATCCGACCTCGATAGGGATATATTTGCATCGCACCTTAAGCTTCCCTCTTCCATGTTGCAGTCAGAGACTTCTAAATATTCAAGCAGCGCCTTTAAGGCGACAAGATAATTATAGGCTTCTTGAGGGGAATGGAGTTGAGGTTCACTAACTATTTCCAAAAGCGGGGTGCCGCCGCGGTTATAATCCACCAGACTGCAGTCCTGTTTATGAATGAGCTTACCGGCATCTTCTTCTAAATGGGCGCGAGTTATGCCAATTTTGCGGGGCCCATTTTCAGTCTCAATCCCCAGAACACCATTGCTGGAAAGCGGCAGGCTATATTGCGAAATCTGGTAGGCCTTGGGAAGGTCGGGATAAAAATAATTTTTTCTCTCAAACTTTATTAATTTTTCAATGTTACAGTTTAAGGCCAGGGCTGTCTTGATGGCCAGGTCAAAAGCTTCTTCATTTAATACCGGCAGCGTCCCGGGCAGCCCCAGGCATACCGGACAGACCTGGCTATTAGGGGCCTGGCCAAACCGGGTCTTACATCCGCAAAAGAGTTTTGTAATTGTGGCTAACTGAACGTGGGCTTCTAAGCCAATAGTAGTTTTGTAGACTGTTGCCATTTTTTTAATCTAAGTTCGGTCTTTTTAAATGATGGTCAGTACTCTGCTCAAAGGTGTAGGCAGTCCTAAACAGGGTCTGTTCGGAAAATGCCTTTGCGATAATTTGCAGCCCCAAAGGCAATTTTTTCTTAGTAAAACCGCAGGGGATTGAGATTGCCGGAATCCCGGCCAGATTTATCGAAGCAGTAAATACATCTGAAAGATACATACTTAAGGGATCATTAATCTTCTCACCTATTTTGAATGCCGCAGTAGGCGAGGTCGGGGTAATTATACAATCATATTTTTTAAGGATTCTCTCAAAGTCCTCTTTTATAAGCGTCCTTACCTTAAGTGCCTTTAGATAATAGGCATCGTAGTAGCCGCTGGAGAGGACATAGGTCCCCAAAATTATTCTTCTCTTTGCTTCGCTGCCAAAGCCGATTTCCCTGGTCTGTTCATACATCTGATTCAGGTCATCGGGAGAGTCTGCCCTCAGTCCATATTGCACCCCGTCAAATCTGGCCAGATTTGAACTGGCTTCAGCCGGCCCAACAATATAGTAACAGCTTATTGCATAGTCAAGATAAGGAAGCGAGATTTCTTCACTTTTAGCCCCTAATTTTTCAAACAATTTTATTGCCTGTCGGAAGTTCTGTTCAACTTCCCGGTCCACGCCTTTTTTAAAACATTCCCTGGGGATGCCGATCCTCAGCCCTTTTATGTCCTTGACCAGGGATTTAGTATAGTCCGGAACTTCCATGTTGGCCGAGGTTGAATCTTTTTCATCATGGCCGGCGATGACATTCAGCAACAGTGCGGCGTCTCTAACATCTTTAGTTATCGGTCCAATCTGGTCTAGGCTGGAGGCAAAGGCGATCAGACCGTATCGGGAAACCCTTCCATAAGTGGGTTTTAACCCGACCACCCCGCAGAAGGCGGCAGGTTGCCGGATAGAACCGCCAGTGTCTGATCCCAGGGCCATCGTGGCCTGACCGGCCGAAACCACAGCTGCCGAACCGCCGCTTGAGCCGCCAGGCACATGTTTCAGATTCCAGGGATTGAAGGTAGGGCCATAGGCTGATGTTTCACAAGAGGAGCCAAAGGCGAATTCATCCATATTGGTTTTCCCGAGCAGGATAGCGCCGGCCTGTCGCAATTTTTTTATAACTGTGGCGTCATAGGGAGGGATAAAACCCCGCAGTATCTTTGAGCCGCAGGTCGTCTCTTCTCCTTCTACGCACATATTATCTTTGACCGCTATTGGAACTCCGGAAAGTTTCCCATTTGTAGAGTCCGGCAGGACAGGCTCGGAGTTGATTAAGACATAACCGTTTATTTTTTTGTTTGTGGATTTAATCCGCTGGCGGATAGAACCAAGGATTTCTCCAGGGGTGGTCTTTTTATTTTTTATTAATTCTAACAACTGACTGGCGGTATACTCGTATAGGTTCATTTTTCTATAACTTTGGGTACTTTAAAAAAGTCGTTTTTCATCTGCGGAGTTAATTTCTGGACTTTGGCAATTGGAAGAGAAGGGCGGACTACATCTTTGCGGAATACATTCTTGATAGAAAATGGGTGACTCGTAGGAGGAGTCTTTGAAGTATCAATTTCGTTTAGTTTGTTTATAAAGGCAAGGATTGTATGTAATTCAGCGGATAATGCCTCTTTTTCTTTTTTGTTTAGTTTTATCTTGGCCAGTTTGGCCACATAAGTAATATCAATTTTTGTTTTCATTTTAAAGATGATTACACAGATTGATTAGTTAGCCGGTTGGCCTGTTTGCCGGTTGGCCAGTTCGCAGATTAACCAGTTAGTGAATTAATCTGGTAATCAGTTAACTGGCTGACCTGTTCTCAGATACTTCTTTTTAAACATCTATATTTTCAAATCTTTTTATCTTTATTTTTTCCTTTAACCGGCAAACCCGCTAACCCGCCAACCAATTAATTTGTGTTATGTTTTCATAAGAAATTTATTATACACCACCGGTTTTACTAACGCAAGTTAAATGAGACCCAAACTTACGGAGTCCTGAGCTTGTCGGTCGAAGGACGACGTAAGTCCAGCGCTCATTGAAAAAATACTTGCTCTATTGGGTATTAAAATGTATAATGGCCAAAATGGATCAGGAGGTATAAATGTTCAAGAAAAAGATAGTCCTTTGGTTAGCGTTATTTATTATCGCCGTTAATTTCAGCTATCCAGCCATAGCTAAAGAAAAAGAGAGTTCAATCTATGAGAAACTTCCGCTTCTCGCTGATACCATAACTATAGTCCAATCAGATTATGTAGAGGAAGTAGATCCCCAGAAATTGATCTATGGCGCTCTTCAGGGGATGCTTTCCTCTTTAGATAAACACAGTCAGTTTATGGACCCCGATACGTATAAAGAGATGAAGGTTGAGACCAAAGGAGAGTTTGGGGGTTTAGGTATTGTTATTACCATTAAGGATGATTTATTGACTATAATTTCTCCTATTGAAGATACGCCGGCCTATAAGGTAGGGATAAAGGCCGGGGACAAGATTATTAAGATTGACGGCGAATCTACAAAGGATATTACCCTGATAGACGCGGTTAAAAAAATGAGGGGGAAACCGGGTACGCAGTGTATGCTGACTGTCTTGCGGGAAGGAGAACAGAAGTTTTTAGACTTTACTATTACCCGGGCTATAATAAAGATAAAGAGCGTCAAAGAAGCCAAGGTGATCGAAGATAAAATAGGTTACATTAGACTTATCGAATTTCAGGAAAAGACCTCTGAAGAATTAGAAAAGGCCCTGAAGCAGCTTGAAAGGAAAGGGATAGAAAGTTTGATTCTAGATTTAAGAAATAATCCCGGCGGGCTTTTGAATGTGGCAGTTAAGGTAGCAGATAAGTTTCTTCCCGGAAATGAAGTGATTGTTTCTACCCGCGGCCGAAGGCCCGAACAGAACACGGTTTTTAAATCTACATCCCGGGGAGCGCATCGGGATTATCCCTTGATTGTTTTGATAAATGAGGGAAGCGCCAGTGCCTCCGAGATCGTCGCCGGTGCTATTAAAGACCATAAGAGAGGAATGCTGTTGGGCCATAAGTCGTTTGGCAAGGGTTCAGTGCAGACCGTGATTCCCCTGAGTGACGGTTCGGGACTGCGTTTGACTACTGCCAAATATTTTACCCCCAGCGGAATATGTATCCATGATGTTGGTATTGAGCCAGATATACTTGTGGATCTGGAGACAAAAGAAGAGGAAGAAGAGGTCCCGGAGGAAAAGGTAGAAGTTGTTGAAGAAGTTGAAGAAGAAACACCTCCTGATGATCAATTGCTTCGGGCAATAGAGTTGCTTAAACAGAAATAAAAATTATACTACCTTTTAAGTAAAATGACTAATTTCTAATTAACCTAAATAAATCCCAATGACGAAATGACCAAAAAACAAAGATTTAGTCATTGGGTGTTGGATATTAATTAGAAATTAGAGCAATTAGGTCAATTAGACATTTATTATGTTGGTTTTGGGTATAGATACATCTTGTGACGAGACAGCCGTCTCTGTAGTAAAGAATGGGAAGAAGGTCCTTTCTAATGTTGTTTTTTCCAGCCTTAAACTACACAAAAAATTTGGAGGTGTTGTCCCCGAGATAGCCTGCCGCACTCATGTAGAGGCGGTAACTTACGCTATTAAGCGGGCTTTAACCGAGGCAAAGGCCGAGTTCAGAGATATTGACTTGATTGCAGTTACCTTTGGTCCGGGTCTGGTCGGAAGTCTGCTTGTTGGAATTTCCATCGCCAAAAGCTTTTCTTTTGCCGGCAATATTCCGCTGATCGGAATAAATCATTTAGAGGCCCATTTAGAGGGTGCTTTTATCAACAGGATAAGACCGAATTCTCCCTTTGTGGGTCTGGTGGTTTCCGGTGGACATACCTGTCTGGTTTATAATAACGGAAACTATGAATTGTTAGGCCGAACGCGTGATGATGCTGCCGGCGAGGCGTTTGATAAGGTAGCCAAGATTTTAGGGCTTACTTATCCGGGAGGGCCGGTTATTGAACGGCTGGCCGAAGATGGTGATCCTGAGAAGATAAGATTTCCCCGGTCTTTTTTAGGAAGGGACTCTTTGGATTTCAGTTTCAGCGGAGTAAAAACCGCAGTGTTGTACTATGTGAGAGATAACCTTGAGCGTCAGGCGTCAGGTGTCATGTGTCAGGCGTCAGGAAAATCAAAACAAGATTTTAAAAGATTAAAACGCACAACGCAGAGCGCACGACGCACAACGCATATAGCCGACATTGCTGCCAGTTTCCAGGAAGCGGTCGTAGATATGCTGGTCACTAAAACGCTTTTGGCCTGCAAGATAAAGAGGGTTGATAAGGTAGTTGTCGGAGGAGGCGTGGCTGCCAACTCCAGGCTCAGGAAACGACTGATTGGTGATGCCGCTGAATTAAATATAAAGGTTTACTATCCATCAGGACAGTTCTGTACAGACAATGCGGCAATGGTAGCTGTTCTGGGATACAGGCGTTATAAAAGGTATAAAAAAAGAGAAATTTCCGATTTAAGTTTAACCGCAGTGCCAAATTTGAGATTTGGGGAGTAAGGGCAGTATCAAAGTATCAGAGTGTCAGAGAGTGCTTAAAGGCAGAGTCAGAGAGTCAGAGATTAAAAATATCAGATTTAAAGTTTTTACTTTGACACTTTGACTCTGTGACTCTTTGACACTGATTTATGGACTGTGGACTAAACAGTGAGGTGAGATATGTTATCAGATAGTCAAATTATATGGCGGTTAATCCTGGCTGCTGTTTTAAGTGGACTGGTGGGTTTTGAACGGGAGGCACACGGCCGGGCTGCCGGTTTTCGTACGCACATTCTGGTTTGCGTGGGAGCTGCGCTTATTACTATGGTTTCGATGTATATGGCCGACATATATCAGGGAATAGCCCAGGTAGATCCCTCAAGAATAGCTGCCCAGATAGTT
>SDBT01020579.1_pt1 | contig 10318 bp, 6 predicted proteins | sample 2277101 | NCBI WGS metagenome assembly SDBT01 (sample SAMN10404973, study PRJNA504765) | marine sediment metagenome | isolation source: marine sediment core GS10_PC15, 103 cmbsf | place: Arctic Ocean: Southern Knipovich Ridge | collected 2010
CTACTATTATATCATTGACTTCCGATATGGCGCAATTAAGATCAGCCACATTCGGCTTAATATTCGACGGTGCTTTTTTCTCGAAATCATAGATCTGTGTTCGTTCAGGCAGTTGAATTATACTACGACGATCCAGTTCTAACAAGGCTTTGCGACAACTCATATCTTGTGGTCTGCCGTTGGGTGAATACCAGTTCATCCAATCACAAACGCGTCGTGATAGTTCACGGCGCGATATCTCTGGTTCTACCATTACTGTTGACTGAATACGATTGATGATTGTTTCTGGAAAATTTTTACCATATATTTTCATACCCTCAATTTAATAGTTCAGACCCACGGTGTTAAGTGTGTATACGGTTCAGCCTGCAAGGAGAGGGAGAAAGAAAATCCCCCTTCTCCTTTCAGCAGGAGAAGGGATTAGGGGATGAGGTCCTAAAGGTGGCTGATAAAACCAAGTGTTGTTTTCATTGAATGAGTTTGTGATATTAAGACCCTGAATCAAGCCAGCCGAAAGGCCGATCCGCCTCCCGCGTGATTCAGCATGACCTAATGTATAAACTATTATAGATAGTAAACCAGAAGAGGTAATCCATGTTCGATAATTCAACAAATTTTATCAGAATTGTAACATTTCTTCTGATTACTATCTTCCTCATCGTAATAAATTCCTGCTCGAATAATGACCATAAGCCCAACATCATTTTTATCATGTCAGATGATCTTGGATATGGTCATTTGGGCTGTTATGGGCAGAAAATCATCCAGACACCCAATATTGATCGGTTAGCAAAAGAAGGGATGCTCTTTACCCAGGCATACTCGGGATGCTCAGTTTGTGCCCCATCAAGAAATTCATTAATGACCGGCCAGCATTCCGGACATATCTCCGTGCGGGGAAATGGTGGCGGTGTATCTTTACAGGATAAAGATATTACCATTGCCCAGGTATTGAAAAAGGCCGGATATAAAACCGGTCTGTTTGGAAAATGGGGTCTTGGTGAAGAAGGTACGGCTGGCATTCCCAATAAAAAGGGTTTCGATCAGTTTTTCGGTTATCTGCATCAGCTTCATGCCCAGTTTTATTATCCTGAATTCCTCTGGCACAATCAGGAAAAAATATACTTTCCGGAAAACAAGGGGATGAAAAGAGTGACTTACTCTCCTGACCTGATATTGAACAAAGCCTTTGAATTTATTCATCAGAATAAAAACCAGCCCTTTTTCCTTTATCTTCCGGTTGCCATACCCCATCATGAATTTATAGTTCCGGATGAAACCCTGGATATGTACAGAGGTAAATTTAAAGAATTTCCAATCCCGCACTGGCGTGATGGCTATGCCTTGCCCAAGGAACCGAGGGCAACTTTTGCAGCCATGGTAACACATATGGATAAGGGAATCGGTGAGTTAATTATTCTACTCAGGGATCTGAAAATTTATAAAAATACTATCATATTTTTTGTCTCCGATAATGGTGCTGCACACGGGCCCCTGGAAAATGCAGAGTTCTTTAAGGCCAACGGCGATCTTCGTGATTATAAAGGCAGCTTGTATGAAGGAGGTATTCGTGTGCCTATGATTGTTAGCTGGCCAGGCAAAGTTCTGGCAAATTCAGAAACAGATCTGATCACATATTTTCCGGATATAATGCCAACTTTAGCGGAATTAGCCAGTGCCTCAGCATCCCTACCCGCAAAAATCGATGGCATATCCATCGTACCCACCCTGCTGAATAAAGACACACAAAACAAACATATTGCCTGTTACTGGGAAGACGCCGACTATTACAGATCTTCTCCATTTGGTCCTATTTCGGTGTCTTTTATGCAGGCGGTAAGGATGGGTAAGTGGAAAGGTGTAAAAAACAGCCCCGATACCCCGATCGAATTATATAATATCGCTTTGGATATAGGCGAAAAACAGAATCTGGCAAGGGAACATTCTGAAATCGTTCAGCGACTGGCCAAAATTATGCAAGCAGAACATGAAGAGGCCCCTCCACAGGTTGATATGACCCATGAAGAGGCAGCACGGTTGTATATTCCCGGTCGAAAATGAAAAGTCTATGGAGTTTGGGAAAGAAGATCTCACGCAGCGCCGCGACGTTTTTTTCCTCGAATTACTCGAATTTTAATGAATTTCACGAATTAGTTTTAATAGTTTATAAATTTATAGAAATAGATCCATTAATATACAGGATATTACCGCCAACTTCTATTCAAATATATAATCCATCACTTTAGATTTATTTTGAGAAAAATATGAGGTGTAATGTGAGAAAATCAAACTTGCGTGTTCTGATTTTAGTTGTTGTTTTAGGCGTCACCCTGCCCCTTTTTGCAGGGACATTCAATGGTAAGTATTTCTCAGGTGAAGGCGATGTGGAGTATCTTCAATTACTTGACATTTCCAGGCGTATGTTCGATCCGGATCCTGAATATCAAAATATTTCAATGCTTTATACCCCGGAATGGAATGGTTTTATCGAAGGCCCTACCTGGAACGCCTGGTGGATCCAGAATAGTTATGGACCCACGTATTGTGCTCTTCCCTTTTACGCCGAACCGTATTTGACCTTCCTCCAAAATGCGCAGGATTTGTGGTTCGACCAGATGGGGGACGGCAATCGGATTGGTGCAAAAGACCTGCAAGCCCCGGATGGAAGCCTTTGTGACGCTGCACGACCGGGATGGATCATGTACAAACAAGGTGATGGCCGTGTAGATATTCATGATTGGGGAATGGAGTTCACTGCTGCTGGGATTGTATTGCAGTCAGAATTACTGCTTATTGGCCGAGATCCCGCTGCTATCGAACATTATCTGCCTATGTTGGAACGTAGTGTTAATTTTATCGAATCGCGCCGTGATGTGCAGAATAATCTCTTCCTGGCCGGGCCAGCGGGAAATCTGCTTGCACCAAGCTATGCCGGCTGGCAAAAGAAGAATGGGTCTTTTGGCAAAGCATACCTTTCCGGGCTTTCAATCACTTATATTGCGGCCTTGGATCGCATGATAGAATTAGAAAAACTGGCAAAAAGATTTGACCAGGTTAAAATTTATGAAAGGCGACAGAATCTTGCCCGTCAGGGGCTTGACTTGCTGGCAACTGATGAGGGATATTTCATCAAGTCCCTCGATCCTGACGGTACCCGCCATGGTGTTTATGGCGCAGAAAAATATGGCTATTTCGAGGCATCACCCAATCACGATGCCATTGCGTTCCGGGTAATTGATGATGCACAGTCAGAGAAGATATATCAGAAAATTGCCTCAATTCCAGGTCTTAGGCGGCATCATGTCATCATAGCCAATGAGCCCGGCCTGGATGATATGTATGATCCCGGGACATCATGGTTGTGGAAGCATGGTACCTGGGTAAATGGCGGTCACTGGTCTACCTGTGAAGCCCGTATGATGATGGCTTATGCAAGATTGGGCAAATATGATGATATACAGCGTTCCATGGAACATATGCTTGGCTTTGCGAAGCGATTCAGAATGGATAATCCACTTGTAGAATTTGGAAGCAAAGTATACCAGCCCAAAAAACCTATAAATCTCTGCTATGATTCATTTGGTCCGCCTGCTGCCATGGTTCGGGGTTTGTTTGAATACCTCTACAGCGCAGAAACTTTAACGCTTATCCCGCATATTCCGCAGGGAATTCATCAACTCAGCCAACACTTCCCTATCCGCTGGGGAGATAAAAAGTTGTACCTCTCCACATATGGCCATGGAGATATTGTTTCTGTTTCGATCAACGATCAGACTTACCAGGAATTTAAGCCGTATCGGATTAATTTGATCTTCGATAGCATTCCCAACGAAGCTCATATCAGTATTATTTTTGAGAAGGATAATAATTACGAAAAACGGGAGTGGAGAGATGTAGGGCAGAGTCTGCCTGTTGTGAAAAATGTGATATTTGAGGATCAAATCAACGATAATCTCTTCAAGGTCGTCAAAGCATTTTACAATGATGGCAGCAAGTCAATCTACAGCACGCATTACGAAATCGAACATGCGTCATTAGCGATTAAGTCTGCAAACGCTCTTTTAGAAAGAAAAGAATTATTAAAATCAGGAAATCTTGCTTCTTTGCCAGATTCTGCAGCATCAGCTGCTATTTCGTTATACCAGGATACATCCAAAAATTTATGTATTGGCCTCTCTGAATTGCTGGAATCCTACTCGGAAAGCCTGGATCCTGACAAAAAGGCCATTCATAATATCTGGCAGAAGGCTAAAATGAGCCTACTCAAATAGTATCAAATGATATAGATAGAAGAAGATTTTGACAGGATAAAAAGGATAAATAAGATATTATAGAAGTTATTTTTAGAATATCCCTAAACAACTATAAATATAGAAGTTATCGGGATATTAAATTCAAAGATAATTACAATATTAAAAGAGGAACTATTATGTTAAAATTTAAATACATCATTATTATGATATTTATAATGATAATCAATAGTCATGCGCAAATTCAAACAACCGATTTTCCAAAAGAAGGCTTTGATAAACGTATTGAAGATTATGTAAATGATTTGTGGATCATCGACACACATGAACATTTAACTTTGGAAGAGGAGCGCGTCCAAAAAGCTGACAGACTTGATTTTACCTACCTTTTTAGTCATTATACCGGAGATTTAATTTCGGCCGGTCTTTGCCAGCACATTTCCGCTTGCTGACCGATGGGAATTGTTCAAGCCCTTTCTTAAAGAGACACGCAATACAGCTTATCAACGGGCAAGCTTATTTGCAGCCAGCGATATTTATGGGATTAAGGATATAAACGACGATACCTATGCTTTGCTATCTCAAAAAATTCGTGAGGCCTCTAAACCTGGTCTCTATAAGAAGATATTAAAAGACAAAGGAAAAATAGAACTTTCCATTTTAGATCTCGGGCACCAACGTTTTGACAAAGACTTTTATCGCCATGTGGAACGGTTTGAGCAATTTGTCCAAATATCTTCCATATCAGAAATAAAGGAGATTGGAAACGGTTATCAGGTTGATGTTCAATCGCTGGATGATTTTATAAAAGCTCTAAGAATTGCATTTGAAGAGGGTGTAAACTATGGGATGGTAGGGGTGAAATCGGCGTTGGCCTATAAACGCATAATAAAGTACGATAATACAACCCGAAAACAGGCGCAAGTTGTCTTTAGTAAGTTAACACAGAAAGAAACCATGCCAAAGGACGAGATTAAAGATTTACAAGACTTTATGATGCACAGAGTGTTGGATTTGGCTGATGAGTATGAATTGCCTGTTCAAATTCATACGGGACTTCAGGCTGGTAATGGAAATTATATCACAAATTCAAAACCAACCCATTTAATTAATCTCTTCATGGAATATCCGCATGTTAATTTTTGTATTTTTCACAGTAGCTATCCCTATGGGGGAGAATTATCGGTATTAGCAAAAAATTTCCCAAATGTTTTTATCGATATGTGTTGGACACCGGTCATTTCTCCTGCTTACAGTATTCGCTATCTTGATGAGTGGTTGGAAACAGTGCCGGCTAATAAAATCATGGTATTTGGGGGTGATTATAGTGTTGTGGAATTAGCCTATGCACATTCTGTCTTTGCCCGCAGGATTGTAAGCAAAGTATTAATTGAAAAAGTCCGCAGCGGCTATATGAGCGAAGAAGAGGCAAAACATATCGCGAAGAAAATTCTGCGGGAAAATGCATTGGAAATTTTCAAACTGAAAGGTCATTCGCGTGGACTAAAAAATATAGAGGCACTTAACCGCCCCGGCAGCCTTCATGATTGGTGGGTTATTCACAATTCATCCAAAGGAATTATCCATAATTGGAAGACTATCGGACCTTTTCCCTTTGGAGATGGTTTAGATGGTGTTTACCCCCCTGAAAATGAGATTGATTTCAGTAAATCATACAACGGGCTGGATAGGACTGTTGTTTGGGAATCAGTTAAAACGGCTGAAAACGGATATCTTGATTTTGCTGCTAAGTACTCGGAAGGTAATACTGATCTGGTTGCAATGGCCTATGCTTATGCGGAAATTATCAGTCCGGATGAACGTGACATTACCCTGACACTTGGCAGTAACGATGGCGCCAAAGTATGGTTAAACGGAAAAGTGATTTATAATTTGCACACGGGGCGAGGTGCAATTTCTGACCAGGAAATTCTATCAGCACACCTGAAGAAAGGTGTGAATAAAGTTCTTACAAAAGTAGAAAATCTAGGCGCTAACTGGGGATTATATATGCGCGTTGTTGACCCTGATGGAGAGTTGACGATTGACTAACATTCGAATGACGATAGATAAACATTCGTAAATCGTATATCGTTTTCTTTCGTCTATCGCTATATATTATTTTATAGAATGTTTTACTTGAAAAGGATAAATAGTTTTCCAGTCCTTCTTCATATCCACAACAGTCCAGCCTTTTTCTTTGGCTTCGTCAAGACCTTTATCCAAACGTCCAATATGCGATTCACGGTCATAGGCCCATTCGCGTTCAGCATCTGTGTGATGAATATAAACCAGCAATGATTTTCCTTTTCCGGCTTCTGTCCATTGCAGCATTTGCAGGTCGCCATCGGAATTACCAAAAGCAGCAATAGGCCTGCGCCCGATGAATTTATGGATTCCCACCGGTTTACCCGCTTTATCATCAATGAAATCAAGTTCGGGTAGACGCATTAACACAGGTTTGCCATCACGTAGATCAAACTTAGTTTTTATAACGCTACCAACAACTTGCTCTGGCGGGATGCCGTATACTTTTTCGACCCAGGGACGCATGAACTCAATGCCGCCACCGGAGACGATGAAAGTTTTAAAATCATTAGCCCGCAGATATGTCAACAATTCCAGCATTGGCTGATAAACCAGATCAGTAAACGGCCGTTTAAACCGGGGATGTCTTGCAGTTGCAAGCCAATCTTTCACAATCTGCTCAAATTCTTCAGTTGTCATCCCGGCGTGCGTTGCCATGACCAATTCAAGCAATCCATGCTCACCTGATTCAGCCAGCGCTTCCATATCATTTTCAAGGACTGCTTTAAGCGGTTGTTTGGTCTTCCATTCCGGATGTTGAGTGGCCAAAATTTTAACCCGATCAATGGCAAAAAAGAGCTGGAAATAGGCTGGTTGCTCAGACCAGAGTGTGCCGTCGTTATCGAAGGTGGCAATTCGCTCTGCAGGTGGAACGAAATTAGGGTTGTTTTTATCGGTTACTTCGTTTACAAAATCTACAATACTCTGTTTTGCCGGACCATCATTCCATGAAGGTAGTGTAGCGGTCGTATTGGTTTGTTTGTCAACCGAACAACTGAAAAATATTCCCAGCAGTATTATGTATACAAAGTTGTAATGCAATAGATGTGCTTTGATTCTCATGGATCCCTCTTTTAGATTATTCAGGTATCTACGAACTGATCAGTAATTTCAATCCATACTAAATATTTTTCGCTTTTCAATTTTTTTAAAATAATATACAAATTGAATATTTCAAACATTTTTTTCAAGTAGATAACAAGCGTTTGTTAAGCAATTCTCAGGCAATTACCCATTGCACAGGGATTCCTGAACTGCTGCAAATCTAGATATTGGATGTAAATCTTCCAACCTGCTGTTAAACCTGAATTGGAGGGTAGTTGAAATAATCGAGGGAAACCGGCAAACTCTGCTCTGTACAAACATCACGTCATTCAGAAACAGTAAAACGGTCGGAAGTGGTAATTCAACACACCTCCGGCCATTTTATTTTCTTTTACTTTCAATGTGACGACAGGTCCATTGTTACGATTATTGCCGTATTAAAAGAACACCATTTTCATCCTGTTGTATCTCGTGAAAAACCTCGGCACCATTGATGGTATCAAATGTATCCGTACCTTGTACGGTCGATATCACCTGGTACTGTGCACCATCTGGAGGAAGAGACATAACATTTACGTCAAGCGTGCCGTTAAGGGCAACTCCACCGGTTTCAAATGTAAGACGTTCAGCGGAAACAGGATCATTTTTATTAATATCGATCAGAACCTTGAAAGTAGAATCAATAGTTACTGCTCCCAGGATACTCATATAAGCCAGGGCACCGTCGGCATCCACCTCAATGGTACCGGCCAGGATGGCCGAAGTTGCCTCGGGAACCTGAAGTCTCCGGTAATTTACTTCAATATCCGTATTAGTACCACCTCCAATCATCCTTCCGCTTTCCTGAAGATCGAAAGCGCCCTTTACCGTAAGAACACCCTCATCAAGATACATTGTTCCAGCACAAGTAAAATCCGTCTCTACTTCAAGCGTACCTGTACCCCTTTTCCTGAAGGTATCCGTTATAATAATTGCCGACATAGGTCCTTCGCCTTTTTTAATTTGCCCACCGCCGGTGTGTGTCCATTGGGCATTCCGAACGATGTGTAATTGTGCACCCTTTTGAAGAGTAAGGTCCAGCAATGATTCGGTTTCCAGTGAACCGGCAACCTCAAATATTCTTTCTGATATCCTCTTAGTGCCGGTGCCTTCGAGCGTAGCGACGGCATCACCATGTAATAATACCGTGCCGGCACCGCTTATGCCTCCCGCGTGCCATAGGAGAGATTGCATAATAGTCAGGTCTCCAGGGCCTGTGATGCTGTTTACGCTCTGCCATGAGTCAAGAATAATATTTTTAATTTTGATTTCTTCGCCGGCATTTTCACCCAAAGTTATACTACCGCCAATCTCGATTGTCCCCTCACCAAAATTGTAGAAAGGCAGGCGGATTAACGTATTGCCGGACTGATGCAGCTCTGCGCCCTCATGGATATTAATTACATTAGTAAGTTCGCCGCCTCTTACATGCAGGTTACCACTTTCAACATTTATATAGCCATTTGACACAAAAGAATCTTCATCGCCGCTGCTTATCCAGGCATCACCAAATCCGGCACTTTTTACAATATCTCCCGAGTTCAAAATTTTCCCACCGGCAAAGGCAGACAGCACTGCGTTATCGCTCTGAAAATCAAACTTACCTATATTTTCTAAAGTGCCGCCATTTATATCGATGGTTATCCCGGATACGATAGCAAAAACACCGCTATTTATAAGAGTAGCTTTGAGCGTGAGTTTTGAATCATCACCACCGCCGCCGGCATGTACTTCGGCATTGCGCTCAATCTCCATCGTGCCGGTACCTGTAATGTCACCGTCTTTCCAGTTGAGTTTGCCGGTTATTATCGCTGTTCCGTTGATATGCAACTCGGCGCCGCCAGTCAGTTCTCCCTCTTCAATAGTGAGCTGGTTAGCGCCCGTTGCCAGTGTTTGAGTTCCGGCAGCCGCACCCAGAGTGATGTTTCTGACCCCCACATCTGTGGTGAGCGTTACAGTATAATCACCCTTAAGAGTGATCGCCACGGTGTCATCAGGCTGCGGTACAGCGCCTGTACTCCATTTATTCGGGTCGCTCCAGTTGCCGCTCGTCGCAGAGACCCACCAGATTGATGGTTCCACTGCCAATTCGACCGTGACCTGCGAAGTATCGGCTTTCCCGCCTGCGGTCACATAAATACTGGCGCTACCCGGGCCAGCTGCTTCAGCCAGACCGCCCGAACCAATCATGACGACGTCGTCGTTACTGCTCGACCAGGAAAAAGTCGTGCTGACCTCTCCACCAGTTTCGTTATAGGCTTTTGCCGTAAATTGTTTGCTTTGTCCGATTGCATCGAAAGTGGCCTCAGTTGGATTGATGATTACAGAATTCACCGGATTTGTATCAGGTTCTGTCGGACTTGAATCATCACTACACCCAGCTAAAAGCAGGCCGACCAGCAGAGTTATGCCCAGGCTTTTTTTGTTAAAAACATCATTTTCCTCCAGGATATTAAATTCAGGTTTCGTATTGCCATCGCGTAATGACGCGGGATTTGCGATACAGTAGTTACATTTGAAATTTTCATTGGTTGAATTCCCTTCATAAATTTAATCTTTTATTTGTCTTTAGTTTATTTGTGTTAGTCCATTAATAACAATTCCATACTCAAATTTATTTCCTACATTTACAAATCTCCGGCAATCAAAAAAAACTTTTATCCACGGATTACACTGATTTTCACGGATTAAAACTAAAATAATAATAATTTCTAATTGAAATCCGTGTTAATTCGTGTAATCCGTGGACTTCCTTTTTTTGATTGTCCCGATTAAATCAGCAATTTTTTAGGGGTTATTCATTTGACTTTTTATTATTTAAACCTGAAATCTACCTTGTAATTAAACAACCAAGGCACTCTGGGGTCAATTCCTTCTCCCTCTAATTTTTCAGGTAG
>SDBT01020580.1_pt1 | contig 10318 bp, 14 predicted proteins | sample 2277101 | NCBI WGS metagenome assembly SDBT01 (sample SAMN10404973, study PRJNA504765) | marine sediment metagenome | isolation source: marine sediment core GS10_PC15, 103 cmbsf | place: Arctic Ocean: Southern Knipovich Ridge | collected 2010
GTAATTAATAACTTAGAGTGGTCGAAAGACCCAGATTACGCATTGAGAGCAGCTATGTTGGCAAATAAAGCCAATCGCCGCGGAGACGTTACACAACAGCCGATTAATGGTCAGGCTGGCGCCAGAGCTGTGTTTCATTTAACCGCTAACTTTATCGAGAAGCTGCAACACTTTGGTAAAGAACACAGCAACGGTGATGCGGCTAAAGTTATAGAAGAAGTTGCAAAGCCCGCCCACAAAGACACCGATTACATGGTGCCGGAGAAGGTTGAAAAGCTATTCGTCGTGAATCAGCCAAAAGTTAAAAAGGCTGAAGATATGCTCAACTTCTTTCCCGATGTTGATTTGGTACCGGCAGAATGAGTGCTCAAATAGAAGCAGTTAAACTTGATCCGGTGCAGATGAGTGTTGCGGAAGTTCGTTATGCACTAGAGCACGACGAAGAGTTCTTCATTCAGTTCTTTCTTGGGGACGAGCTTACTTTGCCCGTCCCCAAGTTCCATATAGACGTATTCCATCTAATGACGTCAACCGCTGTACGACTATGTGCATTTGCACTGCCAAGAGATCATGCTAAAACTACATTAGCCAAATTAGCCTGTATTAGATACTGGTTATTTAGTCCTTATCAGTTTATCATATATCTAAGCAATGTTTCTGCTACAGCTGTAGCTGCGTGCAAGGATATAGTTGGATTCGTGGAGTCAGATAACTTTATAGCTATATATGGTAGAGTTACCTTTGAGACAAAGCAAGAAGGTGTTGGATTCTACCGTTTCACTATGAGTTTACCAGATAACAAGGGTGGGTTCTATGAAAAGAAGTGCATTCTACGTGCTCTTGGTGCTGGCCAGTCTGTGCGCGGCGTTAATATTGGTCATAGACGTCCTCAGCTTGCAATTGTAGATGATCTCGAAGATATTGAGAATATTGCTACTGAGGATCTTTTTATTAAACTAAAGCGTTGGTTCTATGGTACGTTCAGGAAGTGCTTAGATAAGTTTGATCATAAGATCATTCATATAGGCAATATGATTGCCAATCGCTGTATGCTTAAAGAGCATTGTGAAAGTGAGTACTGGTTCTCGCGGCGGTATGGTTGTCTATTGGCAAATGGTGAATCGTTATGGCCCGATGCCTGGCCATTGGATAAACTCAAGAAAGATTTTAATGAATACCTTAAAGCCGGTATGATTGACGTATGGTTCACAGAGATGATGAATCTACCAATTGGTGCCGGCCGTGGTCTCATTCGTGCAACGGATATCAATTATGTCCCGCTCCCGGAACCGGTAGATATTAAATACGGCTTTATCACGGTTGATTTGGCGATTTCGCGTGAAAGCTGGGCGCATAAAACAGTTGTTGCTGTTCATTGCTGGACTGGCGCGGAATGGGTAATATGCGAAGTAGACGGAGGAGTTGGCATTGACCCAATTACCTTATTTGACATTATTGTTGAGCTTGCTTTTAAATGGCGGGTTACCATTGTGGGCGTGGAGAATACTGCCTATCAGGCTTCCTTGCAATACGTATTTCCATACCTTTGCTTGGTTAAAAACATCGAGGGAATTGAATTTGTCGAGTTACGTGCGCAAATGCGAAAAACGCAACGACTTGTTGGCTGGTGTGCAATGCTTAAAGACAAGCTTTATGCACTCCCAGAAGGGGACTTCATTATAACTGAGCAACTTCTCGCATATGACCCTAAGCTAAAAGAGAATGACGACGACTATATTGACGCGTGCGCGCATGGCCCGCAGATGATTGATAACTACAGTGCTGAGATTCAACAAGTTTACGCAATTACCCCACCCCCATCCGTACAGAACAGCTACGAAGTAGCGGAGATTTAACATGGCTAAGAATGATTTACGTCGCACTGGAAAGATCACCAGTTCGAAAAGTAAGCGGGTGCAGATCAACGAGAATCTTAATATCTCTGTGACCAACCACGATAAGCTGTTAAAGCATATCGAATCTCGATTGCAGTTCGGCAATGAATTGCGTGAGAGTCAAATTGAGAGATTTGAAATCATTGACCGTGAGATTGCAGGCTACATTCGGCTCGATGAAGATGATCGGAAGCGTGAGCGAGATAATATTCTCGGCAAGGGTCCGAAAGTTACAGATACAGTTCTCCCATTAACAATAGCGCAATTGGACGAAGCTGTTACGTTCCTTCTGTCCGTGATTGCGCCGGATGATGGCATTTATCAGGCAATTGCTGTGCGCGAAAAGCAGGAGATTGCTAAGGCTTTTGCCAATTTGATGAATAAAAACGCAAAGCAATTCGGTCATTATCGTCATATGGCCCGCGCTTTGTTTGAAATGATGAAGTACAACTTCGGTGCCTTGACTGTCGAGTGGCGGAATGTCATTGGCAAACGAATTGCCAGTAATGCAGATGGTAGTCCGAAAGTTGAAAATACTGTAGTGGCTTCCGGGAATTCCGTTGAAGTTGCTGATGTCTATAATCTTATATATGACGTTTCTGTTAACCCAGTTGAGTTGTCAAGTAAGGGCGAGTTCTTCGCCCTTATAGATGTTAAGACACCATTTCGGGTTAAGAAGATGGAGGCGGATAAACAGATATTTGACATTGACAGGTTTATTAAAAATGTAAATAGTGATCTTGTTTACTATGAAATCCGTCCGACTATCTCAAATGATCATTCAAACCGCGGTCAAACAAGTGGGAGAACTAATTGGATTGAAGTTCTTTCTGCTGGGACAAGTCAGGACGTTCGAGTTGGTATTGAAGAAATTACCTACTACGGTTGGATTAACCCGAGAGACTTTGGTTTATCAAAGGCAGATGAATTTCAGATCTGGCGCTTTACTGTAATGGCGAATAAGTATATTGTATTGGGAGAAGAATTGAATAACGCACATGGGATGCTTCCGATTAATATTGGAATGCCGTGGGAAGATGGCTTTGACACGCAAACCAAATCATATGCCGAACACCTAGCACCATATCAGCGGTTTGCAAGTTTCCAATTGAACGTGCATCAGCGGTCGGCGCGTAAGAAGTTGTACGGTGTTACATTCTATAACTCGCGAATCCTTCCGGCGCTTGCTGATGCTGATATGCAAAGTGCGAAGATTCCATTCTTGCCACCAGGGCAGGACTTTGATATTCGTAAAGCCATCTTGCAATTTACCGATGGTCCGGATACGCAGAACACTATGCAAGATATTGCGTCTATGGACGATTTGATGCAGAAGGTGTTGCCGACGGATATGCTAAAGCAAGTTGCTTCACTTGAGCGTGCGACGCAGTATCAAGCAGCTGCAACTGTTCAGGGTGGCAACCGTAGGAATTTGAAGATCGCTAAGATAATCAATATCCAGTGCTTTGAGGGTGTGCGTCAAATGCAGATGTTTAATATCTTCCAGTTCCAGCAGAGTGTGGAAATGTTGGATCCAAATGGTCAATTGACTGAGATTAACCCTGCGGAGTTCCGCGATAGTAGTATAGAGTTTGATATCTCTGATGGTTTGAAGGGGATTGATAAGTTAATCATAATCGAAGGCTTTAAAGATATTATCAACATGATGTTGCAATCACAGATAGCTCAAGATCGTATTGATATTGTCGCTATCATTGATTACTGGACGAGTCTGTTGGGCGAGAAAACTGACTTCACGCAGTTTAAGTTCGCTGATATACTCGATAAGCTGTCTGGCGAAGAGCGTCAATTGGCAATTCAGATAGTTACACAGGCATTCCAGAAGATCCAACAAACACAGCAACAAGAAGCGGGAGTTCAAGGACTTCCAGTTCCAACAGGAGGTATAGGCAATGCTTCAGGCTAGTTACGATGAGTTAGATCCTGTATCGAAACTCAGTATCCAAGCTACTTCGCAAAGTTCAGTTTTGATGGATCTAATCGAGACTGAAATTAAGTTTGTTGAGGAGTCTCTCTGTAATTTAGAGATCGGGGCTCAGTTAGTTATCATGTACGCTGTTGGGCAGCAGCGGCTCATATGTCTTAGGGATCTCAGAGATTTTTTTAATCGTGTTAGAGAAGAATCAATGCCACAGCCTGAAACGGAGTAAAGTCAATGTTTAGAATGACTCGAAGAGCTATGTTAATGAGCGACACTGGAACCAATGCGGGTTCTGGTGAATCTGGTGATGCTGGTGATGCTGGCAAACAAGAACCAGGTCAGCAGCAACAACAAAAGAAAACTAACGAAGAGAATAACGATGACAACTTCGCCCAGATATGGGAGAATCCTACTGACCCTAATGCCGGTCAGCAACAGCAACAGCAGCAACAAGCGCCGCAACAGCAGCAGCCGGCAAAGAGTTCAGAAGAGGTTTTCGGTACTTATATTGAGAAGCTAGAACTTACGAAAGACATTGATCTCGGCAAGATTTCAGAAGAGTTAACTCAAGGCAATACTGAAGGTCTTGGAACAGCTCTTAAAACCGTTGCCGCCCAAACGTATCGGCAAGCAATGGTGGATATGAGTAAGATTATCGACCAGAAAGTTACGGCTGGTGTAGAAAAGGCCGTTCAACAGAGTTCAAATGCCGTTCAAGGGAATATGGCAGTGAGTCAAATGCAGACGGCTTTAGCATTTACAAAGAACCCGGCTATTGCGCCAATTGCGGGCGCTGTTTTGTCGCAGCTGATTAAAAAAGGCAAATCAGTTGACGATGCGGTGGACGGTGTTCGTCAGTTTTTTCAGAACACGTCGAAGATTTCGGCAAAAGAACTTGGTCTGCAACATGCACCTGCCGGCCGTCCCGGAAACACGGGCTTTAACGGCGCTGGGAATGTTCAGGACGACGACGAAGAGATTGATTGGCTAGAAACAATGGGTGTTTAACTAAACACCTTCAATTGGCGGTTACAAAAGGAGAAACATACTATGGCAGTTAAAGGCGTATTCGCCTCAGATCAAGGCATTCAAGGTGATCGCAAGGGCGATTTCGCCTCTGCCTTGTTGCAGGTGAACCCAACGGGTACTGCGCCGTTGCTGGCACTTTCGTCCGGCATGGAAAGCGCGAGTGCTATGGATACGGCCGTTACGTGGTTCGAAGAGAATCATATTTCCGGCCGCATCAATGCAACCAACAACGCGGGTACCGCCACTTCGGTAATCGTCGACGATGTTACAATCGTTGTCCCGGGTTCCATTTTTCTCGTCGAGGCTTCCGGCGAATATATGTTTGTCCAGTCCGTTGCTGGCAGCACATTGACCGTTATTCGCGGTTTCGCCGGTACGACCGTTACCACGTTCGACGGATCAAGCACTCCAGTGCCGATTCAGCGAATTGCAACTGCGCACGAAGAAGGTTCTGCAAAGCCCGTGGCCGTCGCCAATCTCGGTTTCCCGCGGTTCAACTACATGCAGATTTTCCGCAATGCGTGGGACGTTACCGGCACGGCGCGAAGTGTCGAATTTCATACCGGCAATCTCGTTGCCAAAAACAAGCGTGACTCCGGCCTCTTCCACGCGGAAGATATCGAACGCGCGCTGTGGTTTGGCCGCAAGTCGATCGGCGTGAAAAACGGCAAACCATTCCGCACCATGGACGGCATTCTCGCACAGATCACAACGAATGTGACTGTCGAGGGTGGCACCACAACTCAGGACGAGTTGAACGCGCATTGGGAAGCGGTCTTTGGTCGCAATATCAAAGGCAAGCCCAATGAGCGCATTGCGTTCTGCGGCAATACTGTTATCACCGTCATCAATTCGATCGCACGGATCGACGGCGTTAACAACTTGTCGCCGGGTCAAACGGAGTTCGGCTTCAAGGTTACGAAGTGGCTGACTCCATACGGCGATCTGTCGCTCATGACTCATCCGTTGTTCAACGAGTCGCCAGTGTGGACGAAAGACCTCTACACATTGCATCCAGGCGCAATTCGGATGCGGTGGCTTCGTCGCACGCACGAAGATTCGAATGACCGCGATGGTACACGCGCCGGCGCCGATGCAGACTTCGGAGTGTTTACTTCGGAACTCTGTGTCGAATACCGCGCAGAGTTGACTGGTGGCAAGTTCACCGGCATTGATACTGCCGCGTAAGCATTACCTCCCCGTGTGAACAAACTTTGAGGGGGTGTAAAATCCCCCTCACTTTTAAACCTTTTACTCCGGTCGCCGGGAAAACAGGAGAAGTGCAATGTCAGAAGTGTGTTACGTATCGCCAAATGCTCCGTCACTTTCTTTGAGTGTCCAAGTCGGTGATGACAAGCGCAAAACCAAGGTCAAGTTTGTCAACAAGGCGCTGCGTCTGGACGAAGAGGAGGAGGCTGGGCTGATTGCTGCTCTTGACGGGCTGATTAGGACAAGCGCGGCCGTTCGTACGGCAATGTATAAGGTCGATATCAAAGCGGCCGAACAGCTTGCCCGCGAACATCGTTCGTCATTGGAACGGATGCGCGGCACAGTGCAAGGTCCGGTTTCGGCGGATGATGCCAAACGCGCCGTGGAGATGGCGATCTCGGAGCGCGATGCAGATTTGGCTTCTCAAGGTGCAAGTATCGAGGATCTTGAGAAGATGCGCGAGGAGATGTCCAAAAGCGGTTTGGAGTTGACGGAAGATTCCAAGGGCGTTGTTGAGGCGCCGGTTACGGAAGGCTTTGTTGCCGATCAGCCGGTAGAGGAGCTTGCTCCAGAGCCGAAGAACGTGTTTGCAAACCTGGGTAAAACTTAATGGCAATTGGGACCGACGAACTCGGTACGTTCTCTTCGTTATTAGACGACGCAGTTACGCTTGCGGGTCGTGGCATTGCGGCCCGCAAGCAGTTAGCATCCTATGCGCGTTCGTCAATGCGTGAACCGCAAGTTGATAATTTGTTTGAGAAAGACCTTGAAGAAGTTACTTTAACCTTTAATGCTGATCCATTTGTTTGGGACCGCCCAGCAGATTTTAGACTTTTTCGTACAGTTAAATATACTGAAGAAGTTTATCCGAAGTTCATTCCGCCCGGTAGACGGCAGTTTGATGAACAGAATTTCTACTATGCCGCCAGCACATACTTTGTATTTAAAGGGCTCGCGGTAGGGGATGATTTTAATGCGGCGTTTTACAAATACTTTCCGAAACTCGTCTACTTTGCCCCTGATAAACGTCCGGCCAGGTACTTTGCGGATCTTGCCAAGTGGCAGTATTTGGACGGCAATGGTAATTTTGTTGATTCGCTTGGTTCGCTTGCATTGGATGAAGCGGCCCGCGCGCTGGTAACAAATTGGTTATTGTTTGATTGGACTGATCTGGTTCTTGAAGGCATATTGGCGAAGCAGTTTAAAGTCATCGGTGACAAACGCGCTGGGTCTGCATTTGCTTTGTTCAAGAGTTTCATCAATGATTTGCTACAGGCGGAACCAACGCAGAGTATTGACCGATGAAGAATTTTCCTTGGGTACCCATTGCAATTACGACAGTTCCTCTATTGGCAGCTGGGCTTTTCGGATTTACTGATTTGAAGTCAGACGTGAGAGTACTCGATTCGGCTTGGGCGGCGGGCGAGAAGAACTATCAAGCTCTTGATGCCAAAGTTGAAGCGATTCGTACGGATCTTCGTCGTCAAGGTACAAATTCAGCTGTCGCGGCTCAGAGAATTAAAGACATTCAAGATCAGATTAAGAGACTTGAGAAAAGTTCATCTGACAGTAATCGGGCGCAAGCCGAGATGCTTCGTAGAATTTTGAATGAGGTAGAGCAGTGACCGATAAGATTAAACCAGCGAATCCGATGACCGACATTATTATACCAATGGCGCTGTTAACTGTGGATTGCGGCAATTGTGGTAGTTTTGATTATAGACTGCGGGTCGCTCCGCAGCATGTAAATGGTTCGGTAAGAGCAAAGTTAACTCAAATTGAATGTTCAGGTTGCGGAACTGTTTTAGTCCTCACTAATACGGGACATATCGAAGGAAAAGGTAAAAGTAAATTTAGTCCCTTACTGAGGCCCACACCAGGAGTGAAACGAAATGGCCGATGAACCCAGATCAGTGCAGCGTTTGGAGCGCATCAAGATCAACGCCAACAAGTACATGAAGGTGCTTGAGAAAGATCCAGACAACGAAAATGCACAGAAGCGTTTGCAAGATATGCTGCGCGGCATTGAGCTTCTTCAGTTCCAAGCCGCTGCCGACGCCGTGAAAGACAAACACAAAAAAGGCGGCGTGCACATCAAAGTCCCCGTAATGAGGTTTGAGCTGAAATCTGACGCACCGGCAGTTTCGGAATAAGTCAGAAAGTTCAAACTCCCATGTGAAGGAGTGAAATCTGGTGGTTATACTCTCATTTTACGATCAATTCATCGAGTACCTCGGAGATCATTCCGGGGCAACTGCGGGGATTGACGCGAACAACGATACGTTCAAAATCGAACTCTACAATGACACGCATACGTTCGTTGCGACGCACCAAGATCGTGCCGATATTTCGGCAAATGCCGTTGCGACTGGTGGCGGTTATACCAATCCGGGTCAGGATCTCACTACCGTTGCCTGGACAAATAGTTCCGGCACAACGACCTGGGATGCGGATGACAATACCTGGACTGCCGCGAGTGGTACAATTCCAAACGCCGGCAATGCCAATAACGCCGTTATCTACGATGATACGTCGGTAACGCCGTCGGTCGATCTGCTTGTTTGCAATATCGACTTCGAGGCGAACGAGTTGGCCGGCGACGGAACCGATTTCAAGATCACGTTCAATGTTTCCGGCATCTTCACGATTAGCTAAAGGAGTGCGATGTTATGGCTGATGCTCGTTATAAAGCGACACGACAGCGTATAACGCACGCTTATCTTGCGAATACAGATGGCGTTGAGACGGAGTTGGTTCCTGCGGGCGGCGTTGGCATAAAGCGTGATCTTGCATTTTTGATTTTGGCTAATTCCAGTGCCGCAGCAGTATCCGTTGATATTCGTGATGCTCTTGCTGGTACGATCAGGATGACAGTTCGGGTGAATGCCGAATCAACTGTGCCAGTCCCAATCCCAGTGCCACTTCCGCAAGCGGTTGCGAATACAGCTTGGACGATCGACGCTTCTGGCGCAACTACTACTCTGTATGCCACGGCGATAACGCTCGACGCGGAGTAATAAATTGTTTGAGTAAACCGCGGGGGTTAAAAAGCCCCCGCATTGGTGTGTAGGAGTTGACAATGTCCTTTCCCTCTCAAGCTGGTAACATCATGTTAGCGTTTGCACTTCATGATGCTCAGACCATGGCTGGTAGTACCAAGACGTTAGCTGCAAGCATAAAGACGCGCAGTAGCACGGGCAATATCACAGCCGCGGAGATTATAGCGTTTCATGGCAATCTCAAGCGCAATCTCGATCGGCTGAACGAGATCAAAGATATTCCGGGCTTGCCGCAGTACGCGAAAGATCAATTTGACGATCAAGCCTTTGATATTGTCGTTGAATTTGCTGCCATGATTACTGAGATCGACGCCACACTAGAGTGGGTGCGGGCGAATCTTCCAACATCTGTCGCTGGTTTTGTTGAGTCAATTCTTCTCGAAACTGATGCAACGCAGACCGACAAGGTTTTTACTGCTGGACAGACCGCCACGTTACGCACTCAGCTTGATCTTCTTGTTGCTACGATCAACTAAGGCTGATATCTATGAATTGGCGCATCTATTATGCCGACGGCTCGGTATTTGATGGCAAGGATGGCGTTGTTCCAATTGCTCGTCGATTTCAGGTTCAAATTGTCGTTCAGCTTGATAGAGATAATGGACGTCAGTTAGTTCATTTCGCTGATTATTATCTGTGGCGCTCTGACTTGGGGCGGTGGATAGGAGTTGCTGGGGAGTTATCTGCTATGATGGCATTAACTCAGCACACCGAAGAAATTACTTGTTTGTTGTGGGGTTCCATGATGGATGATGTAAGTTGGGCTAAAATTCAAGCGCGCGCCAGTAGTGATCCGGGTTTCCCGGAAATGCAAGGGAAGCGTAGACTTGACGCAGTTAGACAATGACAACAGGATTAGCCAATCAAACGGGGTTTGCATTTTATGAGGATGGTACTGAATCTGGTGCTGCAATTATTGGGTCTATTGATACTGATATAAGCCGCACCGTGGGCAATATCTTCCAGATACGTTTGGAAATTGCTGTCACTGGAATGGCGCTTAATATTGCTCCAAGCCTTCGGTACAGTCATGAGGGCGGGGCGTTTCTGCAAGTTAATGGCAGCTCGTTAGTGGTTCAGTCGATTGCGTCTGGCGATCTCACAGACGACGAGGATACGACTGAACGCCTGGCTGGACCAAATGCGTTTGTCACAGGTAGTGTTGACGAAGCCGATGGCGTAGC
>SDBT01020581.1_pt1 | contig 10317 bp, 16 predicted proteins | sample 2277101 | NCBI WGS metagenome assembly SDBT01 (sample SAMN10404973, study PRJNA504765) | marine sediment metagenome | isolation source: marine sediment core GS10_PC15, 103 cmbsf | place: Arctic Ocean: Southern Knipovich Ridge | collected 2010
CCCCAAAATTCCCCAGAAAAGTCAGCGAGTTACAAGTCGGGAGGATGAGAAGTGGCGCAAACGGACAAGAAATCGATGGATAATGCCTTGGAGAACGAGCGAAAACGTCAGGAGGCGTGGCGCGAGCTCGATGTGCAGCTAGCGCGGCTTCGCGTCGCGCTGTCCAGGATCTCGCCGCGGCGGATCTGGCACGCGGTCAAGACGAGAAACATGGGGCGCCAGCTATGAAACCTCTCGACAAATGCGCAAATGGATGTGGCTCAAAGCCGAGCCCGCCGAGCAAGGTCATCTGCCGAGCGTGCCTGGACGGCATAACTCGCAAGCTTGAGAAGCTGGCAGGGAGCTCATCTGATGGCCAGGGATAGCGAGCCAACCGAGTGCGGGGATTTCGAGGTGATCCACGCGACGAGCAAAGCGCTGTTGCTGTCTGACTTTTGCGGAGTCCAGGTCTGGATCCCAAGGTCTGAGATCTGCGATGACTCAGACCTCGCCGCGGACTCAGACCCTGGAGACGAGGGGGTTTTAATGATCCCCGAGTGGCTGGCGGTTGAGAAGGGAGTGGTCTGATGGCCGAGACAACAAGAGAGCGCGCCGTAGATCTGCTACGGCAGAATCGCGGCACTGCCACAAGGGGTGTCGGGTGGGCCATTGTTTTGGTCGCCGAAGAGCTCGCCGCAATCCGCACCATGATCAGACTGAGGATCGCGGCGGAAGACAACAGGCGAGCGGAGGACAGCACTCCCGGCACGTTCGAAGAGTGGTGGGCGTCGCCGAAACCGCCGGTGAAGGCGCTTCGAGACATGGGCAGGTCACGAGCTCGCCAAGCCTTCGAAGCAGGGCAGGCCGCCGAGCGCGCCAGGCAGGAGAATCCATGATGCAACGCAAGACCGACTTCGTCCGCGGGCACTGTGAGTTCTGCGAGAACATAACCAGAGTTGGCCTCGAGACCGACACAGGCAAGGCCAGGTGCTGCATGGTCTGCCAGCGCAAGATCGCGAACGTGATTGGCGGCCAGGACAAGCTAGATCGCCTACAGCGTCAGGTGGATGTGATCAAGGAGTGGGTAGACAACGCGATCCATAAAACCCGATACTCGATCCCGCTGCTCGCACCGCAGGCAGTCAACTCGAGACTGCAGGCAGAAGAGCGGATACGCGTACTGAACGAAGTTAGGACACGGCTACTATGAAGACCGCAGAGATCGAGCAACTCCTGGCCGCCTTCGCCGACGCGGTAGCAGCAGGCACCGCCGACGTACAGCGAGACATGATCCTTGGCCGCGACTTCGAAGCAACGCAGGCTCGCGTGCGCCGCGAGGCCGCCGACGAGATCGAGAGAATCGCCGGCGTCCTGGGAGATAACCAATGAGCGTCTACCGGTTCGTGTGCGTTGACGACGTCGAGGCGTCACGCGATCGTGGTGAGATAACCAGGTCGCAGGCGCTGTGCGCGATAGCCGTTTTGAGGGGGCCTGTGCAGGGACGGTTCCCGGACAGGCCGGCGCCCAAGAGCGTTCTTGTGCTGAGGGGAATCAAGGCTCCTACTCCAGACCTGGGATGGATCTCAAAGTGCTAGCACTCGTAATCCAAGTCTGCATGTCGACGCAGTTCGGCCACCCTGGCGACGGCTACGGAGGCCGCACGCCGACGATCCTCTACAAGCGACCCGTGCGCCCTGGCGACATGGGAATCGCACACCGCACATGGCCCATGGGCGCCAGGATCATCATCAAGAACCTGCGCACGGGTCTTGAGGCACACGCGCGAGTCATCGACCGCGGGCCCTACGGCAAACTCGACAAGAGAGGGAGGTGGTTCAACTCGCGCAAGGAGCGGAAGCGCGTCGGCAAGTACCGCGGATGTGCTGACCTGACTCCGTCGCTTGCTAAGGCCATCGGGCACGACGGGCGAGACCGCGTGCAGATTACGCTACTGGCTGGCAAGGCATGACGGAGGAAGGTCAGGGTAGGTCTTTTAGTGACTATGCGATCACCGTTGGCGCGACAGTTTGTTGCATAGGAGTTTGGTCCTCTGAGGGGTATTGGGAGGGTGTCTGTGCGTATTTCGCATGCGAGTTCGGCGCGCTGATCGTAATGCGGATTGCGGGAGTTGAGGTCTAGCCCATGGGAGAGCTAGTCCAATTCCGGCTCGTTGAGCCACGCAAAGCCAAGGACTTTGAAGAGCCGCCGGCGGATCCGCTCGAGCGATCGCACTGGGTACACTCGGTGCTGTGCGAAGAGCTCTTCGAGATTCTCAACGAGGAGGGACTCAAGGAGGACGAGCGCCGCGATCTGGTCCTGAAGTTTTCTGCCAAGATAATCGCAGCGACCCCGCATAATGAATTACACGCGGCAAGGCAGACTCTGCGCAACAAAGAGAAAGACACGGCATCAAGTCAAGTCGGCGGAAGTTTGAAGAATGGCAAGGCACCACAGTCTCGAAGTCTCAGATCGAGCGCTCCAAAGCGCGCCCGGACAAAACGATCAGATTGACCTCTCGATCCGGTTCACGGTAGCCGATGAGACGAGAGACGACGACGGGCGCGAGATCCTCTCGGTCGGCGGCGTTTGGGATCGCGCCGACAAAGAGTGGACCGATGACGAGGCCGACGAGTTCGCCGACGTCACCCTGGCGGGCGATCAGGTCGCTGCCATGGACTGGCTAGCGGAGTGGTTCCGCTGCTACTTCGCCGGCGAGGAGATGTCTCCAGCGGTCTACTCGTGCATGCTTCTCGGCGGGTCTCGAGCTGGCAAGACGCACCTCGGAGTCAGGGTGCCGGTCGCCTTCGCGATCGCGGTTCCCAATTCCCGCGTCTGGATGTGCCAGGAGGCCGGGCCCGAGCAGGTCGACGAGATCGAAGCGGAACTCGATGACTTCCTGCCGAAGTCCTGGTATCGCCGGCGCGGCAATCAGTACATCCTGATCAACGGCTCGCGTCTGGTCATCCGCTCGGCGCACGTGCCCAAGGCTCTGAAGCGAGGGCGATGCGACTTCGCGTTTTTGAATGAGGCCCAGAACGTCAAGGAGCTCGCTCACAGCATGCTGCGGATGCGGACATCCGATACCGGCGGGCTCGTGCTCTGCGCCGGCAACCCGCCCAACGACGATCCAAACGGCCAATGGGTGGCGGACTACGCGGAGCAGTTCAAGGCAGGCCGGCGGCCACATGCGATAGTCTTCCCGTTCGACCCTCGCCGAAACCCGCACGTGAACCGCGAGCAGCTCGAGGCGCTCAAGGGCGAGACCGATCCGCGCACATACCGGATCGAGGTTCTCGGCGAAGTACTGCCGCCTTCGAACTCCGTCTATCACAGCTTTTCGCAGGTCGACAATCTGGCGACGGAACCAGAGATCGGGGACGTCACCGCCGCATTTGCGAGCCGCATCGGACTGGGGCAGGGCGTGACCCACCTCGCCGGCCTGGACTTCCAAGGCACGCCGTTCCAGTACGCCGGCATTGCCAAGGCATACGCCAACCCGCTGGACGCGACGAAGCCGATCATTTACTTCATCGGCGAGGTGGTGGTCGACATGGGCGACGAGCACGACCTGTCAGACGGGATGTTTGAGTGGGGTCTTGACCCTCTCACCACGGCGCTCGTTGGTGACGCGTCTGGCGCCTGGCAGGACGGCAAGCACTCCGGTGAGGGCAACAGCTTCGACATACTGAGGTCCCTGGACTGGCGGCGCATCCACAAGCCAGACAAACGAGAGAAGCGAAACCCGCCGGTTCCCGAGAGGATCAAAAACGACAACCGGCTATTTTGCTCTGAGGATGGGCAGCGGATCGTGATGATCGATCCTGACCTGTGCCCGATTCTCTTCGAGTCTGTCAAAAAGTGGCGCCGCAAGAATGGTTTCCCGGACAAGCGATCGGACTGGTCACACGCCTGTGACGGGATGAGCTATCTAATGTGGCGCATGTACCCGCGGAAGATTGTCAGCAGGGAAATAAGCTATAAGCGATTGAAGGGTCGCCGCCGAGCGTCGCAAATGAGAGGGTTATGACCATATGCCGCTGCCAACGATGAAACCAGTTTCCGTGGACACCATCACCAGGCTCGGGCTCAACCTGCCGCCGGCGCCACCAGAACTCGGCTCAACCGAGGGTGTGACCGTAAAGCCTGTAGAACTGTGGGATCGGTTCGTCAGTCACCCTGGGTCAGGCATCGACCCGCGGCGAGTGATCACGATCTACCGACAGGCAGAGTGGGGCTTTCCGCAATGCCAGGTTGATCTCTTCATGGACATAGTCGAGAACGATGGCCACTTGCGCAGCGCCATCGAGGATCGCCTGCTCGCAGTCTCCGGCAAGGAGTGGCAAGTGATGCCAGGCGGCGAAGCTGCCATCGACATCAAAGCCGCTGACCTGCTGCAGAGCATGCTCGAGCAAACCAACTTCGACGATGTGATCGCGGCGATCCTGGCCTCTCGCTACTACGGCTACAGCGCCACCGAGATCGATTGGAGGAGTCTGGACGGCGAGGTTGTGCCGTCGTGGTTCGTCACCGTTCCGTTTCGGCGGTTCCGCTTTGACGCCGAGGATCGCCCGCTCCTGCTCAACGCGGGAAATGACCAGGGAGAGCTGCTACAGCCCGGCCACTGGGTATATGCGACAAACGGTGGGCCCATGGCTGGCATCACAGCGCGGTCCGGACTGCTCCGGACTGCAACGTGGTTCGCGCTTTTCAAGCGCTGGAGCTGGCGCGATTGGGTGATCTATGCCGAGAAGTTTGGGATCCCGCTGGTCATCGGCAAGCACGACCCGAACGCTAGCGAAGACGAAAAAAAGCAGCTCGAGGAGACCGTCGAAGATATTGGCGAAGCTGGCCAAGCGACGATGTCCAACAACACAGAGATCGACATCAGGGAAGCGCAGCGATCCGGAGACGCCGGCGGACTCCACCGATCTATTGTCGCGGAAGCGAACCAGGAGATCGCAAAGCTGATCACGGGCGCAACTCTCACGGGCCAGAGCGGCGGCCCGGGCTCGTTCGCTCTCGGCAAAGTCCACGAAGGCCGGGCGTTCTCTCTGGTGCAAGCGGACGCGAAGATGGTCTCGAAGCGATTCTCGATGGACATTGCACGCCCGTTCTTGGCCTTTAATGGTCTCCAGGGCGCACGGCTGCCAACGCTCAAGATCTACGTCGAGCGCGAGACCGATCCTTTGCGTCGGCTCGATATGGCCCAAAAGGCGCTTGCGATGGGCATACCTCTCGATATTGAGCAAATGAGGGCAGAGACGGGATTCCGCGCACCGCCCAATGATGCGCGCACATTGAAGCCGATCGCCCCGACATCTCCGCCCAGCGCGCCGGCGTCTGTTGAATCCGACGACGAAAGCGAGTAGCGTCTCAGCCATCCACTAAGCTTCCAAGCGATGGCCGACCGAGATATCAGCGATGTGATCAGCGACCTGCTATGCAGGGCGGCGCCAGTTGGTATCGACATTGGTGCTCCTGTGCTCGGCGTCCAGGCGTTCACCGCCAAGGGCGCGATCGCGTGCACGCTCGACAAGCATGACGAGAAGCGGCTCGAGCTCCTGGGTATGCTGCGGGCCGGCGAAGCCGTTGAGCTCGAGCTTGACATCGAGGGCTTTCACCAGATCGAAGGCGTGCACAACGCCAATCACACGCGCTTCAAAAAGGGCATCCTGGCTGGGCTCGCCAAGAGCTTTACAGGCGTTCCATTCCTGCGGAACCACAGCCAGAACAAGCTCGAGGCTCGAGCGGGAACGGTTGCGAAGTCGAAGGCGGAGACCATCGAAGGTGGCAAGCGCTTTCTGATGACGCTCCGCGTTACGGCAGCCTGGGCCGTGCAAGCGGTGCTCGAGGGCAACTTGGACAGGTTCTCGATTGGTTGGGCTCACGGCGGCATAGGCACGATTCATTGCTCATCGTGCAAGGCCTGCATTCTCGATTGCTTTCACTTCCCGGGAGATGTGCTCGAAGGCGAAGGCGAAGGCGAGAGTCACACCGTAGAGTTTATCTTCACGGTCGCGCAGGGAATCGAAATCTCTGGCGTCAACGTTCCGGCGGTTGCGGGCACCGGTATCGAGGAAATTCGCTCCGCTCTCTCATCTGCCCCCAGGGCGCTTACCAACAAACATCGACAGGATCACGACATGAACAAATTTGCGAAAGCGCTCGGGCTCTCTGACAACGCGGACGAGGCAACCATCCTGGCTGCCATCGAGGCCAACATCGCCAAGGGCGTAGCCCTGGTCAGCGCCGCCGCATTGGCAGCGACAGAGAAGGCCAAGCTGACAACTGAGGTCACAGAACTGCAGGTCAAGGTTGCTCAACTCGAGCAGTCCGTAGCCACCAGCGGCATCGACAAGCTCTTCGCCGACAACGCCGATCGCTTTGCTGTGTCTCGCGACGCCGCCGGCGCGTTGTGCGCGTCTCCGCTGGAGATCTCACTCCGCGCGCTCGCGGCGAAAGACTTTGGGGCTGCCAGGGCAGTCGTGCTGTCCATGCCCAAGATCGCGGCGAGTCCTGGCGTCCCCGTCCGTCAGCTTCAGTCATCCGCGCCAGCGCCGGTCGCCGGATCGGGCGAAGTGGTCGACGCCGTGCTGGCCAGTCAGCTCAAGCAAATGGGTATCACTCACGAGCAGTTTCTCGAGTTCAACCCGATCAACGGATCGAAGCTTCCGCAGTAGCGGCCCACCCGTCAACAATTCGCACCAACACGTAGAACGCAGAGAAAGATCGAACCATGGCCGCACTAACTCAAGACCGAAACACTCCCATGAAAGGCGACCATCGTACCGTCCGGCACGACGTCGCCGCCGGCGAGGTGATCTTCAAAGGCGCGATCGTGTCCGCGAACGCCGCTGGCTTTCTCATCGCTGCCATTGACGCCGCCGGCGGTGTCGTCGTCGGTGTCTCCAACGAGAACTCTGACAACACCGGCGGCGCAAACGGTGACGTCACCTGCCTGGTGCTCAAGGGTGTTGCCGGACTGCGGGCAGACGGTGTTGCCCCCACGCAGGCCGAGATTGGCCGGGCAGTTATGGTGGACGACGATGGCAACATCACGACCGCCGCATCCGCCGCCTTTGACATTCCGGTGGGGACACTCGACAGTATCGACGGCTCCCTATTCTGGGTAAAGCTCTTCGACCAGGCATAAGCCACAACCTTCTAGCCCACCAGCACACTCGTACAAAGGACACAGCTCATGCCAGGCACTCAGTCACTCATCAATCAGGCCAAGCTCGACAGCTCCCAGATTTCGTTTTCTACCAAGTTCAACATGGCCTTGCTTGCGGTCGACGACCCGATCCGTCAGCTGGCCATGGAGCTCACAAGCGAGGCCGCGGTCGAAGAGCACAAATGGCTGGGCATGGTTCCCGGCCTAGCAGAGTGGGACGACGATCGACGTCTCGACAACCTGCGCGCCGAGAACATCACGATCGTCAACAAGGACTTCGCCAACGGCATCCGTATTGACAAGAACGACATCACTGACGACCGACTCGGGATCGTTATGCCCCGCATTGGCATGCTCGGGCAGAAGGCCGGCCTTCACTACGGCCAGAAGCTGATCGAGCTTCTCGTGGCAGGCTTTATCACGACCTCGGAGTTTGGCACCGCGTACGATGGCAAAGCCTTCTTTGCAGCCGATCACCAGGACGGCGAAGACGGGCCAGTCCAGAGCAACACGGGCGGCGCCACGGCGCTGACCAAGACGGCATACTTTGCCGCCCGCGCCCAGATGTGGAGCCTGCGAGATGAGCACAACGATCCGTTGGGAATTGTTCCTGACACGCTGGTCGTTGGACCCGACCTCGAGGAGACCGCGATCGAGATCACGAGCGCCGAGTTTGTCCCCGACGCTGCGGGCAATGGTGCCGGAGTGACGAACACTGCCAAGGGCACCGCGCGAGTGATTATCTCGCCACGTCTATCTGGCGCCGATGCCACGAAGTGGTTTCTCGCTTCGCTTGGCCAAGAGCCCAGGCCTCTCATTCTTCAGATCCGTGAGCCGATTACCTCCGCCTTCCAGGGCGAGGATGACCTGCCTGCTTTCATGAAAAAGCAGCTCCTGTTTGGGGCCCAGGGTCGGCACAACGTCGGCTTTGGTCTGTGGCAGTTCATTCACGGCAACCTGGGAGCATAGGCGGCGGGCTAGCCAAAGTCATCCACTTCTGAGAGTATGGAGCCGCCCCGGGAATCGGGCGGCTCTTTCAGTTTGACGAGGACGACAAATGCCCAAGATTATCTGCCACATGCAATCCGGCCACCCGTTCACCATCAAGTGCGGAGTGCAAATCCCTGGCAAGGCCAAGGAGCTCGAGGTTACCGAGCACCAGCTGCTCTGTATCGGCGCCGATTGCCGAGTGATCACGTACACGCGGCAAGAGCTCAAGGCCATGGAGGACGGCATCAAGGCAAAGGCCAAGGCGGCCAAGGAGAAGGCCGCGGAGGGCATGGCTCGCCAGGAGGCGGTCAGCAAGGCCGCCGAGAAAGAGAAGGCCGCCGCCGCCAAGATGCAGCAGCAAGTCGCTCGAGAGCAGAAGGCTGCCGCGGAAAAGAAGGCTGCCAGCGAAGTAGCGAAGTAGCGCCTAGCCCATGGGCAACTACACAGACAGCGCCGGCATAGTAAACGCCGCCGGAGGTGAAGAGCGACTGACGCAGCTCTCCGACTACTCCAAGGACGGCGAGATCGATCCTACGGTGGTCGACGATGCCATCGCCGACGCCGAAGCTCTGATCGACTCCTACGCGCGCAAGGTTTTCAGCACGCCGTTTGAGGCGCCGATTCCGCCGATCATTGTCACGATGGCCAAGAAGCTTGCCGTGTACAACCTCAAGGAGCGCCGCGGCGTCATCAACGACGCTGACAGGCTCGAGCACGAGGACAGGATCCAGTGGCTGGAGAATCTCGCCAAGGGCGTCGTTGATCCTGGCATCGCGCCCTCGCCCTCGCCGAGTGGACACAACCGATCAACGGCGACCGAGCGACCGAGCGCGAAGCGAGTCTCGAGAAAGAGTCTAGAAGGCTACTCGTGAGCTACGGCAAGATCGAGGTCGACTTGCGCGACCTTGAGAAATCCGTGAGAGCAGCAGAGAGAGCCGGAGCAGACCTACGGCCCGTATGGAGGTCTCTGCGCACTCCACTGAAGAGATCGCAGAGGGACCACATCACGGCGCAGAAGAGCCTGGCCGGCGGGAAGTTTCCAGGGCTGGCGGCCTCAACGGTCCAGCGCCGACTATCGCGCGGCGGGAAGTCCAAGAAGTTCACCAAAAAGGGCAAGCTCCGCGCCGGCATCAGGCGCAGAATCGGGCGCACTCTGTCGAAGAAACTACTGACCCGCGCACGGGTCAAGGTCACGCCGAGATCGATCTCGCTCTTCGCTCGAGGCGCCGTGGCCCATGCGCTGTTTGGCGGCACCAGGGCGGGCAAGCGCAGGCGATCGGTGATTCCTGCGCGCCAGTTTGTGTACGTGGACGACCCCATGGCCCGGATGGCATTTGACAGCGTGGCCAAGCACGTCGCAGAATCGCTCGAGACGGGCAAGACCAAGCGATGAAAAGCCAAAGAGAGACGCTGGAAGACGCCATGATCGAGGAGATCAGTTCGCGACTCCTGCTCTCTCAGAACCCAGCTGCGGGATACCTCGGGTTCTGCGATGCGTACAATGGCGAGCTTGAGCCCGACGAAGACGCCCTCGAGGACTTCAAGAGACGCATTGGCGGGGCATTCCCTGCGGTGCTGATAGCGGCGGGCCCGTCTCCGATGTCCAGCGAGGGCTCGACTCGCAAGAGGTTCAAGCGAGAGATCATGATGGACGTCTTTGTGGCGTCCAACAATCTGCGCTCACGCGAGCACCGCAACAGGCAGGATCCGGCGCTGGCCACCAATAAGACGCGGGATCCTGGCATCTACACGATCGTCGAGAACATTCACCAGTTGGTGGCGGGCAACGACTTCGCCATCGACGGCGTGGGGCCAGGATCGCCAATCCGAGAGGAACCGCTGATCCAGATCGACGAGTTCACGATCTGGCGTCTGGTGTACCAATTCAACGCCGACGCCAATGTTGAGTCCTGGGAAACCGGCGACGGTCAGCTACTTACGTCATACTTCCTGAAATCGCAGTTCAACGAAGATCCCGCGGAAGATCTGACAGATATTCCCCCGAATCCTCTAGTAGAATCGCAAGGAGACATCCCAGAATGATCATCAAAGTGAGAGCCGGCAAAGACAAGATCATGCACTTCCCGCAGGGCGTCATCGCCGGCCCGGGCGCGACCACCATGCATATCTCTGGCGACACAGAGATCGAGGTTGACGACAAGCATCGTTTCATC
>SDBT01020582.1_pt1 | contig 10317 bp, 9 predicted proteins | sample 2277101 | NCBI WGS metagenome assembly SDBT01 (sample SAMN10404973, study PRJNA504765) | marine sediment metagenome | isolation source: marine sediment core GS10_PC15, 103 cmbsf | place: Arctic Ocean: Southern Knipovich Ridge | collected 2010
AAAAAGACTTTGGAATCAACGTTCGAAACATTTATCTCACAAAACATTGGTTATATCTTGCAGGCAAGCTTAAAAACAAGAAACAAACGTAGAAAAAACTTGCTCTTTGATTACCAGAAAAAAAATAATCACACCCTTTTAACCCCACAAAATCTAACGATTTTTGCGGGGACCCCAATACAAAAAAATTTTTTATTAAATCACATCCTTCGATACTTTTTGCACAGCAAAGCTGCGCAAAACACTCAGGACGAACGGGGTGGTATATACTAATTTTATAACTGCTATAGCACTCAACACACAGATTCATACGCTTACTTAGATGCAAAAATTTTGAACGTATTGATTTATATATTGTTCTTAAAGTCATTTGAGCACTTTCGGTATGCTGAGCCGTTAGGCGAATAGCGACCATTAAAGTGCGTCGAGGGAATTAAAAAGGGATGCCTCCCTTTTTTGCCCTTGTATTAAAGGTATTGGGCAAGCAATACCTTTAAATTATCACAATAAACTTTTTAGTTTTGGTTATTTAACCAATTTGTTGTAATAATTTTTGCCATTCGTATTTTTACAATTAATACCAATCTATATGTTAAGTGCTATAACTCCTTCAAAAAAGAGGAAATTATCACTTTGCGCTAACAATTGCACCAACACCTTATGTAAAAAAATAATAAAACGTGATACAATCTAACAAAACTTTTGCAAACTAAAATCACCAAAAGGAGATACTATGAGCACAAAACTCCAAGGAATCATTCTTGCCGCTGGTAAATCAACTCGATTTAATGCCAACAAAACCAAACTAGCTGAACGCATTTGTGGACAAAAAATGATTCTATACTCAACCAAGCTATTAGAGGAACTCAATATTCCAACCACGGTTGTTGTTGGTTATCAAAAAAATCAAATCAAAAAAATTATTACCAAAGAACATAAAAATCGTGTCAGTTTTTCAACACAAGACACACAAGAGGGAACCGGGCACGCTCTTGCAATAACAAAAGATATTTGGGAAAAGGAACATCTGCTAGTGATAAATGGCGATGTACCGCTGGTTACTAAAGATATTATCGAACAATTATATAATAAACATAAAGAAAATAATGCCGCGCTCAGCTTTGTTATCGCCCATAATCCTGATCCTTCAAACAGCTCCTATGGCCGAATTATTAAAACAGATGATGGCATTAAAATTGTTGAATCAAAAGACTTTCACGGCGACACACATGAACATTGCTGTGTTAATGCAGGCATTTACATCATAACAAAGAAATTTCTCACACAGCACATCCAATCACTTGAAAACAAAAATGCAAACAAAGAGTTTTATATTACCGATTTGGTCAAGATTGCAAGCGACAAAGGCCTTTCTGTTGCAACCATTACCGCACCATTCGATTATGTTCGTGGTATCAACACGTATCAAGAACTCTGGGCTGCAGAACAGGTTAAGCGTTCGGAGCTTATTAAATACTGGATGGAACGTGGCGTCCGCTTTTCCGTCGCACAAAATGTACACATTGATTTACCTGTTTCTATTGGTTCTGGTTCATACATCGGTTGCGGTGTTCATTTATTAGGAAACACAACAATTGGCAAAAATTGCAAAATTCATGAGTTTTCATCATTACAAAATACAACGTTAAAAAATGATGTTACCATTTATGCGCATTGCATCATTAAAGATGCACACATCGAAACTCACGCTCAAATTGGACCATATGCGCACGTACGTGAAGAAACACACATTGGATCACATACAATCATCGGTAATTTTGTTGAAGTTAAAAAAAGCACCATTGGTGATCATACAAAAGCGAAACATTTGAGTTATTTGGGAGATGCGACCATTGGTTCACAGGTAAATATTGGTGCTGGTACTATCACCTGCAATCATGATGGTCTAAAAAAACAAAAAACAATTATTGAAGATCATGCCTACATTGGCAGTAACAACTCAATCGTTGCACCAGTCACTATACACAAAGAGGCTTATACCGGAGCTGGTTCTGTTATTACTAAAGATGTTCCTGAAAATGCACTTGCCATCGGCCGCGCACGACAAATAAATAAAGGAGGATACGCCAAAAAACTACGCAATAGAAAAGAGACAACTGATGCAAAAAAAACTAAACCTGCTAAAAAGGATGTGGAAAAAAATGACGACAAATTTGCTTTCCTTGGTGCACGAGTAATTGATCAAGATATCAAATCTTCTGAAGAAACATGATCCGCTTTATCCATACCGCCGATATTCATTTTGGCATGGAAAATTATGGCAAGATCGATTCTAAAACAGGAATTCACAGCCGACTGCTCGATTTTGCCAAAGCACTTAACGCCTGTATCGATTCTGCCATAAAACACAACGTAGATTTCTTTTTGTTTGCCGGAGACGCATACAAAACACACCACCCAAGTCAAACACAACAAAAACTTTTGTTACAATGCTTTTTACGATTATACCAAGCCAAGATTCCAGTAGTTATTATCGTTGGCAATCACGATAATCCTTTAAGTTTTGGTAAAGCAAACACACTAGATATATTTGGTGAATTGCCACTTGATGGTTTTCATGTTATTGCAAAACCAACTTCCCTCACGCTCACAACCAAAAGTAGCCCAATCCAAATTGTTGGCATTCCATGGCCAACCAGAAACACCATTTCAATTGCCAACAAACATTTACATAGAACAGCGATACAAATTACCGAATATATTTCAAAAGCTGTCACACAAATCATTTCTGATTATGCACAAAAACTCGACCCCACTATTCCCGCCATATTAGCCAGCCATTTAACTGTCAGCACTGGGATATTTTCTGGATCAGAAAAACGTGCCATTTACGGCACTGATCCAATTTTTTTGCCGTCACAATTGGCAATAACGCCGTTTGATTATGTTGCACTCGGCCATCTACACCGACATCAAAATTTAAATACAAAAGGATATCCGGCTGTAGTATATTCAGGATCAATTGAACGCGTTGACTTTGGTGAACGCAAAGAAGAAAAAGGATTTTGCTTGGTAAATATAGAAAAAAAAGGAAAGACTACCTACGAATTTATCAAAACGCCAACACGACCCTTTGTTCAAATTGAGGTACACCTTACATCAAACGAACCACAAACCGAACAAATTCTGAAAATATTAAAAAAGCATACCATCAAAGATGCGATTCTCAAGATTCTTTACCATGTCCCCACGGGCAAAAAAGACACCGTTGATCTTAAAATAATTCAACGCGCTTGCCTTGACGCAATGTGCATTGTTGGCATTATTCCCATCCGCACCCCAATTACCCGCGAACGGCGCATTGGCGCCATGAAAGTTAACATGGATTTATCTACCTTACTCAACACATATTTTGATACAAAACCTGAACTAAAAAATAGAAAAAAAGATTTGATAGAAAAAACTTTGTTGCTCTGGGATGAACACAATCAAAAGGAGCAGCAAAGTTAATAAATTTATGCTAAGAAAATTTTTTATTGATTAAAAATATAAAATAGAAGCTTCACCAAACAACTCTTGTCTGTATTGTGTCAAAAGTTCGTTATATTTTGGTCTGCGTAAAATATCAACAATCTCACGATAACGGTCGTCAAAACTTCGCAATTTTTCTTCATGCCTTTCTACCAATCGAAACATTTCAAACCCGCCAGCAACTTTTTGCGGCAATGAAATGTCACCTTGCTGCATTTCATAAATAAATTGTTTTTCTTGTGCTATATCAGAATGATTAATACTAAACGGTTGGCTCCATTCAATACCGCTTATCCCTCTACCCGTTTTTGCAAAATGTACAAGTTCATCATATTGATTTTCTTTTGAGTTGGTTGCAGAGAGTGGGATAAAAGCATGCTCAAGCACATACAAAGCTTCAACAAACTCTGGATGCTCTTCACAATATGCTTCCACATCTTTACGCGGCACAATAAGATTTGAACGAAGCTTATAGTCAAGCATAGAATTAACCGATTGCATAACTTTCAACTGCTGACGCCCTTCTTCAAATGTATAACCAGAAGAGGTAAAAACACTACGCAGTTCATCATGAGTGAGGTTATTATCTTTTTGAATAGTAGCAAGATAAGAATCAATCGCATCCTCATCAGGAAAAATTTTATGTTTCTGCGCATCCAAACATACCAGACGTTCAAAAACAATATCATCACGCGTACGAATACCACCGCCCAAGCTCGGACGATCGAGATCCGATTTGGTAATGATTTCAGTTCCTTCCATCCCAAATACCACTGCTTCAATAGTGTCAAGTATATACGTATCTGCACCTTGGTTGCACAATGTACCTGCGGTCACTAATGAAAAAACAGTAAATAATATTGCATTGATCATGTTCTTCCTCAATAGTCAAGCTTACACATTTAAAAAGGGGAATGAACAACTCATTCCCCTTTTATCACACATAGTGTTTTTTCTACGCTGCTTTGGCTACCTTTGGTAAAGTAGCTTTTGCTTTAGCTTTGGCCGAAGTAGTTGATTTTACGGCCTGCTTTTGTGCCATCTTTGGTTGTTGATTTATCGCACTCTGCCCAGATTGTCCAGCCCCTGGCTGCTCTGTCTTAAAATGGTCTTCATTAATTACCACACCATATTCACTTTTTAAGCGATTAATTTGCTCATCATATTGCTCTGACCGTTTTTCTTTTTCCAAGAACTGCTGTATGTCATTTTTTACTTGTACAAGCGGACGATACTTATGCTCTTGTTTTGACATTGCGTTCACCACCCAGAATGATTTATCACCAATCTTAAATACTTCAACACGTGGTACCGTTTTTATGCCAACAATTTTGTCACGCAAAGCAGCATCAATACCCAAACTTTGGCTATGAATTAATTTAAAGTCTTTGACCTTGTCACTCAAGCCAGCCGCTTGTGCTGTCTTTTTCATATCATTATTGTTTTGTTTAACCTTAGCAGCAAATTCATTTGCTTGTACTTCATTTTCAAACTGCACACCCAACGCCGCAACACCCCCACGTGAAATCAACAGATTTGGCATAACATCTTTGTTCTTGTCATAAAAGCTCTTCACATCTGCCGCTGAAACAGAAACCTCAAATGCAGCGCTAAAATACTTGGCATTAATCATCCTCCCAATCGCTTTGTACCCTTCTTGCAATTCAGCTTGATATTCAGAACTTTTATTCATCTTATTATCTTCAATATATTTATCAACAATCGCTTGAATCATAAGCCCTTCAGATAACTGACGATCAAACTGTTCAGGCCCCATAAATGCCATCATAGCTTTTAATTGTGGATTTTCCGCCTTAATCAGTTTTTCTTTCTCTGCCTGTAAACTATCAGTAGTAACAAGTGGCTTGCCTTGCATAGAAACAATTACATCACCGGTAAGCACAGGCTCTTCCACCACCGCAGGCGCTGTCGCCATTGCAGGTGCTGCAACTGCCGGTTTACACTGCTCACTCGGTTTACCTTTAAACCATTCTAACAACTTGCAACTTGGCAACAATGCAAGCGATGCAATAGCAAAAAAACCAAGAACGTGCTTATTTAATCTACGATCCGTCTTCATAAATATCCTTTTGTAATAAAAAATAAAAATTATATTTCTGTTTTCCTGTCTTTATTCTAAATAATATTACCACAAAATATATAATTTACAAAGGGAAGTTAAACTTTTTTAACCCCAAATTCACAATTTGGAGACCACATCTTAAGATTACAAAAAAACATAACTCTCATCCCCGTTCGTCCTGAGTGTTTTGCGCAATCCTATGCGCAAAAAGTTAAATTTATCTTTATCTGGATATGTGGTCCCCAAATTAAAAATTTGGGGTTAAAACGGGTTATGAAGACTGTAGAAACCGTTTTTGTATATTTAAAAAAAATAATAGACAAGTATAGGCGACAAAACACAAACAGGGTTAAGCGCTGTATAACATTCTGCAGTTGATCAAAAGTAAATATATGTGCCATTGATTTCTTGGTATTTTTTCGTAGACTTGGGTGAAATCATTTCGTACTTCTTTGTCATAGATGTGCCCAATATGCTACAATAGAAAAGAGATTAAAAATAGAGGCCACATGAAGCAAAAAAAAAGATCCACGAAAAAACTCTTCCTAAAATTGAATCTTTTTCCATTCTCAGCAACAACAAACAATTATGTCAAAGGTACTTGTCCATGAAGACCACCAATCTGTTACACATCCTCAGCATTTGTTCACTGCTCATTTTTTCTGCACGTGGAATGGATGAAGGGAATACAGAAGACAAAAACCCTGGCAATGGTTTTGAACTAATTCAAAATAGTACAGTCAGGCGCCAAAAAACACTAAGCGTAGCCTACAGAGCCTGGAATGGCCTCACGGGAAAAACCCATACAGATCAAGTGTATGAATACATCGACCTAAAAAATCAATTAATAGATCAAGGATATCGCATAACACTACATGGTAAAATAGAAAAGGCCATAGCGGAACAATATACAGCAATATCTGATATGAATACGCTATTTGACAACACACAAACACCAACACTGCAAGAAATGATCGACACTAAAAAAAATAAATTCCCTCACATTGATATGATAAAAGAATTATTTAACATAGCTAAAATAAATAACCTTCAAATAAGAGACGAAATCAAAACAGAAACTACCAATATATTGGAACACGAACGAAGCCTAGAAAAAGATCTCATAATAAAAGCATCCACTCTTTCTTTAAAAAAATATAACGGACTAACTCAATTAATACAAAACATTAAAGGAAATAAACCCCAGATTGATGAACTCAGCATGAAACAGTACATAAACTTAGTAACGAATACAAAACCAGAAAAAGATGAAAAAGGAGAAAAATAAAAAGAATAAGACAAGACCTCGGAAACTAAAAAAAGGAGTCCTATCATGTAATTACCATGCCAATCCATCGCACACATTTTTTTTAAAAGGTTATAACCTTTTCATGCAGTCTAATGATGAAGATTTATGTAAATCATAAAATCAGTAAAAAAAGGAATTAATTCATGAAGACTATCAATTTATTGTCTGCCTTTAGTGTTTGTTCACTGCTCATTTTTTCTGCAAATGGAATGGAGGATGGAGAGAAAACACTGGACTTAGTAAAAAGCGTAAGAATTGTGGAAGGAAAGGGATGGTTTACTACTCTCATAGATCGGGCCTGTGGCTACAAAAACAACACTGATAAAGCTCTTAATGCATATTTAAATCTCAATAAAATACCCCAAACCCATCTACCTGCGGCAACTGATTATACACACTGGGCCATGGAGGATGAAACGGCAAAACTATCAATAAATATTTCAGAAATACCGCCATTTCTGCAAAAAAAAGCTAGCTTTCCAGCAAAAGCTTTCTCAGAAATTATCGAACGAACATCACGCCTCGAAAAATTAATAGCAGGCGCAAACTCCCATGATCTTGTTCTATCACAAAATATCAAAACAAAAAGTTGTAACATGCTTTCTAATGTACGAGATATAATGCCTTTGCTTACTGCTGCCATCGCGCAACAGTCTCTTGATCTCTGCAAGACAATCACTGATATAGGAAAGGCAATCACCCCTGGAGTGAGAATACCAATAGTAGGTAAAAATTCCTTCCTTGAGCAAGTGAGAAAACGAGTAATATCTCCCTACCAACAAAGAAAAAAACAACTCAAAGACAAAACAAAAGAAAAAAACACAAACAGCTAAAAAACTAAAAACTGCGCCTCAATCTGTCTTACTGCTTGGGGCGCTCGTCATACTACTCGACAAACAACTACAACAGTGATAGCACATAGTTTTAATTTTAATAATTCTTTTGCTGCTGCTTTTAATGTCGCACCAGTTGTCATCAAATCATCAACCAATAGAATGTGTTTTTTTTTGTATATTGTTTTTTGTATATCACGCACTATAAATGCATCTTTTACATTGTCTGCCCGCTTTGCATGCACAAGACCCGATTGAAACTGTGTACGTTTTACGCGTTTCAGAATATCAAAAACTGGCTTGCCACTTTGTTGTGCAATCACATTGGCAATCTCTGCCGCTTGATTGTAACCACGTTTTGCAAAACGCATCCAATGCAGTGGTATAGGAACAATATAATCAAAATCAATATGCCTAATATTTGTCATATCCCATGTCAACTGACCTAGTTGATTACTTGCAGAAATATCAGACCACCCTTTTGCGAGAATTAATTTTTTAAGCGGATCAGAATACCCAGCAATCGCAAAAACTTTTGTTGTATGAGTTTTGGTTATTTGTAGATTAATGGAAACAATTGGTTGAATTTTTTGTGCACACGTTACACAAAAAACATTACGTTCATTTAAAAACATCTTGCAGTATGCGCAAAATGGTGGTGCTATAACATTGAGAGCGGTGTTATATGATCGAATAAACATATTTTTTAAATGGATAATTCCCTGTTGCTTAGTCAAAAAATAAACCTCAAAATAATGTTGCTTATCACCGCAGCTGCCACATCATCCATAACCACCCCCCACGTGTCTGCCAAACGTTCAACATAACGAACACCGCCAAATTTTAAAATATCGAAAAAACGAAACAGTATTAATCCGACAATGATTGATTCAACCGATAGCGGCACGGCCCAAAACGTTATTAGACAACCAACTACTTCATCGAGAACAATTTCTGATGGATCTCCTACACGTTTAAATTGAGCAAGAGCTTTATGCACTATCCATAATGACAGTATTAAAAATAAAACAACAAAAACACCATATGCAAATCGCCCCGGCAACATTGATCGTGCCCAAAACATAAAAGGTACCGTAAGAATAGTGGCAACCGTACCTGATGCAGTAACATAACCAAATGGCCCAAGGGTTGCGATATAAAGATATATTCGTGACATCTTCACAATAATTTTACCCCCTAAATATTACCCCGAAAAAATCTTTGATTTTTTCGGGGACCCCACAACTTAAATATTTCTTGTATAATTATAACACCAACACCAGTAACAATAACAGCATCGGCAATATTAAACACCGGCCATGACCAATCATGATACGAAAGCACAATAAAATCAATTACCCCTTTGTGCCAAGCACGATCAATAAGATTACACAAAGAGCCAGCAATTACTAACGTTTCACCAATAATTAGAAATCCTTGCATCAATCTAAGATACGCGTAAAACATAAAAGAAAAAGTAATAGCTGCAATCAAAAATGTTACAAACAAAAATAGCGCAGAACCATCTGAATGCAACAACCCCCACGAAATACCACGATTAAATACAACTTCAAATGAAAGAAAAGCATTAACCCTACATTGTTCGGAGCAACTAGTAAGGGCATAGTATTTGGTTATACGGTCAAGTAAAAAAACAAAACCACTTAACAGAACATATGGTATCAATAAACTCCTACTCATCTAATTGTAGCTCCCTGTTTTTTCAGTTGCTCAATTAGTACCAACCAAATGATATCAACTTCTTCATTGGTTAACGTTTTTTCTGGATCGCGAATTGCCAATGAGAAGGTTAATGATTTTTGATCCTCCCATTCTGACTTAGTAAAAAAGTCTATAAGCGTTACTTGCTCAATACGTTCGTCAACACCGGTAATAATTTTAGTCAACTCTGCTACCGTAATTGCAAGGGGGGCAAGTATACTAATATCCCTGGTGACAGCAGGATATTTTGGTACAGAGGTAAATTGTTTAAGCGGTGATTTGCATGACAGTAAAAAATCTCCGTTCAGTTCAAATACAAACATGCCGCCTGCAGGGCATAAACGTTGCACAAAATGTTCATCAACAACACCCGCTATGCCAACTTCAATGTCTTCATGTTTAATTATGGCTGTCTGAAATGGCGCTAACCATGGATATCGCGGACACTCTTGCCGATGCCATAAAACAGAAATATCAAGCATTGCAAATAATCGCTCAAGTACTAGCTTGGCATCATAAAAATCAACGCCTTTGATTTGATCAAATATAATGCCACTCAGTATTTGTTGCTCAACAACTTGATTATTGTTCTGTGACCATGTTCTACCCCACTCAAAAAAGCGCAACTGATCATAATGCGCAACATTTTCATGAATCGCTTTAAATAAATATGGTTGTAATGAAGTAACCAGGCGTGTGTAATTTGCAGAAACAGGATTTTTAACTGATACAAAGTCAGATGGTTCCCATGCAATCACTCGCAAAAATGATTCATCATAAAATGAGTAATTGTATAGTTCATGCATTTGAAAACCATAACTAAGTAGTCGTTTGATAGTGCGTTTGCGAAAAGTTTTTACAAGATAGGCTGGACTCAA
>SDBT01020583.1_pt1 | contig 10317 bp, 7 predicted proteins | sample 2277101 | NCBI WGS metagenome assembly SDBT01 (sample SAMN10404973, study PRJNA504765) | marine sediment metagenome | isolation source: marine sediment core GS10_PC15, 103 cmbsf | place: Arctic Ocean: Southern Knipovich Ridge | collected 2010
GTCAGCGATATAGGCAGCCGTTGTAGAGATGTTAAAGGTGTGTGCACCATCACCACCAGTGCCACAGGTATCCACTACTGGCTCGGTAACAATCACGGGGACAGCCTTAGCCCTCATTGTCCTGGCTAAGCCAACGATTTCATCAACGCTTTCCCCTTTGAGCCTTAGCGCAGTGACAAAAGCACCGAATTGAGCCGGGGTAACCTCGCCCTCCATTATCTCTTCCATAACCGAGGCGGCTTCCTCCGTAGTAAGCGAACGCCCATCTACTAAAGTTGTGATTGCTTCTTTAATCATTTTGGTTTACTCCCGTCGTTATACCCACTCTTTAAAGATTCCAATTCGTTTCTCCTCGGTAACCTCAGAGAATTCCAACTTACCCTCAATTACTTTACCCGACACGCTTAATTTACAAGGCAACTTAGTTTGATACCACGTTGGCTGTGCACTATTAGAAAGTATTCCTTGATATTCGGAAATAACATAGAAAGTGGAGTTACCTACATCGGGTTGAATAGTGGTATAGAAATAGATAGGTGTGTCACCAGCCCGAAGGAATCCCTCTCTTTTTCCGTCTCTATACTGTCCATTCTGGTCAAGAAGTACAACCTTAACCTCTAACGCCGTACCATTTCCAGCGTTATATATTTCAAAATGAGAATCTTGGTCATCATTAACAGCCTTTAGAATTATTATGGGTCGTGAGGCCATCACCCTCTGCGCTTTCATCTCCTCAGCCATTGTAATGCTTGCATCTGCTTGTTTCTCTGTAGAGGAAGCATAGACTGCCGTAATGGTAACTAAACCAATCATGAGTATTATTTGCCCCCAATCCGCTCCCTCTATTTCACTTGCATGATATGTTAGGAAAATTAAAAACATGAGACCTAAAATTAATAATATGACATTAAGCTGACTAACGAAACGACGCCTCTTTCTATTTCTAATAGTTTGTATTATCCCGACGACGAAATATATTAGCACTAATACAACGATTGCAAGAGTAATCCATATTAAATTCGCCGCAATCCAATTGTTCACTACCATTTCTTCACCTCCTAGTTGCTACCCCTATTATAGGACAACTGGAGAAAATTTTTGAGTAAATCCTTGCCTACTTCAGTCATAAAAGATTCGGGGTGAAACTGAACACCTTCTATCGGGTACTGGCGATGCCGCAAGCCCATAATGGTGCCATCATCTGTCCAGGCCGTTACTTGGAGACAGTCGGGGAGTCCATCACGCTGTACTACCAGTGAGTGATAGCGAATAGCGGGGAAGGGGTTGGGTAGCCCAGCCAGTACCCCCTGGCTATTATGATGTATCAGCGACGATTTGCCATGCATTATCTCCTTGGCCTGCCCAATTAAGCCACCATAGCTGTAACCGATACACTGGTGCCCTAAGCAGACACCGAGTATTGGTAGCGCCGCACCGAAATGCTTAATGACCTCAATGGATATACCTGCCCTTTGTGGTATAGAGGGACCAGGCGAAATAACTATCCGCTTTGGCTGCAGCCTATCAATTTCCTCAAGGGTAATCTTGTCATTGCGTGCTACCATTACTTCCTCGCCCAGTTCGCTCAAGTACTGGAACAGGTTATAGGTAAAGCTATCATAGTTATCTATCAGTAATAGCATGGTTCTCCTCTGTTATATTAGACCTGAGTTCTCAGCCTGTTTAATAGCCTGAAGTAGTGCCCGGGCCTTGTTCATGGTTTCCTCATACTCGCGCTCGGGCTCACTATCGTAGACAATCCCGCCGCCTGCCTGAGTGTAGGCAATACCCTTTTTCACCACCATAGTCCTGATGGCTATGGCCATATCCATATTGCCTGAGAATGAGAAGTAGCCTACCGCTCCAGCGTAGGGCCCTCTTTTCTCCGACTCGACCTCAGCGATTATTTCCATTGCCCGGATTTTTGGCGCACCAGATACAGTACCAGCAGGAAAGCAGGCGCGCAGAGCATCGAAGGCGGTCATATCACGTCTCAGCTTACCCTGCACATGTGTGACGAGGTGCATAACATGGGAGTAACGCTCTACCTCCATGAGTTCACTAACTTCAACGGTGCCGGGCTCGCTTACGCGCCCGATGTCATTGCGCCCCAAGTCCACCAGCATAATGTGTTCTGCACGCTCCTTTTCGTCACTACGAAGTTCCTGCTCCAGCATAATGTCCTCTGCCGGACTTTTCCCTCGCGGTCTAGTCCCAGCCAGAGGGCGAGTCATTACCGCACCATCTTCTACTCTCACCAAAATCTCAGGTGAAGCCCCAATAATATAGAAGTCGTTAAAATCGAGAAAAAACATATATGGAGAGGGGTTGATAGTGCGCAGTGCTCTATATATTTCAAAAGGAGCTGCATCAGTAGGTTGAGACAGGCGTTGAGACGGCACCACCTGAATAGCTTCGCCAGCAGTGATATATTGCTTTATCTTAACTACACTGGCTTCAAACTCGTCTTTGGAGAAATTAGAGGAAAGCTTATAGTTGCTCATAGGATGAGTGGCAGCCCGCGTATGCTGGCTTGGTAGGAGGTGCTGACTCAACCTTTCCACTAAATTATCAATCTTGTCCATAGCCTCTTGATAGGCTTTCTCTATGTCTCCGTCAAGACGGACATAGCTCAAAACTTTTATCTTATGAGTAACATGGTCAAAGACAAGCATAGTATCCACGAACATAAATAGCGATTCGGGTAATCCTAAGGGGTCGGTATCTGGGGAGGGTAACTCTTCGAAGCGAGTTATCGTTTCGTAAGCAAGGTAACCAACCGCACCGCCACAGAACCTGGGAAGGCCGCTAACTGGTACTACATTATACTTATTCAGTTCCTCGGCAATGAGGGGAAGCGGATCGGTCTTATTCTCTCCTCTAGTGGTTAGCACATGATAAGGCTCGGTGCCTATGAAGCTGTACCGAGCTAGTCGCTGACCACCCTCGACACTTTCCAGAAGGAAGGAATAGCCACCACGATTGATTTTGAGAAAAGCAGACACCGGGGTCTCGAGATCGGCAACGATTTCACGGTAAATAGGTACCATATTACCGTCCTTACTAAGTTTCTTAACATCTTGTAATGTTGGATAGTACATAATACCTCCCCGATATGACAATTAAAAAACCTCTCGCCTATAAGGGCGAGAGGTTAATCCTTCGCGGTGCCACCTTACTTGATTACCGATTCGGCAATCATCTCTTCTTGGTACGGCCTCAGTATTTGGAGACGATACCCGGGGTTCTAATAACGGTACCCTTTCCGTCAAAGCCTACTCGGGAAATCCCTTTCAGCTTGCAGCTCCCGAGTCCATTCAACCCCTGCGCCAGCACCGGCTCACACCTTCCCCGGCTCTCTGCGCTCCGCTGGGGGCTTACTAGTCTCGTTCCCAGCCTTTACCTATTCTCTTTAAAACAAGTATAAACGGAGACCAGGCTTGGTGTCAAGTAGTTAAAAGGACTAGGGATGTGCGAAGCTTCTTTTCGACAGAATGTGTATAAATTCTTTACAAACAGCTAAAAGGAGAATTAGGTAACAAAAGCTTGAAAAATTACATAATTGGATAAAATAGCGTAACGTTACTTCGATCCTTTACTAACACCATTTAAAGTTTCCACTTTCCACTTCTCGCTCTTACACACACTTTTTACTATTGCGCAACAGAATCCTTGACAATTCGATTCTCAGGGACCTGTCCGGTTCACAGTTTCCTTTTGAGCACTCTAAAAATATAGGAAACCTTTTTGAAAGTCCTAATGAGCTGCATTATCTTGAGAGAGATGCTATTTGGTCAGGCCAAATGGAGGAAAGGAGAAAATTAAACGCCTCACGGCAAGAGAGTAAATAATTGACCGTCATCTCTATACTCTACGGAGTCTGGGCACAAACATTGCCAGAATAACGAAAGCTGCTATAATGACAACTCCATTAATACTAACGGCAAGTTGAGCACCAACAAGAGCAGCTATTGCTCCTATTGCTATACTACCTGCGGGCATAAAACCTATACTTAGCATCCACATACCCATGGCACGGCCTCGCTGTTCATCGGCGACACTGAGTTGAAGCAAAATATGCTGCATTGTATCGAATGCTCCAGCTACTACACCAACTATACATATGAGAATTAGGGAAACTAAATACCAGGGTGACTGTGAGAACAGCACCAAAAAGACACCAAAAAACAGGAAAATGACAAGGATTAACCGGCCTTTATGTTTATAATCACCTAAAGAGGCGAGAGCCAATACACCTATTAGAGCACCTATGGATTGTGTCATATTCAATGTACCCAAGCCAACAGCGCCTACTTTCAGAATATCACGGGCGAAGACAGGTAAAACCACCTGATAAGAAAAGCCTAACACTTCACAAATAATAGCCATTACCATTAAGGTCAGCACAATTTGATTTGTTCGAATAATCTGTAGCCCTTCTATAAAATTAACCCGAATCGATTGCTGTCCTGGACCGGCTTTTGTAGCTACTCCTCGCATGCAAAGAAGTATTATGATGCCTATCAGGTAACTGATACACATGATGTAGAAACACCAATCTACACCAAGTAGCTCTATTACCCACCCGGCGGCGATACTACCAAATATACCGGTGAGACGTGTTGCTGCGGCATTCATTGAAAGAGCGCTCATAGCATCTTCTGGACCTACTATATCAACGACAAGGGCTTGACGAGTGGTCACATTAAAGGTCATTATTGAGCCGATTATAAAAGTGACAAGAAGAATACTCCATACCTGAATCCAACCCCTTGAGATAAGGATGCCCATAAAAAAAGTACAAACTGCCAGCATAATAAACGTCAAAATCAGCAGTCTTCGTCTATCAATTTTGTCAGCGACGGCACCAGCGAAAATCCCAAAGATTAGGAAAGGACCTGAACGGGCAGCCCAAACCATCCCCAGGGAAAGAGGAGAATTAGTCATTTCCAGTATCAACCACCCCAAGGCTACCATCATCATAAAATGCCCCATAGAATATGTAGCTGTATTTAAGAATACAAGAGGAAAGTTCCTATAATGAAAAGCCTTGAATATTTGTAGTCTAATAACCTTACTAATCATACTTGTTGTGTATTTTCCTATGCTTATTCCGATTCAGTATTGTCTGCTTCCCGTTTCTACACACCTTATCACTATCGAACAGTCCAGTTCAAAAGTGGAGTTTCCGCTTTCCACTGTCCATTCCTACCCATACTTTTAGTTCTTATTGATAGTTATTGTATAGGACTTAACAGTAGTACGCCAGTACGATTGGATAGAAACCTTTCACCTTCCAATAAATCGTTGTCCATAGATTATATCTAAGGTCATAGTCTGACGGAATGTGTCCTAGGACCTTAGATGGTGGAAGCAGCATAGGAAAATAGTTGGGAATTCCTAACTATAATAAGCGCGCAGAATTATGACTTGATATCTTCAATATCCGCTGCCTTTATTGCAACAATTAGGTCTCTTACATATTCGCTTTCACGACCTTAGGCATAGTCATGCCACCCTCTTGCTAAAAGTCGGAATACATCCTAAAATAGTAAGCGAGAGGCCAGGGCATGCGAGTGTTGCAATCACACTGGACACTTATTCCCATGTCGTCTCTGGGCTATAAGAAGCAACGGCAGAGCGTTTTGATAGGCTTCTTGAGATAAAGCTCGGTAAAACAGAAAATGTCGGCAACGGGTTCTAGCGCAGATAGCGTGGGCCGCTAGCTCAACTGGCAGAGCAGCTGACTCTTAATCAGCAGGTTAGAGGTTCGATTCCTCTGCGGCTCACCAAAAAACAGCTTCAAAACAGGGCTTTAGAACAACCATCTAAAGGAATCCTGTTAACAAATCCCAACCTCATTTTGTTAACAATTTGCTAACTTGACAAGCGTGGTGAGGTATAGTAACATTTTACTGCGACAATAAGAGATACCCTGTATAGGGAGCCGAAGGGGAAAGAGGCAGAGTCTTAAGTCTACGCCTTGAAGCTCTCAGGCGAAAGGATTATTGTAAGCGAGACCTCTGGAGAGACCTCTGTATGAGGTCACCGAAGGGGCAAGTCCGCAAACAGGGTAGCGGATAATCTCTCAGGTAAAAGGACAGGGGCCAATCTTCTTCGTGTGGATTGGCCCCTTTTTGTTTGGGGAAGGTAAGGACTTGCAGAAGGCGAAATATTGAAACCGTTAAAGAAGACACCTCTAAATAAGGTGCATCATGACTTGAAGGCCAGGATGATAAATTTTGCTGGCTGGGAATTACCCGTCTGGTATACTTCTATTTTGAAAGAGCACAGAGCTGTTCGCTCACAGGTAGGTATGTTTGATGTCTCTGACATGGGTAGAGTTTGGTTAAGCGGAAGGCAAGTAGGAGCCTTCTTGGATAGAGTGCTTACTAAGCCGCGACAGAAATTAGAAGTAGGTGCTGCCCAGCTCTGCCTTCTCTGTTTAGAGGATGGAGGTATATTAGATGACTTGTGGTTATACCGCATAAGAACTGACCAGTATTTGATAGTTTGGAATGCATCCAACACTGAGGGGAAACTTGATTGGTTATCTCGTTGGGCAGGCTCAGATCCTGATATCATTATTGAGGACAGGTCGCGTGATACAGTTATGCTGGCTGTCCAGGGCCCAGCTGTGTTCCAACTGGAAAGTCTGAAGGGTGTCTCCCATTTACCTCGCTTTGGTCATGCCCAAGAGGAAATAGGAAATATAAGCACCTTTGTAGCTAGAACAGGATACACCGGAGAGGATGGGGTTGAGGTAATTGCTGATGCGGTGGATGCATTACCCTTGTGGGAATCGTTTATAGAGCGGGGTGTGAAGCCTTGTGGTTTGGGGGCACGCGACAGCTTGCGATTGGAAGCCGGTATGATGTTGTGCGGGCAAGACATGGATACAAGTACCAATCCTATTGAGGCAGGACTAGAGTGGCTGGTAGATATGGGAGGTGGTGACTTTATCGGCAAGAGTGCTCTGCTCGAGATTAAGCGTCTAGGTGTTAAACGTAAGCTTGTTGGCTTTCAAGTAAAAGGGCGAGAAATAGCTCGCTCAGGTTACAAAATTTTCAAATCTGGTCAAGAGATAGGTAAGGTTACCAGTGGTGGGTATGCGCCAACTCTGGGCGTTAGTATCGGCCTGGGTTATGTCCCCATCGAGCTGGCAACCATAGGCATTGATATTGAGATAATAATTCGCAACAAACCAGTTACTGCTCACATAGTTAATAAGCGATTTTATAAAAGAGGTGCATAGAATGAATCCAAAAGAATACAAGTACACACAGGAACATGAATGGATTTGCCCTGAGTCAGAGGGCAAGGGAAAGATGGGGCTTACAGATTATGCCCAATCCCAGTTGGGAGACATAGTGTTTTTAGACTTACCAGCTCCCGGCAGTCAGGTAGAACAGCTCGAGAAGATGGGTGAAATAGAATCGGTAAAAGCAGTTTCAGACGTCTTTGCGCCAATTAGTGGGGAGGTATTAGAAGTTAACCAAACTGCCATCGACGAGCCTGGTCTGGTGAACCAGGATCCTTATGGAGCTGGTTGGCTGGTCAGGTTAAAATTGAGCCAGCCTTCAGGACTGGATGCCCTGATGACCAGTGATGAGTATGATAAACTTGTAGCCGAGCTATCTGAAGAAGGCTCAGAATAAGCCCAGGGGGATTGATATAATGCTATTGCCTTACTTACCAAATACTGAAGCTAACCGCAGTGCTATGTTACAGGAGATTGGAGTCGGCTCGGCTGATGAGTTATTCCGGGATGTGCCCGAAAAATTCCGCAACGTCCAATTCAAACTACCACCTCCTCTCTCTGAACTCGAACTCAAAGAGGAACTCCGCCAGCTGTCGAACCTGAATGCGAACCTGGATAATTATTCCTGTTTTTTAGGAGCTGGCTACTACAGGCACTTCATCCCCGGCGTAGTTGGTCACATCACCGGTCGAAGTGAGTTCTATACTGCTTACACTCCGTATCAAGCAGAGGTCAGCCAGGGCACACTACAAACCATTTACGAGTATCAGTCGCTGGTCTGCCAAATCACGGGGATGGAGGTGAGCAATGCCGGGATGTACGATGGTAGTACGGCTGCTGCTGAGGCAGCCCTAATGGCATGCCGAATCACGAGAAGGGACAAAGTCGCAGTGCTGTCCACGGTAAACCCAAGGTATTTTAGAGTGGTAGATACCTATGTTAATGGTCACGATATTCCCTTAGAAAAGGTGGAGCCAGGTCTAGATGGTTTGGCATCGGATTGTGCCTGTTTGATAGTTCAACAGCCCAATTTCCTTGGCTATTTTGAAGATATGGGAGCATATATTCAGAAAGCCCATGATATTGGAGCATTACTCATCGCCATAGTTGACCCTATTTCTCTAGGGATGTTTAAGCCGCCGGGAGACTATGGGGCTGATGTTGTTATCGCTGAGGGTCAGGTGCTGGGTAGCCCAACAAGCTTTGGGGGGCCAGTCCTGGGCATTTTTACCTGCCGCAAGGAATACTTGCGGCAGATGCCAGGCAGGATTGTCGGTAAGACGGTGGATGTTGATGGTAAGCCGGGATATGTGCTGACCATGGCAACTCGGGAGCAACATATCAGAAGGGAACGGGCTACTTCCAATATCTGTACTAAAGAAGCTCTGATGGCTCTGGCAGCGACGGTTTATCTGGCATCCCTGGGCAAAAGGGGACTTCGCCAGGTAGCTGAGCTGTGCTACCACAAGGCACACTATGCTGCTGATGCAATAGGTAAGCTTAAGGGATACTCTCTTGCTTTCCAGCAGCCTTTCTTTAAAGAGTTTGTCGTGCGCTGCCCAACAGCACCTCAACAGATTAACGAAGCGCTTTTCAAGGAAAGGATAATCGGTGGTTTGGATTTGAGCCATATGATAGACAATAGTATGCTGCTCTGTGTCACTGAGGTAAACACCAAGCAGGATATAGATAGGTTAGTAGAAATTCTAGGAGCATTATAGAGGAGGTGAGAAATGGATCACCATTATTTACTCCCCGATATTAGTCAACCGGGTAAGATTGGCTGCAGTCTCCCACCTCTGGATGTAACTCCGGCAAGGTTACCCCCCAAGGAACTACTTCGCCAGGAACTTGAACTACCTGAGGTAAGTGAAGTTGAGCTTGTGAGGTATTTCACGGCCCTAAGTAAGCTCAATTACGGAGTGGACACGGGGTTTTACCCGCTAGGTAGTTGCACCATGAAATATAGTCCAAAATGGCATGAGGACGTTGCCAAATTCCCAGGTTTTACTTCAATCCATCCCTACCAGCCGATAGGCTCTGTTCAGGGAGCGCTGCAGCTTATGTTCGAGTTGCAGGAGTATTTAGCCGAGATCACTGGCTTGGACGCCGCCAGTCTAGCGCCTATGGCTGGGGCCCAAGGTGAACTTGCCAGCATATTAATGGTAAAGGCATATTACCGTGCCCGAGGAGATAAAGCTCGAAGGAAAATACTGGTGCCAGACTCAGCTCATGGCACAAATCCAGCCACTGCCGCTATGTGTGGGTTTGAGATAAGCGCTGTGCCCTCTGATAATAAAGGCAATCTAGATTTTAAGAGTCTTGAAGCTATGATGAATGATGAGGTTGCCGCTTTAACATTGACCCTGCCCAGTACTTTAGGTCTTTTTGACCCACAAATAGGTGAGATAAGTCAGCTCATTCATGAAAGAGGAGGACTGCTTTGCGGTGATGGAGCCAACCTGAATTCTCTGCTGGGGAAAGTGAAGTTTGGAGACCTGGGTTTTGATTGTGTTCAGTTGAATCTTCACAAAACCTTCAGCACCCCCCATGGGGGTGGGGGACCGGGGTCGGGCCCCGTTTGTGTCGAATCAAATTTGGCTGGCTTTTTACCTTCGCCTGTGGTGGATAAGAGTGATAAAGGGTACACACTTGCCTCACCAGCCAAGTCTATAGGCAGCCTGGGTGCAGCTTACGGAAACTTTGGTGTGATGGTTAAGGCTTATGCTTATATCCGTTCCCTGGGCGCAGAAGGGTTAAAGGAGGTCAGTGAGAGTGCTGTCATAAATGCTAACTATATCAAAGAGAAGCTAAAAACATATTATCACTTGCCCTATGACCGTACCTGTATGCATGAGGTGGTGTTTTCAGGGAAATGGCAAAAGGCGAAGGGAGTGGCTACACTAGATATTGCCAAACGCTTGCTTGACTTTGGTTTTCATCCTCCTACCATTTATTTCCCCTTAGTGGTTGATGGTGCTCTCATGACCGAACCTACTGAGACCGAGAGCAAGGAAACGCTAGATGCTTTTATTGATGCTATGAAGGAAATAGCC
>SDBT01020585.1_pt1 | contig 10316 bp, 11 predicted proteins | sample 2277101 | NCBI WGS metagenome assembly SDBT01 (sample SAMN10404973, study PRJNA504765) | marine sediment metagenome | isolation source: marine sediment core GS10_PC15, 103 cmbsf | place: Arctic Ocean: Southern Knipovich Ridge | collected 2010
TATCTATCAGATTCTTTATTGACAAAAGGAAATATCAGGGTTTCTTTGGAAGAGAATGAATACTTTGTTCTGGGAGACAATAGAGATTTTTCTTCTGATTCTAGACGTTGGGGGCCATTACCAAGAAGTAATATTACTGGTAGAGTTTACTTGAGGGCTTGGCCATTTACAGTTTTGGCTAAATTTGAAGCACCAGCTTATTCTGACTAATAAATATTTTGGTTAAAAGCACTATGAGACTTAAATATCAATCCCCAACCGGAATGCACGATATTTTAGATAGAGAATACAAGTATTTTCGAAAAATTTACGATGTAGTTGAGAATATTACCAGTTTTTATAATTTTAAAAAGATAGAAACCCCGATTTTAGAAGAAACAGAACTTTTCTCAAAAGGGATAGGAGTGGCTACCGATGTTGTTCAAAAAGAAATGTTTTCTTTAAAAACAAAAGGAGGAGATAGTTTGACTTTAAGACCTGAAGGCACAGCTCCTGTAATTAGAGCTTATCTTGAAAGAGGGATGCAAAGTTTCCCTAAACCAGTGAAGCTGTGGTATTTCGGCCCTTATTTCCGATACGAAAGACCGCAAGCAGGAAGGTTTCGTCAGTTTTGGCAATTTGGATTTGAAACCATAGGAGAAGAGAGCCCGGTCATGGATGCAGAAATTGTTTTGATTACTTATAGCATCTTGAAAGCACTTAAACTAGAAAAAATAACTATTGAGGTAAATAGTATTGGAGCCGGCTGTTGTCGTCCCTATTACAAAAAGTTTTTATCAAGCTACTTTAAATCCAAAACCATTAGTCTTTGTGCCAATTGCCGCAAAAAAACGAAAGACAATCCTTTGAGAATTTTAGACTGTAAAGAAGAAAAATGTCAAAGAGTGGTTGCCCAAGGACCCCAGACAATAGATCATCTTTGCAAAATCTGTCGCCGTCATTTTAAAGAATTTCTTGAATTTTTAGACGAACTTGAATTACCCTATCATTTAAACCCTTATTTGGTTAGAGGATTAGATTATTATACAAAAACTGTGTTTGAATTTTTTAGCGAATCAGAGTCAAAAGAGTTAGCTGGAATATCCAAAAATTCTTTGGCTGGCGGAGGAAGATATGATGGATTGGTTAGACTATTGGGAGGCAAGGATACACCGGCGATAGGGTTGGCAGCCGGCGTTGACAGAATAATGGAATTAATGAAACAAGGCCCAATAAGGTTTTCTCCAAAATTAAAACCTCAGATTTTTTTGATTCAATTAGGTAGTTTAGCAAAAAGAAAAAGTTTGAAATTAATGGAAAGATTCAGAAAAGTTAAAATTCCAATTGCAGAATCTTTGGGTCGTGATTCTTTGAGAACTCAATTGCAAATAGCAGATAAAATTGGAGTAAAATATGCTTTAATCTTTGGTCAGAAAGAAGCTTTGGAAGGAAAAATCATTATCAGACATATGACTACGGGAAAACAAGAAATAATAGAATTAGAAAAATTAACAAAGGAGATTCAAAAACGTTTAAAAAAATAATCACTTAAAGATATCCTAAAAGGATTCTGAATGGATTCAAGAAAATATGGATGATTGTATATTTTGTAAAATTGTCAACGAGAAAACTCCGGCCGACATAGTTTATCGAGATGAGAAATTTATTGTTTTTAAAGATATTAACCCCAAAAGCCCTTTACATCTATTGATTATTCCGAAAAAACATATTCACTCTGTTAACCACCTAAAAGAGCAAGACAGGGAACTCATTGGGGAATTATTTTTGCTTGCTCAAAAAATAGCTAAAAATCAGGGAGTGGATGAAACTGGTTATAAATTAGTCTTTAATGTCGGAAGAGGGGGAGGACAATTAATTGATCATCTGCATTTACATCTTTTGGGTGGCTGGGGCAGCCAAAAAGAAAGAGATATCCCTGGCATGCCTTAGCAGTAATATAAAGTCGGATCGCTCCTTCTTTTACATCCTTAATTAGTCGTTAATTATAATATATATCTATGGCTTTAGAAGTAAAAAGAAAAGACAGAGAAAGTTCACAAAGCTTAGTTAGGCGTTTCTCAGGAAGACTTAAGAGAAGCGGTATTTTGGCTAGGGCCAGAAAAAGAAAGTTCCGAGAAAGGAAAAAATCAAAGCAAATGAAAAGGCGAGCACTCTTAAGAAGAGAAACTATAAAAAAAGAATACGAAAGAAAGAAAAAACTAGGCTTAAGCGTGAGATAAAAATTCCATTTTCATTTTGCCTGAATTAATTATGCTAAAAGATAGGATTGAAAAAAATTTTAGAGATTTTTTAAAAGAGAAAAGGGAAAGTGAAATCTCTATTTTAAGAATGTTGAAGGCAGATATTTTTAACAAAGAAAAAGAAAAAAGATATAAGAAAAGCCAAGAAAAATCAGATTGGGATGAAAAAGAACTTGAAAAACAAAGTTCTTTGACTGACGACGAAGTTTTGGAGATTGTAATCTCAAGAATAAAAAAGAGCAATGAGTCAATTTTTGAATTTGAAAAAGGAAAGAGAGAAGATTTAGTAGAAAAAGAGAAAAAAGAAATTGAAATTCTAAAAAGATATCTCCCAGAACAGCTTTTGGAGGAGGAAATTAGAAAAATTGTTAAAGAAATTATTGAAAAAATTGAGGCAAAAGATATAAGAGATATGGGTAAAGTAATGGCTGAACTAATGCCAAGAATTAAGGGAAGAGCCGATGGAGCTTTAATCTCAAAAATTGTTAAAGAATTCCTTGTTGCTTAATTTATGATTGAGATTAATAATTTGACCTCTTACCCAATAGATGAAGAATTTTTAAATAAGTTTTGCAGAAAGATTCTAAAAAGTGAAAAAAAGAAAGAAGTACAATTATCAATAGCTTTCATTAGTCAAAAGGAAATAAAAAAACTAAATAAAAAATATTTGGGGAAAGATATTGTAACAGACGTATTGGCTTTTCCCAAAACAGAAGACTTACCAAGAACAATTAAGGTGAAAAAATTTCAAAAAATGGATATCTTAGGAGAAGTTATAATTTGTCCTCATAAAGTTAATAAAAATGCTAAACAATTTAATGTTACATTTGAAAATGAACTATCCCGAGTTTTGATCCATGGCATTTTACATCTTTTAGGTTTTAATCATGGAAAATCCGCCAGAGAAGCTAAAAAAATGAATGAGAAAGAAAATTATTACTTAAGCTACTTTAATGGCAAAAAATAAACTTATAACAGCTCTAGATATTGGAACATCCCAGATGAAATGTTTAATAGTCGGGCAAGAATTAACTGACGAAAATTTTGAGCTAATCTCAAAGACTTTAGAGGATTCAGGTGGAGTAAGAAAGGGAACAGTGGTTGATGTTGAAAAAGTTTCTAATACAGTTAAGAATCTTTTTTTAAAAAACTCTCAGGATTTGGGTAGAAAGATTAATGCAACCTATGTTAATCTTGGTGGAAGCCATCTTTTTGCCATCCCTTCTTCTGGTCTGGTTTCTGTTTCCCGAGCAGATCAAAAAATTTCTGAAGAAGATATCCAAAGAGTTCTACGGGCTGCTCGAGCAATAAATCTTTCTTCAAATAAAGAGATTTTTGATATTATTCCTAGGGAATTTATTGTTGATGGAGAAAGAGGGATCAGAGAACCTCTTGGATTACAGGGAGTAAGATTAGAAGTTGATACTTTAGCTCTAGGGGGTTTTTCTCCTTATTTGGAGAATGTGAAACAAACGGTTTTGGGAGCTGACTTGGAAGTTTTAGACATGGTTCCTTCTGCTATCGCTGCAGCTCGTGCAGTTTTAAGTGAAAAACAAAAAGAATTAGGAGTGGCTCTCTTGGATATTGGTGCTGGTATTACTAGTTTAGCTGTTTTTGAAGAGGGGAGTTTGGTGCACATGAAGGTATTACCCATAGGCTCTAGCAACATAACAAATGATATTGCCATTGGTTTAAAAACCGATATTGATATTGCCGAAAAAATAAAGATAAAATATGGATCTTGTTGCTTCAAAGGCAAAGACGTGAAAAGAAAAATTGATGTTACTGAAGAAGGGCCACTGATTTTTTCTCAAAGGTTTTTAATAAAAATTATTACTGATAGGGTTTCAGAAATTTTTGAAGAAACTAGTAAAGAATTAAAATCTATTTCAAAAGAAAAATTATTACCTGCAGGTATAGTTTTAACAGGCGGCGGAGCCAAAATACCTAAAATCACAGAGCTGGCAAAAAATAAATTCCATTTACCCTGTCACCTAGGCAGGCCCAAGGGAATTTCTGGCATTGAAGGAGATTTAAGTTGGTCTACGGCTTGCGGTTTAGCTTTATTAGGTATTAGTTTAGAGGAAGAAGAAGGAACTTTTGATTTTGGAAATAAAATAACATCTCGGATAAAAAGAATTTTTAGAATTTTTATTCCCTAATTTCTTGATAAGACCAAATTTAGTAAAGCATGAAAAAAGTTTCAACTAAAATTAAGGTAGTAGGCGTAGGAGGTTCTGGAGGGAATGCAATAATGAGAATGAAAAAATCTCGGATTAAAGGAGTAGAGTTGATTGCCATAAATACCGACTACCAAGACTTACAGAAGATTCAAGCTGATGTGAAGTTAAGAATTGGAAGAGAAATAACTCAGGGCCTAGGTGCCGGTATGAAGCCTGAGATTGGAGAAGCGGCAGCTCAAGAAAGTAAAGAACAGATTACAGAAGCTTTAAAGGGAGCTGATATGGTTTTTATTACCGGAGGTTTAGGTGGAGGAACAGGAAGTGGAACCGCCCCGGTTGTTGCTCAGATTGCAAAAAATTCAGGAGCTTTGACGGTAGCTATAGTAACCCTTCCTTTTTCTTTTGAGGGTGTCTATAGAAAAAAAATAGCCGAAGAAAGCAAAGAATCTTTGAAAAATAAAGTTGATGCCCTGTTAGTGATTGAAAACGACAAGCTCCTTGAGACCTTAGATCCCAAAACTTCGCTTTTAAATGCTTTTTGGTTTTGTGATGATATTTTAAGAGAAGCAGTCAAAGGAATTTCAGATTTGATTTTATTACCCGGAATAGTAAATGTTGGTTTTGCCGATGTAAAAGCTATTCTCAAAGATTCAGGTAGTGCTCTTTTTGGGATAGGCAGGGCTAAAGGGGAAGAGAGGGCGGAAGAATCAATAAAATTTGCTCTAAACTCTCCTCTTTTAAACGTAACTCCAAGGGGGGCTAAAGGAGTTTTGTTTAATGTTTCTGGGGGAGAGGATATTTCACTTTCTGAGATTGAAGAAATTGGAAAGATTATTACTAAAGAGGTGAACCCTAAAGCCAAAGTTATTTTTGGTGCAGTCCAAGACGAAAAACTTAAAAAAGGAGAAATAAAAACCACTGTTATTGTAACCGGATTCTAAAAATTGGCTGTGGAAAATTCAGCCATTTGTACTAATTTTAAGCTATGTTTGACCTAGCTTTTTTCTTTAATTAGAATGGAATAATGCCTCAGCAAAAAATTACTAAAGTTCAAAAGAGAGATGGGACAATTGTTGAATTTGATCAAAATAGAATTACAGATTCTATTTTTAAATCTTTGACTGCTGTCATTGAGGGAGATGGGAAAAGATCAAAAAGACTTTCTAATAAAGTAGTTCAGATTTTGAATAGAAGGTTTAAAAAAGGTGAAAACCCTCACGTTGAACAAATTCAAGACATTATTGAAGAAGTTTTGGTTTTAGAGGGTTTAGTTGAGACTGCCAAGGCCTATATTTTATATCGCGAACAGAGAAGAAGAATAAGGGAAGCAGTAAAATTTAGCGAAGAAGCAGTAGATAGAATTGATCAGTATTTGGGAAAGTTAGATTGGGAAGTTCAAGAAAATGCTAATATGGCTTTTTCTTTACAGGGTTTAAACCATTATGGAGTTAGCTATGTTGTAAAAAAATATTGGTTAAATAAAATCTATCCCAAAGAAATTAGAGAAGCCGAACAATTGGGAGATCTGCATATTCACAATTTGGACACTCTTGGATGTTATTGTATGGGATGGGATCTTTACGATCTTTTATTAAAAGGATTTGGTGGAGTTCCAGGAAAAATAGAATCAAAGCCGCCCAAGCACTTCAGAACGGTTTTAGGGCAGGTAGTGAATTTTATGTACACTCTTCAGGGAGAGGTAGCGGGTGCGATTGCTTTTTCAAACTTTGATACTTTAATAGCTCCTTTTATTCGTTATGACAACCTAAACTATCGACAGGTAAAACAATCTCTCCAAGAATTTTTATATAACATGGCTGTTCCCACCAGGGTCGGATTTCAATGCCCCTTTACTAATATTACTTTGGATTTAAAACCTGCTCCGGTTTTTGCTAAACAGCCAGTAATAATTGGAGGAAAGCTCCAAAAAGAAACCTATCAAGAATTTGAAGAAGAAGTGAAAATTTTTGATAAAGCATTTTATGAAATAATGCTTGAGGGGGATAAAAGCGGGAGACCTTTTCACTTTCCCATTCCAACCATTAATATCACTAAAGATTTTCCTTGGGATGATCCAGCCTTTGATTTAATGTTTGAAACTTCAGCTAAATATGGGACCAATTATTTTGCAAATTATATTAATTCAGATATGAGCCCAGATGACGTTCGTTCAATGTGTTGTCGATTAAGACTGAACCTAAAGGAGCTTTATAATCGGGGCGGAGGAGGATTGTTTGGGGCTGGAGCCTTGACTGGCAGCATTGGAGTGGTGACAATTAATCTTCCTAGGATTGGTTATTTATCAAAAACGAAAAAAGAATTCTTCAAAAGATTAGTAAAAATGATGGATTTGGCAAAAGAAAGTTTGGAGATTAAGAGAAAGGCTTTAGAGAGTTTTATAGAAAAAGGATTGTATCCTTATTCAAGATATTATTTAGGAGGGATAAAGCAAATGAGAGGAAAATATTATGCCAATCACTTTTCAACCATTGGTTTGGTAGGAATGAATGAGGCCCTTTTAAACTTTATCGGAGAGAATATTACTTCAAGGAGGGGAAAGAGATTTGCTTTAGAAGTGATGGATTTTATGAGAGATATATTGGTTAAATACCAAAAAGAAACCGAAAATATCTACAACCTGGAAGCTACTCCGGCTGAATCAACAGCTTTTAGATTTAGTTTAAAAGATAGGGAAAAATATCCCGATATTATTACAGCTGGAACAAAAAAAGTTCCCTATTATACTAATTCAACTCAATTACCAGTTAATTACACAACTGATCCTTTCCAGGCTTTAAAACTTCAAGACAAATTACAATCCAAGTATACTGGTGGAACAGTTTTACACCTCTTTTTAGGTGAACGAATTTCTGATATTGGAGCAGTTAAAAAATTAATTAAAAAGGTTTTTGAAAAATTTAAATTGCCCTATATCACTCTAACTCCCACTTTCTCAATTTGTCCCAATCACGGCTATTTGGAAGGAGAATACTTTGAATGTCCCAAGTGCACAATTAAACAACCCTGCGAAGTTTACTCAAGGATTGTCGGTTATCTTAGGCCAGTTAAGCAATGGAATCTTGGAAAACAGCAGGAGTTTAAAGAGAGAAAAGAGTTTAAAACAGCTAAAATTAAACTCAAATGATAAAAATTGGAGGGCTCCAAAAACTTACTTTGATTGATTTCCCTGGTCGCTTGGCGGCCACGGTTTTTCTTTTGGGATGTGATTTTCGTTGTCTTTTTTGCTATTCTGGAGAGCTTGTCCTGCCGCAAAAAATTAAAAGCCAACCCAAAATTTCAAAAAGAGAGTTTTTTGATTTTTTAAAAGAAAGAAAAGAACTATTAGAAGGGGTAGTGATATGCGGGGGTGAACCCACTATCAATAAAGACTTGCCTCGCTTTATTAAAAAAATTAAAGATTTGGGATATCTGGTAAAACTAGACACCAATGGTTCTGATTCCAAAATGTTAAAATCCCTAATTGATAAAAATCTGATAGATTATGTAGCCATGGATATTAAGGCTCCTAAAGAAAAATATGGGAAAGTTATTGGTTTATCAAAACTTGGAACCGCGAGAATGCTTAAAAAGGTTGAAAGGAGCATTAATATTTTAAAAGAAGGAAAAATTGATTTTGAATTCAGAACTACAATAGTGCCTACTTTAATTGAAAAAAAAGATATTTTGAAAATTATCCGTTGGATTACGCCAGCCAAAAGATATTTTTTGCAAAATTTTAAACCAGAAAAAACCATTGATCCTAAATTTGAAAAAATAAAGCCCTATCCCCAAGAGTATCTTTTAGAAATTCAAAGGACAATTTCTCCATTTTTTGAAACTTGCCAGGTGAGATAGATTTAGTATAGCGTTTTTTTATCTTTATGGTCTTTGAAAATTTTCTAGAAATTTATTAAGATTTCTTAATGACTCCATCTAAGATTCTTTTTTATCTTTGTCTTTCCTTTATTGGAGGGATTTTTTTAAGCTCCTTTTTTGTAATTTCCCAGATTTTGTTTTTGGGATTTTTAATTTTCGGAATTTTATTAATTTCAGTTTTTGGGCGGTATAAAAAGTCAGTCATAGTGGGTTTTTGCGTCTTTTTCTTAGTTTTTGGTTTTTGGTATTACCAAAAAGCTTTATCAAAAGTTGAAAATTCTCCAATTAGAAATTTCATCGGAAAAGAAATTAACTTAATAGGCTTTATTACTAAAGAACCAGATATCAGAGAAAAAAGCACTAAATTAACTATTAAGCTAGAAGAGGTAAGACATGAAGATACTTCCTCTGTTATTAATGAGAAAGTTTTGATAACCATTGGAAAATATCCTCAATATCAATATGGAGATAAGTTAAAAATTACAGGCCAATTAGAAGAGCCTTATGTTTTTGAAGATTTTGATTATAGAGAATATTTAGCTAAAGATGGAATTTTTACTGTAATGTATTTTCCCAGAATAGAACTAATGGGTGAAGGATTTGGCAGTAGAATAATGAGAATTACTCTCTCTTTTAAAAACAAATTAAAAGAAAGCTTAAATAAAGTAATGCCCCTACCCCAAGCCGGGCTTTTGGAGGCATTGTTTTTTGGAGACGAAGGAAATATATCAAAGGAGTGGAAAGAAAAATTTAATCTGACCGGTACCCGTCATATTAATGCCGTATCGGGAATGAACATTACCATTATTTCTGTTTTGATTTTAAACTTTCTTTTATCTCTCAGATTGTATAGGTCACAAGCTTTTTATTTTTCAATTATTTTGGTTTCTCTTTATATTTTAATGACCGGCGCTCCTTCTTCGATTATTAGGGCGGGCATTATGGGTATTCTCTTTCTGACCGCCCAACATTTTGGCAGGGTAGGTAGTGCTTCTCGGATAATTATTTTGGCTGCAACTTTGATGTTATTTTTAAATCCTTTGCTTTTGAAATCAGATGCTGGATTTCAATTATCCTTTTTAGCGATGTTAGGCTTGATTTATTTGCAGCCCATTCTTTTAGATTTATTTAAAAAGATTCCTAATATCTTTCAGCTAAGATACAGTTTAGCTTCTACCTTGGCTGCTCAATTTTTTGTCTTTCCACTTTTAATTTATAATTTTGGCCAGATTCCATTAATGGGGCCTCTGGCCAATATTTTAATCGTTCCTCTTTTACCATTGATTACTATTTTGGGTTTTATTTTTTCGTTTTTGGGAATATTTTTTCAATTAATAGGCCAGATTATTTCTTGGCCAGCCTGGTTGCTTTTGACCTATATTTTAAAAGTAATTGACCTTTTCTCAAAAATTCCTCTTGCTACTTTAACTTTTGAAAATGTTCCTTGGATTTTTCTTCTAATTTCTTATTTAATTTTGGGGCTGATAGCCTGGCGATTGCAGGAAAAATTCACCCGTCCAATTTTTTTAGAATAAAATTTAAAAACAAAAAAAAAGAGCAGATTATCTCTTTTTTTATAAAATTAACTCTTTTTTCCAACTAACAAAATGTTTGCGAGCTAGAAAAAAAGAGGAGAGGAAATTAACGAGGCAGTCGTTTTTTTAATATCTCAAGGCCTTCTCTTGCGTCCTTTAAGATCTCCTCTGGGATAAAGTACGGCGCTAATAGAGCTACCCCTATTGAGAGGGCTGCTTTGGTCAGAGGAATATCCCTCGAAGCTATTCTTGCCATGAGGAAGTTGTTGAATTGCTGCCACAGGTTTTTACCTATAGCTGATTCTATAATTTCCTCTCGTTGTTTGTAAACTCTAAGATCTTCTTTTTCGTTCATAAAGAACACCTCATACTTAAATTATAGCATATATAGTAAATTTGTCAAGGGCATTCCCCTCCTCTGATAGGAGTTGAATCTTAAGATTTCCTTATAGCAAAGAGGTAAAAATAAAACCAAAATCATT
>SDBT01020586.1_pt1 | contig 10316 bp, 8 predicted proteins | sample 2277101 | NCBI WGS metagenome assembly SDBT01 (sample SAMN10404973, study PRJNA504765) | marine sediment metagenome | isolation source: marine sediment core GS10_PC15, 103 cmbsf | place: Arctic Ocean: Southern Knipovich Ridge | collected 2010
TCCGGGGTGTGCGCTGGTGAACTCACCGCTTATCGCCCTCATGAAGGATCAGGTGGATGCTCTTCAGGCGAAGGGGGTCCCCGCTGCGTTCCTCAACAGTTCCCTGGAGAAGGATGAGTACAACGAGGTGCTCCGGAACTTCGAGGAGGGGAGATACAAACTTCTGTACATCGCTCCCGAGCGTTTCAAGAACGGGACGTTCATGGAGGCTCTTCGTCGGCAGCTCTTCGACATCTCCTTCATGGCGATAGATGAAGCGCATTGCATTAGTCAGTGGGGTCATGATTTCCGGATCGACTATCGCCGGCTTGGGGAGGTCAAAGAGACACTGCGTGTACCAGTGATCGCACTGACGGCTACTGCCACGGTGAAGGTTCAGGATGACATCGAGTCTCAGTTGAAGATGAAGAACCCTCTCCGCAAGGTCACCGGGTTCGACCGTCCTAACCTGTCGTTCGAGATCGAGTACATGGCGGGGGAGTTCCAGAAGCAAGCTGCCTTCGATTTTTTCATTGACGAACTTCTCGACGAGTACGCGGAAGAGGGACATGTTCATCCGCTGATCGTCTATGTCGGTCGCCGGAAGGACGCGGACCAACTGGCGTCGTCGATCCACATGCAGACGCAGAAGAAGGGTTTTGGGGGTTGTCTGATCCGTCCTTACCATGCTGGCATGTCGGACTCCGATCGCAAGGAAGTCCAAGAGGATTTCATGAGTGGAAGAGTCCCGTGGGTAGTGGCTACGAACGCTTTCGGTATGGGGGTCGACAAACCTGACATCCGTCACGTCATTCACTACACGATGCCCGGGTCGATAGAGGCGTACTACCAGGAAGTGGGTCGTGCGGGTAGAGACGGAAAGACGGCTCGGTGCATCATGTACACTTGCTCACGGGACGAGGGGCTCCAGTGGTTCTTCTACGACAATGCGAACCCGTCGAAGGATGTAATCACAAAAACCTACGATCTCATCTGGAGCTACAAGCAGATGATACTTCGGCGTACCTACGCTGTCCTGTATGCGCACTACGCGGATATCTACAAAGACGGCACCTCAGAAGGTGCGTTCGGAACTGCGATCCGTTTACTCAAGAAGAGGAAGGCCATCGACCCCATGTCTCCGCGTGGTCAGCTGCACCTTCCGTCGAAAAAGACGAACCTCGATAACCTCTTCGATTGGAAGGCGCTCTCCAAGAAAGCTCAGTATGACGCGGACAGGCTGCACGAGGTCGTTGACTTCATTCAGTCCCCCAAGGATAAAAGGGCACTCCTCTTGGAATATTTCGGTGATGATTCATGAGCCTGACGCAAAGTCAACGTCGACAGATCGACTCAGAGTTCCGCGATCAGCGTGAGGCGGCGGCAGTACATGGTGACATTTTCGCCTGGGAAGAGCGTGTCTACCAATACACCCGGCATGGAATAGAGATTGGCACCTGGATGTACATCTGCCCACAAGCAGACGAGACTTGTGGTTCGTCAGGGTTCGATTTCACGTTGTCTGACGGTGTGGTGATTCACACGTCAGCGGAACGGTTGGTTGAGATCCTGCTGCGAACACACGGTAGCCTCCCGGCGGAGAAAGCGGCAAAAATGTGTCAGCTCTTCTTCGGGATGCTCATGGAGCAAGGGTGGTCGGGTCCTTTGATGACAGTACCGACGCGTATTGCAGGAACGGTGGTCGTGACCACGGAGACCACGCGGACCTACACAACCAAGAAAATCTGCACGGACGATATCCGCCCGATTCTCGTGAACCTGATGGACGTGAACGCACATTCGGTATGTGTTCCCGAAACTCCCACAGAAGAGTACCCGTTCGGACGATTTCACAGACTGGATTTCCTCAGCTCGAAAATCGAAGTAATCCCTGACGCTGTTACTACTTCTAAGGCATTGGCGTCCCTCAGAACACAGGCGTTCCCAGACAGGCCCGTTGATAAATCGTCAACGTAAGCGATACAATCTCCCTCAAAGGAAAAGGAACCCCCATGTACTCAGGAACCGTAACGTCGAACGCCTATACGTCTGAACGACATTTAGTAAGGATCGTCACGCACACGAAAGATCCCGAGCATGTTATGGGTTACTGTGCCCGCGCGTCGTCTCCGAAGAATCAAAAGCGGATGGAGGAAGGGGAACTGGGTGCTGCTGGTCTGTTACGGCACTGCGCTGAAAAAGGGCATTGGTCGGTATTTGAGATGGCCAATGTGGTAGTTGAAATCGATACCACACGTGCAATCTCCGCTCAGATTCTAAGACACCGCTCATTTTCATTCCAGGAGTTCTCTCAAAGGTATGCGCGAGTGAATACGCTCGACATCAACCTCCCAGAGCAACGTCAAGCTGGAGCCAAGAACCGGCAGAGTTCCTTGGATGTCATCGAAGACATCAGGATCAAGAAAACGGTTCATGAAGCGATTCAGTTCTCGATTGCTGCCTATAATGAACTTGTTGACGACGGAGTAGCTACGGAGACAGCTCGCATGGTTCTCCCTATGTGCTCACCAACTCGACTGTATATGAACGGGACGGTTCGTTCATGGGTCCACTACCTGAACCTGCGATGCAAACCAGATGTTCAGAAGGAACATCGGCAAATAGCTATAGAAATTCGTGCTGTTCTCGCCGAGCTGCTTCCTATTTGTGCTGAGGTATTCGAATGGTGATAACAACGAATCCAGAAGTCTGTACGATCTACGATCGGACGGACGTCGAGCTGGAGGAGTTCCTGTGTTTCTGCGTTGTGGTTGCAGGTAAGACTGCCCGCGTCGTCCAGCGATGCATGATGAAGTTCTGGGAGGACATGATGTATGACCTCTCTGACCAACCTCTACTCAGGCGAGTGTGGACCCCTTTCGCTATGCTGAAATACTTCGGCCAGGCAAACGTGACCGAACGCCTCAAAAAAGCCGGGATCGGTTGTCAGACGTTGAAGGGTCGGGCGCTGGCTACGCTGGCCGACTCGGACTTGGACCTGGAAACCTGCACAGCCGAGGATCTGGAGAAGATCCCTGGGATCGGAAGGAAGACGAGTCGATTCTTCATTCTACACTCACGCAAGGACGCAAAATGCGCGTGTCTTGACGTGCATATTCTCCGGTGGCTTCAGGAGCGAGGGGTAACGAATTCAGGACAGACTCCTGGTAGTGCTAAGGAGTACAGGCGTCTGGAGCAGGAGTTCTTGTCCCGGGTTCCTGAAGGGAAAACAATAGCAGAGCATGATTTGGAAATTTGGAACGCGAAGAGCAGGAGGGTGAACGTCTAAAGCTGCGAATCCACTACGGCCCCGCTGTCTCATTCGTTGAGTTTCCAGACGGACGCATGCCGATTGACTTCGCCGAAGACTTCACCACAGCTAACCCAGACTACCGTCCTGAATACCAGGACCCCGATAATCCGAAACCGGAGTGCTTCTCATTCTTCTTCCCAGAAGAAAGTTTACTCTACACGGGTATGGTCTACGCTGCGAAGGCGTGGGCTGTGAAGAATGGTTTGGACTGTGAACTGATCGACTTCCCTGTGGACATGTGGGAAGGAGATGATCAGGAGTACAATTGCCCCCTCGACATACTCAAAGGTTTGGAGCTTCGTGATTACCAGCAGTGTGCGGTAGAGATTGCCGCTAAGCGCTGGAGAGGAATTGTGGAACTGCCGACGGGGTCCGGGAAGACGGAGATCGCAATTGCTCTCGTTTTGTTGCTGAAGAAGCCCAAGACGCTGTTCGTCTGTGCGGACGTAGCCGGCATGAACGAGATGGTGAGCAGGTTCACGGATTACTTCGAGATTCGGACAGGAGTCGGTCGATTGGGGGATGACATAAACGAACTGGAGTACAACCCGACGGTCCTGATCTCCAACGTTCAGAGCCTCTATGCTGCTGTGAAGAGGTCAGACACTAACACTCTTGATTTCCTCCAGGAATGTGATTTGCTCATCATGGACGAGGTACACTCTCTGGCGACCGCGCCATCATGGCAGAACATTGCTGTCTGGTGCTACGCGGATCGGCGGATCGGGCTTTCAGCAACCCCCTACAAGAAGGAGGTGAACCGGTTCAATCCGACGGTGCTGCACGGTCATGACTCGTTCCTCACTGGACTCCTCGGGGACACGTTGATCCACGTCCCGGCGATCGAGCTTCAGCGAAGAGGGTACCTGCTCGACTGCCAGGTAATCAGCTTTCAAGCGGCGCGTGGTGAGCTACCCCATTCGAACCAGTGGAGGGAGGTTTACGAGAAGGGAATCGTGAACAATATTCCCAGGAACAATCAAATCGCGATGCTCACGACGAATCTGGTAGACATGGGGCGTACACCTCTGGTTTCCATCGTAGAACGTGAGCACGGACGCATCATCCAGAGGCTCCTCCACTACAACTACGGAGTAACGTCTATCTGCTCCTACGGATCAGGGGATTCCTTTGTTCCTCTTTCGGTTGCCGAGGCGGAAGGTCTTGCTTACGAGGGAATCCCGGTGTACGATAGACCCCTGAACCGGACGGATAAGAAGAGGACGAAACCAAAGAATTACAAGCCTCCCAAGATCGTCGGATACGAACCTGACTTTGTTCAGATCCCCGGTGACACGAACGTGAAAGACCTCATGTCTCGCCATGTTGTGGGAGCCCTTGTCGGTTCGCGTATCTATGACCAAACTCAAAATATTCCGGTCTTGACCGATCTCATCAATGCTGCCGGTGGGAAACAACCACAGCGATTTCGACAGAAGGTCGGAAGAACACTACGGTTGGACGGAACCAATACGATCGCCTGGATCTGGGAGCCTTGGGATGAGTCCCACTACTACCTGCGCAACCACTCGAAGAAGAGACTAGAAGCTTCTCGGGAACAAGGCTTTCCTGTGTTGGCGGATTGGGCGTTCGCGCGAATCTTCACTGTCAACCGGTTGCGAGACTACACGATAGGACACATCGATATGAAGTACGACAAACTCACCGTGACGACGGGTATGACCATCGGCATGAACGATGGGAGCTTTTCGTCGATCAAACCCTCCGCGTCTCTGTCGGCAATCCTGGAAGAGGGAGACGACCCAATGGCGTGTTCGCAACAGCTCTCCGCGCTGACGATGGCGATCTTCTACCAGGAAGCGTGGAGGCAGGAATCTCAGATGAGATCAATCCAGGCTCACGGAGTTCCCGCGTCGTGTGAGGGTTACATCAACGGTTTCTACGGAGCCCCATCGGCGAAGGGAGAGTGATGGACGGCTGTCAGTTTGAGAAGAAGACTTTTCAGGTTGCTGTGGGGAGCCCCAGTATCTCACAAGAAGACTGGGACAAAGCTTTCAGCAAACCGAAGAAGAGTGGTCGCCGGGGGGAACCCTGCTCTGAATCGACCGATACGCCCGAAACAAAGGAGTAACCGTCGATGAGCCTACATCAACAATCCTGGCACTTGGGAGAAGCATTTCCGGTTCGCGTCATGGCTATGATGTTGCGAGACCCGGATTTCCTCCCAAAGTACCAGGGAGATATCGAGCACTCGTATTTCGAGAAAAAGGATCTCTGTAATCTCGCTTACGTGGTGCTGAAGTTCTTTCGGGAGCGGGAGAAGCCGGCCAACCGCGATGAAGTGATCGACATGATTGTCGAGCACGCCGCGACGTTCGACACCGACAAGTCACTTGGGATGGAGTCCAGTCTGATTCAATGGTTGGACTTTTGTCTCACTTATCAGATCGGTGACGAGGGGTACATCAAAGAAAAGATTCGTAAGTTCGCAATACGCCAGCGGATCAAGGGTGCTCTTGGCCAGTCGATTTCAATCTTGGAATCCGAGAAGCCCGATGACGACGAGGATTCTGTTGTTGGTGAGATTCAGAGACTGTTCGACAACGCTTGTCGCGCCAGTGCTGCGGAGGATCTCGGTCAGGCTTTCACCACCATGGGAGTAGACCTTCCTCAGATACTCCGGGACTCTCTCCTCTACGGGAACAAGATCCCTACCGGTTTCCCAGCACTCGACGCTGCCCTCAACGGTGGATTGGGTGTTCCGGAGCTTGGGGTTGTTGCTGGACCTCCGAATAAGGGGAAGTCCACGGTACTTTCGGTGTTTGGGGCGGAGGCTGCGAAGTACTTCCACATGATGCATGTCTCGGGTAAGCACCCTCACGTGAAGACGGTGATACACATTACCTGTGAAATGATCGAGGAGGACATCGGGGCGAAGTACGGTGCGTGGTTGACCGGAATGGATATCGACGCCATCCCAGTAAAACCAACGGAGTACCACCCGTTGTACACAGCTCGGGTTGGTCAGCTTGGACCCATTCACATCAAGTACTTTCCTCCGGGTTCGACTACAGCTGAGGAGGTGAAGTGGTACATCGCGAATCTTGTCATGGCGGAAGGTGTCGTACCGGGTTTGATTGTGCTCGACTACGCGGATCGTTTAAAGGGAGGCGAGGACGACAGATTCACCGGTATGGGAAAGATCTACGATCAACTCATCATGATCAACAACAAGTTCGAGTGTCCGACCTGGACAGGTAGTCAGATCAACCGAGCACACCACGATCAGGATATCATCGGGGCAGGAGGTTTGGCCGAGTCGTGGAAGAAGTATGAAGCCTCAGACACGATCATCACCCTTTGTCAAAACGAGGACGAGGAGAACCGAAACCGGATGCGTCTCAACACCGCAAAGGTCAAACGTGGCAGAAAGAACATCATCATCCCATGTCACTTCTTCCCTGCTCGGTGCGAAATGCGTCAAATGAGTGATGAGGAAGTGAAGGCTACTGCGATTGAATCAGACGGTAGTTCGAAGGATCGTTCGGCGGAGTGGAACAACCTTCGTAACCAAGCCGAAAAGGGCGTGGACGGGGCAAAAGACGGGGCTGCAACAAACGATCGCGCAGCCGAGAAGAAGACAATTCCTGGGGTACCCACCAGCGCGTACACCATGCCGGGCGGGATGCCGGCGAACCTCGCAATGACCCCTCCGAGTCCTCCGAGTGAGCCTATCAACTAACCCAAACTATCGCAACCTCCTGCGCCACCTCGGGTCGCCGGTCCAAGGTGGACAGGGGGAGATGCGCTTTTGCTCTCCGTTTACGTCGAAGTTCCGTAAGAACCCAGGTAGGAAGGATAGCCAGCATCACCTTTACGTGAACTTCGAACGCAACAAGTTCATCTGCTACAAGTCAGGCATGGCGGGCTCGCTCTCCTATCTCCTAATGGAGCTTGGCGAATCGCTTCAAGAGGGAGGAGTTGAGGTACCGGAATGGGGCAGCCTCAAAGGCCGTCTCGACGCTCTGGAGGAGCAGACGTTCGAAACACCGGTTGCAGAGTTGCCAGACTGGTACACCCCGGTAGCGACGGGCTCATGCGTCTACCAGTACCTCAGAGGCCGAGGGGTGACGGATGAAGACATCGAGTACTACCGGATCGGTCAAGGGGTTGGAGACTTCTTTGATTGGCTTGTGGTGCCCTCCTTTGACCGTGACGGAGACTGTGAGTACTGGGTGTCGAGACGGATCACAATGGAGAAAGGACCCAAGTACAAGAACCCCCTGGTGTCTCGCCGGTATCACGTTGGGTTGCTCTACAAGGCTGTTCAGGTTTCCACTACAGTAGTGTTATGTGAGGGGGTTTTCTCCGCGATCATTGCTGGCCGTGATGCAGTTGTTTCGTTTGGGAAGTTCGTCACCGACATCCAGATCGCAAAGATGACGGACGCCGGTGTTCTGGGGATTGTTCTTGCTCTTGATGGAGATGCGTGGCAGGAGACGGTTGACACAGCTGAACGATGTTATAGAATGGGGTTTGATACGTGGGTGCTTCCCATGCCGCTCGACGAGGACCCCGCAGATATGGGAAGGGAGGCATTCCGAAAACGTCTCCAGACCCAAAGCATCCACATTACGTCTGAGACTACCATTCTCCAACTAGCCCCTTCACGTTTCAGGAGGAACCTGTGACCGAACCCCCGATCGATGAGACAGGATACAAAGGAGCGGAAGAGGTTCGCAAGCCCGTCGCTTACGTATCTGCTCCCGGATACAATAACCCTCAGCGCGTCTGTTCCGAGAAGATCATCACGATTTTGGAAGATGCCGGATACGAGGTGTCTTTACCCACGATTTCCGCTGAAATCCCCGAGAAGGAGGAGGCTCAGGCGTGCCTATCCGCGCTTCAGAACGCGGACGTTGTCATCGCTTGGCTGGATGGTCTTTCGGCTGAAGGCATTTCGATCTACACGGTTGCTGGGGTCCAAACGAAGCTGGAGATCACTCTGCCGCCGAAGATTATTGAGATGATGCAAGCCGGTGCTATCCTCATGCAGAAGCAGGGTGTAAACTTCCAGAAGAAGAAGGGTCGCGCTCTGGTTCTCCCGCATGAGATGAACAACCCGCCGGAGGTGCCGAACCAGATCGTCATGGACCTGGAGAAGCAGGGTGCGAAGGCTCTGTGTGCGCTGAACGGTCAGCCCATGAACCTACCGGATCCCTCGACCACATTTGAGGTTGGGTATGCATTCGCGGCGAGAAAGCCTGTGATTGCCTTGGCGCTCATCGAACCCGAGATTGGAATGTACCTCGGTTGGACACCCAACGTAGTTACGAATTCGCTGGAAGGGTTGGCGCGAGTGATGGTGAAGTACCAGCCGCATGCGGTCGGCGATTACAAAGTGCAGGTTAAGAAACTGGAGGAGATCCAGGGTACCGACGGGTACGACCTACACGAAGCGTGGCGAGAGAGGCTCCCAAAGGGAGGCGGAGAGGACCCGATGGACATGAGTGACATCATTCCCAAGGAAGAGGGCGAAAAGAAGGATGCCTCAGAGCCTACGCCGAAGGCGTGAATACTACGAAGAGAATCGTGATCGAATACTGAAAGCTAACAAGCGGCGTCATGCTGAACTTGGCCGAGAAGAGTCGGCCAAGAGATCTCGGCGTTACAGATCAACGAAGAAATATGGTGTTCCTACAGGTCTCTTCGAATTGGTCGAAATGCTGCAACGAGAAGGTATGTGTTGGATTTGTGGGAAAACTCCTATCTTGAATCGACGACATCATATAGACCACGATCACAAAACGGGAGAGTTTCGAGGCGTTCTGTGTCAGTCGTGTAATCACTTACTTGGGCAAGCGGGTGACGACACAAGGATTTTACGAAGGGCGATTGCGTATCTTCAGTTTCCGCCTGGTGTAGCCTTGTTGACAAAGACGCCGAGGACCATATGACTACTCAAGCTTCACCTCTGGTCACTGGGTTGTGTACAAGCTGTCCGATAGCGAACCGTTACGGGGCATGCCCGGCAGTTCAGCCACGCTACCACCAGGATAGACTCAAGTACCTGATTGTCGGTGATGCTCCTGCGGTGCAGGAGGAGAAGCAGGGGGAGCCCTTCGTGGGTGCACCCGGGATACTCCTCAAGCAACTCCTCAACAAAGCCAGCATCAACATCGATGACTGTCTACTGACGAACGCTACGTGGTGCGCTCCTCGGGAAACCCCGTTGACCCCTATCACCTCACCGACAGCGGCAGAGGCTCTGCATTGCATTCCACACACGTTGCACTTCGTTCGGTACTATCGCCCCCGTGTTATCGTGGCGGCCGGTGGAATCGCTATGGAAGCCCTTTGCGGGAAGCCAAAGAAGGGTGAGACGATCACGAAGCACAACGGGGTGTGGAAGAGCCTAAAGCTCGATATTCTGACCCGGTACCGCGTCATGTATATGTGGGTGGCTGAAAACGCCCTCACAGAAAGGTACCAGTACGCGGAGGACGAAGAGACTCAGATACAGCAGTTGGAGGCGGCCCGAGAGGAGGGCTATGACGAGAGTTGGGTGGACACGCCGGTGTTCCCGGTGGTCCACCCCGCTTTTATTATCCAGGCGCAGAACCAACGTGCGCGGTGGGAAGAAGCTACCTACTTCGATTTCATGAAGCTTCGAAACACGGTGGACGATACTCCTGTTGGTGAATCGGTCAGCTGTAGTCTCACGGACGAGGAACTGGCGGAGATCAATTCGAAGTACAAGTGGATCAACGATATCGATTCCTTGGCGGCCTACGTTGAAGAAACGATCAAGTACTTCGAGGACGGAGTGATAGAGTGTATCGGGGTCGACGTGGAGACCACCACTCTCGATTTTTCGGAGCTGGAGAAGGACGGTGATGGCATCGGTCTCCTCTCATATTCCCCAGATGTGCGGTGCCTGATGGTGCAGATCTCTCGTTTCAAGGATGAGGGTGTGGCCATCATGGCGAACCACAAGCTTTCAGGTTTCAACGATCCTGTACTGTGGCAGAGTTGGCTACACCATATGAGGAAGTTGGTGACC
>SDBT01020588.1_pt1 | contig 10315 bp, 6 predicted proteins | sample 2277101 | NCBI WGS metagenome assembly SDBT01 (sample SAMN10404973, study PRJNA504765) | marine sediment metagenome | isolation source: marine sediment core GS10_PC15, 103 cmbsf | place: Arctic Ocean: Southern Knipovich Ridge | collected 2010
CCCATACCCAGTACCAGCCACACGAATACAAAGTTTAAGCCCTGCAGTGCTAGAAATAAACCAAAGGCGATGAATGGAGGCATGTACTGGAAGAATGGACTCGCTATTTCATTAGCTTGTTTTACGGCTTGGCTAACAAATTCGTTTTCTGTTTTTTGTCTCTCTTCGGGCGGCAATTGTTCCAAATCCCCCCTGAACATTGTTGTAAATACCTGCCTTACCGCCTGATTGAATGTTGGCGGTAATGTTTTCTCATAGGCTATAGACTGAACTGCCGGACTCAAGAAATACGCAAAGGAGATCATGATGAAGAATGCTGTCAGAATCGGTGGCGCTCCCCTCCTCAATATCATCCGTATGTTTATTTTGTGTCTTTCCGCAGCTTCTTCCCGTATCAACTTAACGGCATACATTTGAAACCAGATCATGAAGGTCGCGGAAAGAAGATAATAGAAACTAAACTTGAAAAAGATAAAGAACGGGATAATCAGCAGAAACACCAAGATCATCTTGAATACATATCTATTCAACACCAGAAACGCTATGACCGCAGAAGAAACGAGAATAATAAACGAAACCAGCAGAGGAACCAACACGCTTAGATCAGTGAATCTGGCCGGACTCAAAATCCACCTGTCGGCCGAAAACCAAAACAAGATGGATAGAGCTGTTACAACAATTAGAATTCCTAAGTTTTTGTTATTCATTAGTTTTTTCTTCTTCTTTCTTCTCCTCTTTCTTTTCTCCCTCCTCTTTCTTAGCTTCATTATACATGGCCTGCCCTATCTTTTGAACTGCCTGAGATAGTTCTTCACTAGCTTTTTTGATAGCTTCGATGTCTTCACCATCTTTTACTTTCTTCAAAGCTTCAACTTTTTCTTCAATTTCTTTCTTGTCTTCTTCTTTTACCTTATCTCCAGCATCTTTCAATACTTTTTCAGAAGAGTACACTAATGTTTCTGCAGCATTCTTCATTTCTACTGCTTCTTTTTTCTTTTTGTCTTCGGCTGCATGTTTTTCGGCATCAGTCATCATCTTTTCTTTTTCTTCATCGCTAATACCGGAAGAACCTTCAATTCTAATGGATTGTTCTTTGTTTGTAGCTTTATCTATCGCTTTTACGCTCAATATACCATTAGCATCAATATCGAATGTAACTTCAATTTGAGGAACACCTCTTGGTGCTGGTGGTATACCGTCTAAGATAAATTTACCTAGCACTTTGTTATCTGCAGACATTGGACGCTCACCTTGTAATACCTTAATGTCTACGGCCGGCTGACCATCGACAGCTGTTGAGAATATTTGAGTTTTCGATGCAGGTATAGTTGTATTCTTTTCGATTATCTTTGTCATTACTTCACCCATAGTTTCAATACCCAAAGACAGCGGAGTGACATCCAGAAGCAGGACATCTCTTACGTCACCCTGCATAATACCGCCTTGTATTGCGGCACCGATCGAAACAACTTCGTCCGGATTAATATCTTTGTGTGCTTCTTTGCCGAATAGATTTTTTACACCTTCCTGAATTGCAGGCATTCTCGTCTGTCCACCGACTAATATAACCTCATCGATATTGGAAACATCGAATCCTGCTTCCTTAATAGTCTGTTTCGTTAACTCGATTGAATGATCAATAAACTCGCTGACTAGTTCTTCCAGCTTTGCTTTGGTCAGAACAACGTTTAGGTGCTTTGGTCCGGAAGCGTCAGCGGTCAAGAAAGGAATATTTATTTCCGTTTGAGGTGTACTTGAAAGCTCGTGTTTTGCTTTTTCTGCTGCATCTTTCAAACGCTGCAAAACAATTTTATCTTTGGATACATCCATTCCGCTATCTTTCTTGAATTCGGAAACCAGATGACTAATGATTCTTTGATCAAAGTCATCACCACCAAGGTGGCTGTCTCCACCGGTTCCTCTTACTTCGATGGTGTCTTCGGAAACTTCCAATACAGAAATATCAAAAGTTCCGCCGCCGAAGTCATACACGACTATCTTTTCATCTTTCTTTTTATTGAACCCGTAGGCCAAAGCTGCAGCCGTAGGCTCGTTTATGACTCTTTTAATTTTTAGTCCTGCAATCTCTCCCGCATCTTTTGTTGCTTTTCTTTGAGAATCATCGAAGTATGCCGGAACGGTTACAATAGCTTCTTCTATTTTTTCACCTAGTTTGTCTTCCGCATCAGCTTTCATCTTTTGCAAAACCATTGCAGAAATTTCTGCAGGCTTGTACCACTTGTCTCCCATCTTCAGTTCAACGCCTCCACCCTTAGCCTCTCTTAATTCGTAAGGAAGAAGTTCCTTGTCTTTTTGAACTTCTATGTCTGAGAATCTGCGACCAATTAATCTCTTGGCTGAAAAAATCGTATTTTCAGGATTCGTGATTGCTTGTCTTTTTGCGGTTACGCCGACAAATCGTTCACCTGCCTTGGAAACAGCAACTACCGAAGGAGTTGTTCTTGCTCCTTCTTTGTTTTCCAAAATTCTTGGTTGGCCGATTTCTACAACAGCCATTGCTGAGTTTGATGTACCCAGATCTATTCCTAATATTTTTGCCATTTTATTTTACTTTTACTCGGGACGGCCTCAAAACCTTGTCATAGATTTTGTAGCCCTCTCGGACTAATTTATCAACTACTTCTCCCGTACCTTCGACTGCTTCATGCAATACAGGATCAAATTTATCACCAGCGTTTACGATTACTTTCTTTACGTCGTATTTCTCTAATATTTCGTCGAATCTTTTAATTACCTGCTCCAAACCTTTTCGAATATCTCCCTCGGCATGTTGAAGGGCTGCTTCGAGATTATCCATAACTTCGATCATCTCACCTATTACTTCCTGGTTTGCGAACCTGGCGAAGTCTTCCATTCGTTTGGAAACTTCCTTTTGGTAGTTCTCAAGATCTGCTTGAGTCCTTTTCCAATTATTTAAATATTCTTCTTCTTTATTTGGTTTTTTCTTTTTTTCTGTCATTATATATTCTTCGTTAATTTGTTTATTTCGTTTGTCGCGTATCTAACAAGACCGATGTTCCGGCCATAATCCATTCGTATTGGCCCGACCATTGTTACTGAACCTGTTAGGTTTCTTGGTAATTTATATCTAGCAACCATGACTGTTTCGTCCTGGATTCTTTCATTAGCATTCTCTCTGCCAATAAATACACTGAAATCTGATTCTCCGAAAAAATCATGTTCCATTCTGTTAAACGTATTTTCGAATTCATCAAAGAAACTGGCTAGATTAAACATTCGATCAAACTCTCTAAGCTCCGGGAATCCAAATAAAGATGAAAAGCCGGTTTTATAAAACTCATCTTCTTCCAATATATTCGTAATTACTAAATTGTCGGATAATTCCGAAAGTGTTTCTGCTAAGGCTTTATTTATATGTCTTGGCTCTCTTCCTGCGGAATATATAGCTTCATCTATCTTCCTTCTGCAGCTATCATCCGCACTACACAATTCCGTCTCTATTATTTTATCGACGAAATGTCTGAATGCCCTGTCCGTTGGCATTCTTCCTGCAGAAGTATGCGGCTGTAACAAAAAACCGGCCTCTTCCAATTCCATCATCTCGTTCCTGATGCTGGCGGGTTTGATACCGAATTTGTATTTCTCTGCCAGAAAGCCAGAGCTGATAAGCTCACCTGTTTTAACGTACTCGTTGATTATAGCAGCCAGTAATCTGGCCTGACGCTCTGTCATATCTCTAATTATATACATTAGCAATCTATAGTCAAGAGTGCTAAAAGAAAAAGGAGCCGACAATATCGGCCCCGTGAGTTGGGTTGGATTCAACTCAGTCTCAAGCGGTACAACTTAGTTTTCAGGATTTGGGCCGACTTCACCAAGATCAGGATGATACTACGCTCGATGTCTAGTTCTTAGCATTTTGCCTTTAGCTCTTTTTCTCAACGCCTCGTTCTCTTCTCTCAGCTTTCGGGCTTCCACTCGGTATTCTTTTGACTTCTTATACCAGTATCCCACCAGTTCCTTGTAGAATTTCTTTCTCCCCTTAGCCACCGGACTCCTCCTTCAGTTAGCAAGAAACACATCTGTTAGGTATCCTGCCTTTATGACAGCAGCGGTAGCGAAAACCACAAATGCCCACCAGACGTTCGTTTTATTGAAAACTGTTTTCTCTTCCACAAGCTCCTCCTTATAAATATATTATACCATTAATATGTGGGTTTGGTCAAATAATAAAAAAACGACTTAGCAGTCGCTGTCGTTCTTAATGTACCGCTTCCTTCTTTTTCTTCATCTCTTCTGCATAATAACGTTTCGCCAAAACGTCAGGATCCATACAGTTTCTTCCGCCGGGCAAGCTCCAGTGACCTTCAGTCCATTCCTCTTCATTATTCAATACCTTTTCTGACTCAACACACGGACTCCCCCTAGGATGTCCACGAAAGTACTCTTTTATCTCAGCATGAAAATTGCCACCAGTAGCCATCTGTCCCAGAATATAGAAACAGATAATTAGAAAAAGAGCCGAGAAAATAATGAGTCCGATGACCTCAGACATGTGCCGCTCCTTAAAGTACTACCCTATATATATCACTTTTCCACTTCAGGTAAAGTCTAATGCGTTATATAATCTAATTAGTGAAAGAAACTACCCACGAAGGTATAAAGTGGACATATGTTAAAAGTCCAACAAAAGACGAGATAGATTACGTTCGTCAATCTTTTGATGTCCACCCCCTAGTACTTAAGGAGCTGAAACACTCTACACTGCACCCGAAGATAAACATCCACGAAGATTATATTTACCTCGTATTGAGATTCCCGGAAATTGAGAATGGCGAGATCATTTCAACCGAAGTAGATTTCATCATCACTAAAAACGAACTTGTTACATTTCAATACGAGACACTAGAGGTCTTGGATGAGATATATAATCGTGTAAGAAAAAACTCAAATGAATATTTTTCTAAAGGAATCGGACATCTAACATATCTAATCCTCCAGGATCTTTCCGACAAGATCACCCCCTTGATTGATAAAATCTCCCGCGACATCGACGGGATAGAAAGCAGGATCTTCCTCGGAGAAAATCAGAAACTCCTTCAGAACATAGCTTTGGTACGAAGAGACTCCAACGACTTCCTAAGCATTATTAATCCGGATGTGGATGTGCTGGAGGGGGCAACAGAAAAAATGACTGAAATGTTCGGCGAAGATGTGACCCCCTACTTCAACCACCTCAAATCAACATACATACGCCTTGCAAGAGTGGCCGGAACGCATACGGAGACATTAGGTATGCTTCATGAGACAAATGAGGCCATAGTTTCCAATGACTTGAACAGAATCATAAAAGTGCTTACAATGTTCTCTGTTATCGTTTTTCCTCTTACTTTGTTTGCAGGTGTTTGGGGGATGAATACGAGAAACATGCCCCTAGTGGGCCATCCTTACGACTTCTGGATCGTAATGATATTTATGGGCATGGCAACATTTGTTATGCTTATACTCTTTAAGATTAAGAAATGGATATAAGGGTACACAATACTTTAACGGATAAAAAGGAGAAACTAATAGCGAGCAGTCGCTCGTTTTTTGGATTGAAGAAGTTAAAAATGTTTGTTTGCGGCCCAACAGTATACGGATATATTCATATAGGGAATGCCCGCACCTTCGTTTCATTCGACCTTATTGCGAGTTTCCTCAGACACGTAGGCTACAAGGTATATTACCTTCAGAACATTACCGATTTAGACGACCGAATTATTAATCGCGCAAAAGAAGACGGATTGAAGCCAGAAAAGATCGCCGACATGTTTGAAGAAGAATATATGAAGGACGTTAAGGCTTTGAGAATAGATTCCGTAAGCAAATATGCGCTAGCATCAAAACATATCGATGAGATCATCAAACAAATAAAAGTACTCATCGAAAAAGAATTTGCATACGCCACGAGATCGGTAATAGTCGATTCTCCCGATGCCATCAATAATCTTGAAAATAAGGATGTATATTTCGACGTAAGCAAAGTCACCGATTACGGAAAACTTTCGAAGCAAAAACTTGATGAACAAGAAAGCGGCATACGTGTAAAAGTTGAGGACAATAAAGATGACGCAAGAGACTTCGTATTGTGGAAAGCTCAGAACTACGAATACGAACCTGCCTGGGAATCTCCCTGGGGAATGGGTCGTCCCGGCTGGCACATAGAAGATACGGCCATCTCAGAAAAATATCTCGGTCAACAATATGATATACATTGCGGTGGAGTGGATCTCAAATTCCCCCATCATGAAGCGGAGATCGCACAGCAGGAATCAGCTTCGGGCAAAAAACCGTTCGTAAAATATTGGATGCATTCAGGCCTCATGACAATAGACGGAGAAAAAATGTCCAAATCTTTGAATAATTTTGTTACCGCGAGAGACGCTCTCCAGAGATACACCCCGGAAACATTGAGGTTTTTTATGTTGGGAGCTCACTACCGATCACCTCTTGATTATACGGAGAAGAATATAAAACAGGCGCAGAAAACACTGAACCGCTTTATTGAATTCAAGAAAAAGATAGAGCTGGTTAAAAAGGAGGGTTCCAATTCGGAAACTGTAGAAAAACTCGCAAAAGCGAGAGAAGACTTTTATTCGAATATGGCAGACGACTTCAACACACCAAAGGCCTTAGCTGTGTTGTTCGACTTCATACACGAGATCAACCCACTGATCGATAAAAATGAAGTCGGTAAAGAGAACGCCGAGGATATCTTGGAATTCATAAACAACATAAATTCATTCCTTAAGGTCATTCCCAAAGAAGAAGAAATTCCTGAAGAGATCCAGGAGTTCGTCGGAGAAAGAGAGAGAGCAAGGAAAAATAGAGATTTCGAGAAAGCAGACGAATTAAGAAAGAAAATAGACGAAAAAGGGTACATAATCAAAGATACTTCGTCCGGACCACAAATACGAAAGAAATAAAAAAAACTCGTCAAAAAAGGCGAGTTTTTTACTCAACAAAGAGTCTGTGTCTCCTACACTTTTTCATTTCTTTGTTGTTTCTTAATAATGTATAATGAAATGTATATGAGAAAATACATAATTTCTAAAAAGTCGGTCGTTTTGCTTGGAGTTGTTTTTTTGGCAGCTCTCTTATTTTTTACAACTCAAGCCAATGCAGCTACAACAGGTTTTCTTGATGTTGCCAATTGCGATATTATCGGTGGCTGGGCATATGACAAAGATACTCCTAACGATCCAATCTCAGTGCATATATACAAAGACGGAGGAGCGGGCACTGGGGGAACTTTTGTAATGACGTTAGAAACGACAGGAACGAGAGGAGATGTGAATAATGCTATTGGTATAACTGGCAAACACGGCTTTACGGTTACCACCCCACAATCTTTAAAAGATGGGAAATCACATACTATTTACGTACATGCCATAGATAATGATGGACAAGGACCGAATTCTATACTATCTGGTTGGGGCAAGACACTTCAGTGTGGGAGTAGTGGCCCCGCCCCCGTTGAAACTGGTGCTGTAAAAATGGCTCTTTCCAACAAAACTGATTCATCTCGTTTCCCCAGCGTAACGGCTGGAGATGCTTTGCAGATGGTAGTTCAAGCTACGCCAAACATGGCAGTGAGACCGTGCCATACTTACAACGGTGTTACTGGCTGCGATCCATTCTATGAATCTGCAGTAACGGATGCTAATGGGAGATGGCAGACTGATATTCAGACAGCGGGTATATCTCTTGGGACATGGGTGCGTTGGGTTAAAGTAAATAATGTTGATAGCAACAAGATTACATATACTGTTGTTAAAACAGAAGAAGTTCCAATAACGCCAAAATATACACCAATTGGTTTTCTTGATAATGCCAATTGCGATATTATCGGTGGTTGGGCATTGGATAAAGATACACTTAATAGCCCAATAGCTGTTCACATCTACCAAGACGGTCCTGCTGGATCAGGTACGTTAGTCAGGGGGATAGAGACAAAAATATCGAGACCTGATGTGAATAAAGCTTATGGGGTAACTGGCACTCACGGATTTGGGTTTGCCCCTCCGAGCTCATTAAAAGATGGAAGGTCTCATACTATCTATGCCTATGGAATAGATCCAAATGGAGTACAAAACAAAATTCTCAACGGCGTCCCTAAGACACTAAAATGTGGATCTACAACACCAGCAGAATTCACTACTATAACTAGTGAAGATGGAAATGTAGTAGTCGGTGTGAGTAAACGTTACGGCGGTGCAATCGCGTATTATAACGATCGAAGATTACCGGATAACACAGCAGCAAAAGGAAATATTATAGATCACTCAAACGCAGGCACATTGTTTACAACTGCTATTTGGACTATACCGGTTACTGGCTGGGAAACGAGTCTTTGTTGGGATGAGCAGAAGACTAATGGAGAATGTCCAGGCTCTTTACCTTATCATAATCCAACTCAAGGAGGTTATATTGCTGATGGGCATGCTGGAAATCCTAATCCGACATCAGTGAGAGTTGAGAATAATAAAATTTACGTTACTTATAGAGCAGCGAACTATAACTATGGATATAATCCTATAAAACCTCTTACGGAGAGCAATGCTGCAGAATGGAGAACTGATATGTGGGGTGATATTACAATCTCATTCCACCCTACATTAAAGGATGTTGCAGTGATTGAAACGAAGATTACTTATTGTAGAGATATGAATGCTGGATGTAAGAATAAGAATATTATCACTCAGGACAACCAACTTTCCACTCTCTTTGCAGCTGGAGAATCTCATCCTCTTTCAGTCTATCATGGCCCATATTCTCGCGTAGCCTATTACAGTAATAATCAGGTGAAATATCTTAGTGGACCTGCGACTGTTGTACCGACTGGTCTTGGATCGACAGTCGGAAACGATGAAAACTGGGCTGCTGTTTTACAGGGATCACGGGATGTTGGTCTAGGTTTGAGTATAGAAAATTATAAATCGCATAGTCCTCAGTTCAATTACAATATCTCGACTTGGCCTACTATTGCTGGTATCCAACCAGATCTTCTTAGATTTGAGAATTCGGGGCTAACTAGTAAAATAAACTTTACTTTGGAGGGGCACACCTATGGGAATATTACGAGATATGAATTTGAACCTGGTGGTTGGTACAAGTTTAAAACTTTCGTCGCAACCGGAGATCTTTCAAAAATTAGGAATGATCTTTTGAAAGCGCAAGGACTTGTAGAAATTCCGCCGACACCCACTCCAATCACAATACCCACTCCAACATTGACCCCAACGCCTGCTCCTTCTTCTAGGGATAGATATGATCCTGTTGGATTTCTTGATATCGCAGACTGTGACATTATCGGAGGTTGGGCGGCAGACCAAGATACACTCAATACTCCTATAAGCGTTCATATCTACGAAGGAGGACCAGCTGGCAGCGGAGAATTCGTTACGTCTGTAATAGCTAACGGGAACAGATCCGATGTTGGAACACACCTCAAGTCACAAACCAGTAAATATGGATTTTCAATGCTTACTCCAGCTTCTCTGAAAGATGGACAACGACACTTAATCTATATTCACGGTATTGATTCCAGCGGCAAAGGATATGATAATGTATTGCTTTCCGGAGTTCCGAAAACAATCAAGTGTGGTTCGGGATTGACGCAGAGGAATGTTATCTTCGGTACTTTCATGAGGGATAAGCTATTTCGAGAACCCTACAAGTCATCAGGTATAAGCACTCAATATTTTTCCAAATTTAAAGAAATCTTCGGGAAAGCCACTATCACAGGCCATTTTTTTCAGTTACATTCCCAAGGGAGAGATACGTACAAGTGGGATTATGTCGACGGAAAGATCGACATAATCGAGAATTTGGGAGTAATAAAGAAACTTCACGCCCTTATTTGGGATTCCACTGATCCAGCTTTGAGAGCCAGTGAGTGGTTTCAAAAACTTTCGTCCTCAGAGAAGAAAGAAGCATTAGAAGAACACGTAAGAACTGTCGTTAGACACTACAAAGGCAGAATCGAGATCTATGATGTAGCCAATCATCCGGTAACTCAGCAATGGTCCGGAGCAGGCAACTACATGGGCATCGGCCCAAGGAATAGAGTAATAGCCGATGTCTTGCAATGGGCGAGAGAAGAAGATCCGAATGCCGTCCTCATACTCAATGAAGGTGACGTGATAGATAATTCCGACGTAAGGAGAAGGTATATCGCTATGGCTAATGATCTTATTGTCAACAAGGGGGCTCCGCTGGATGGCCTTGGAATTATGGCACATTTGGGATGGACCGATCACAAGCTGCCCTCGGACAATGTAATCATCAA
>SDBT01020589.1_pt1 | contig 10315 bp, 17 predicted proteins | sample 2277101 | NCBI WGS metagenome assembly SDBT01 (sample SAMN10404973, study PRJNA504765) | marine sediment metagenome | isolation source: marine sediment core GS10_PC15, 103 cmbsf | place: Arctic Ocean: Southern Knipovich Ridge | collected 2010
TGTCGAACTCATCCGAACACCAGCACAATCACGGCTGTGGCGGCCGTCGAAGCGATAGAAAAGCAGAACGCCCAACGCCAGAACTCGACTTCTATCCCGAGCTCATGGATACGCTGCTCTCGATTGTACACCGCGACCTGTTCCATGGAGAGCAGTGTCTCATTGAGCATCAACTCATTGAGCTCTTCTTTCTTCACGACTAAGAATTCACCCGGAGGTATGTTGATCATACGGAACACTCCATAACCGTCGCACCTTTCGTAATAGCTAGAGCGTTGACTATCTCACTCCTACCTTTAACGCCCCACACACGTTTACATTCCCGACAACGATAAACTGCGCGCGTCTTGCAGCCGGGCTTACGGTACAGGACCTCGGCGACAATGCAATCGACGCCGTAGTAGGTGAATTGCACAGGACAGTTACAGGGCGCTATGTCATGCGCGTGTTTGATTGTCTTCATCGGTTCCGCCACCTATCCTGTATGTCACCCACCACCCAACCGAGCACGAAGCTACAGACTCCAATTATTAAAAAGGCCTCGAAGACACTCACAGTGTGATCTCCACACCACGAAACAGTTGACTACGCACACGACGCCGGCGCTCTCCGCGCTCCCTGTGTGAGCCCTTCATCAGGAACGCTTTGGTAAAGTTCTTCGGGTTGCTCTTGAACCCCGTCCCCTGCGCTACCATACGCTTCCGCTCATCGGCGATGATTGCTCTCAGTAGCTTTGCTGTTTTACCGTTCATTCGGACCACCCACAATCGCGTAAGAGTTGGCGAGCTTCATCACTAAACCCGCCGCCTCGTGATCGTACGAATTTGGCCAAACACTCAGCAAGCTTGGGTGCGTGTGCTATTAGTTTGTATTGAGCAACGTTTACTGAACAGGCAACGAGATGGTTGTTATTTCCGTCGCGGAGGTAACCATCGCCGTTATCCGACCACGGCAGTCCCAAAGGGTTCTTCTCCGCTTCGTGTTCAGTTAGAGCGTCGCGCGCTTCTTTGAGCAAGTCTTCATCGAACCATTGCTCATTCCGAACGTAACCCACGAGAGCTTTCACACACTCCGCACTTAGTTCAATCTTGTCACTCATGATCAATCACCTTTCCCGGTAGGCTCGGCGTCTTGCCGATGGCTACATCAATCAAACGTTCGAACTCGGACAATTCATTCCCAGAAAGTTTAGAAAAATCGATCTCTGGAAAACGGTTGTCTTCGATCTCCAGGTGGACCAGTTGCGCGCTCTTGCCGAAACCTCTATCAGCGAGCCACTTCATCGCGTCTATGCGTTGCTCGAGTGTCGGATCCTTGTGCGCGTTCTGCGGCTTCTCACCGTTCAGGATCTTGAACGCGAACGCGATCAAGAGTTCCCCGTTGTTCGTCTTCTTGCGGATCTGTTCCGCCATAGACTTGAAGCCCTTCGGGCGTCCGCTCGGGTTCGCGCTCGGTGCGCCTGCTTTGAACTGCCACGGTTTATCCGACACGCCGATCTCCTTCCCCTAGTCAAGGTTAACACACACGGATCGCGTCGGTTACCTAATCACTGATATCAACGCTTTATGAAATATGTTCAAATTGTGACACAACTGTGACAATTGAAGGTCTACCAATGATCCCTGGTAGTTACAACAATGATTCCTGGTAATGCAACTACCTGTAAACGTGTAAATTTTTTCGTTACGACGCGGCGCGTAAACAGGGTCAAAAACAGGACCGGTGCAGGCCGTGCATACGACGTTGCCCCATACACTTACAGGATCGCCCCAGGGGGTCATTCGCTATCTATCTGCACGTAATAACTTAGAATATCTCGAATTTGTGTCCTTTTCTCGTGCACTGTGCGCCTACCAGGCGGCTAAACCCCCAGGGTTAACCCCCTTAAGGGGTACCCTGGGGTGTGCCTGCCCCGCCCCCGCCCGGGTCTTGCCCCGATCAAAAAATCCTGCTACCGTGACCGCTCGGCCAACAGGTCAAACCGGATTGCTGGAATAGCCGACGAGTCCATGGTGTTTCCCATCCACCTACACTCGTCGGCTTTTTCGATGTACGGTACGAGGCGGAAGCGATGGGAACTTGCAACCGATAACGATCACGTGTCACCGCTCGCGGGAAGACACGCACACAGACGAATCGCGTGAGATTACGTGGGAGACGTTCTGTGAGCTCCTCTCGGACCACGCTGAACGAGAGCGCAAAGAAGGTATAGGCTTCTCACCGACGCGCTACCGCGACGTGTGCACCTGTGGCTCACCTAACTGTCACGGCGCAGCCGGACACCGGGTCAAGGAGAACGCGATCGAGTGCTTTGTACTTGGTATCGATCTCGACAAGAGCGAGAGCGGCGGACCACTCGGAGCCTCTGAAGCTGTTAGGCACCTGAAGACGCTCCGAGAGATCGGTTATGCTCACGTCTGGCATACCACCCACTCACACGCCGAGCCCGACCACGTCTCTCTAAGGGTCGCTCTGCCCCTTACACGCCCTATCACAGCGGAGGAGTTCCCGACCACTTGGCGCGCTATCGTCGATCACCTGGGTATTCCCTCGGGTATCAAGACCGATAACATAGCGAGATTCTGGTATTTCCCGACCAACCCGCCCGGTACGAGCCCCGAAGCCCAAGTAATTAAGGGTTTACCTATTCCCGTCGACGACTTCGCCTGTGTCCCTGAGACCATCCCTGAGCGTCCCGAGCCGGGGGAGTTCGAACCCCCGCCGATGTCCGTCATTAGTGGCGCTGTGGAGATGTTAGACGCTCTCGGGCCGCATGTACAAGGCGTGTCCGGTGACGCGCAGAGCTTCCGGGCGGTGAACATCGTCCTAAATGACTACGCGATCCCACGCAACGTGGGTGAGCCTATGCTCCGGGCATGGAACGCGCACAACACGCCACCATGGGACGAAACCAAGTTCCAAGACATGTTGGACCGCGCGCCAAGTTATGCACAGCGACCCTATGGCGAGGCGCGCCAAGCCACCGAGCTGGTCTCTAGCCTGTTCCCCGAGGTGCAGGGCGAAACAGGTAAACAGCAGGCTGAAACAGGTCCAATCGCGAAATCACTTGCGGACATCGTTCAAGAGGACCGGCCCCCTATAGTCTCGTACACTACCGGGCTCGTTAAGCTCGATACGCTCACAGGAGGCGGCGTAAGCTCACGCACGTGCTCTCTGGTATCAGGACCACCCGGCGCGGGTAAGAGTGGCTTCGCCACAGCGCTAGCGAAGGCGTGCGGACTCCCGAATCTTTATGTCTCGACCGAGCTCGAGTCGCACGAAATGGTGGCACGTTACGCGGCCGAAGGTATCGGGAAGCCTTGGACACAGATCGTTCGTGGGAAGGTGCACAAGGATCACGTGCTCTCCGAAGCGCGCAAGCACCCGGCGCATATCATCGGCGCCGAAGAGCTACCGCTCGACAGTGACGAAGCGTTCAAGCTCATAGCGAACGAGACGCGAAGACTCGTCGAGTTGCTCGGCCCCATTCTTCTTATCATAGACTACGTTCAGGATTTGGTACGCACTGCGATCAACGATCCACGTATCGCTGTGGGGCTCTTGGGAACGAAGTTCCGAATCCTGTCTCAATACCTAAACATTCCGATCCTTCTCGTGTCCTCGGTCTCGAGAGCTTTCTACAGTCCATCCGCGGCGGAGAAAATGCGTGAGTACGATGATCCGACTGTCTACCTAGCTGCTGCGAAAGAGTCGGGCGGCTTGGACTTCTCGTGCGCTACTGTGATGTTTCTCGACGTGGACAAAGACCAATCGAGCAAGGTACGCCCGGCGCGGATAGCGGTCGCCAAGGCACGGCACGGTATGACAGGATTTGTCGGTGCTGCGTTCAAAGGCGAGACCGGTCACTGGTTCGAACGCGCCGAAGCCTTGCTTGAGATGTCCGTCGACGGGCAGAAGAACCGCCACAAACGCAAGCAAGACGCGGAGGACGATGAAGCCATTCTCGCGTATCTGGAAGAGCTAGGTCAAAATAGGGTGCGTGAAGAAGGATGGAATAAATCGAAACTCCGCTCAAACGAACCCGGGGGGGTGGGTGAGAAAAGAACAACGGCCTCGCTTGGGCGTCTGGTGCTTTCTCGTAAGCTTGTTATACGGGCCTGGTTACGTAAGGATGTCTACGAGTTACCCGATTGGCCCGAGTATCAAACACCCAAGGTGGTAACCTTAGAGAATGTCTAAGATCCTAGCGTATTTCGTAGTCTGTATGGCGTTCGTGACGTACTTTGCCACGTGCGCGGGGTGTATGTACATGCGCGGCGCGAACAAGGCTCCAACCTTCACGCGCACTGTGGAACAGCAGAACGAAGCCGCGGTGATTGTGCGCGTGGATTGTGACGGTTCACGATCGTTCGGTTCAGGTGTGAAGATCTCAGCAACGCGCGTACTCACCGCCAACCATTTGTTCAGGCGCTGTGACAACCCACAGATCAAAATATCAGAGAGCCGGACAGGGACGCGCTACACAGCTACAGTAGTCGCTCGGAACACCAAAGCGGATTTAGCAGAGCTCCGCGTCTTGGGTCCGATGGTGTTCTCTCTGGTATCGATCGGGCAAGTACAACTAGGTGATACGGTCTGTCTCGTAACGAAGGCCCCGGACTTCGCAAGACGTTGTGGGTATGCCGCCAAGCGTGATAAGTTACCTGGGGACGTGGTACACAGCGCGGTCACCGAGCCCGGTAACAGTGGTGCAGGCCTCTATTCACTACGCGGCGAACTCGTAGGTATCGTGACGCACTTCCGCAGGTGCCAGAATGGACAATACTGTGGTGGGGCTATGACGTCGCTCCATGGTAGGTTTCCTCTGTGAAGAATAAACGACGCCGCGCCAAAGCGCGCCGGGCCGGCTGTAAGCTCTGCAAACCGTGGAATCTTCAGAAGATGTACGGCCCCCGTAAGACTAGACGCAAATTCTCCGAGCGGAGGCGTATGCAATGACAGTCCTCTCAATACGTGGACGTATGACTAAGCGTTTTGCAGAACATGCCTGCGACGCCAACACAGTCACGGACGTTGCCCGGTTATGCGGTGTTAGCCGACCGACGGTATACGCGTGGCTACGGGGGGTAGGCGCGCATGGCCCCTCTCTTAAAAGACTGGCGTCTATCTGTGGTGAATCGATCCCCAATGGCGAAGATCTAGACGTGTTAACAGGTAGAAGGATTGTAAACGAATGATTCTTTGGCTGTCTCGGGACTCTTACGGGAACGGAGAACTCATGCCCGGGATCTCTTTGTGGGATGTACGCCCGGACAGACACCACGACCCTGATCGTGTGTTAGGTGTTATCTGGTCTACAAAGATTAAGGGAATACTCGGCCATATTGCGATGTTAACTATTGCAGAAGCGCAAGACTTGTACGTAACGATACCCGAGACCGATCTCGAACTGATTCGAATCGAGCGGCCAGACTAGCAAAGGACAATACAAGATGGGTGAACGGATATGGGCTGCGACGCCGGAGGCACAAGCGGAGCTCAGGGTGAAGGTCCAAGAGCTGAACGACTTTTGTAAGAGTCGATCTATACCTATGGCGGTGATCGTTCAGACTGAACAATCGGCATACGGTATCCGCTTTCAAACGTCGTACACCATGAACCCCGGGACGTGGGCGCATAGGGTCATGGGGGAGATTATGGGCAAAATCGATGAAGTCAATAACAAGGCTACAGACGAGCCGGAGGATGTAGGCGTTGGAAGAAACTAAACGCGGATATCGGAACCTGAACGAAGAAGCGGAGAAGCTCGGAATCACCGCCCGTCGTAACTCGTGGGGCTACTGGGTAGCCAGTGCTTCGGCTAAGGACACGAAGGATACGTTCTGGTCCCCGAAGCGCAAGAAGGCGCTGGCGGGGCTTGTGGGGGTCATGCGCTAGTGGGTGCGCCTTGTATCTGTTGTAGGTGTGACGTTGAGGCGCTCGTATTGGAGCGTGACAAAGCTCTCGATGATTTACAAGATGAGATCTTGCGCAAGGTCGGTTGGAAATCTAAATGCCTCAATGCACGAGAGTCTATGGTCAAAGTTGCTACCATACTCCGGGAAGGTCGGGCAGGACTGCATCCGGGATGGCTGTCGAAGGCGTGCGCGATGTTAGACGAAGGGGCGGGGTCATGAGTAGTTGGTCTACCGGGATGCGTGACAAGATGCACAAGCAAGAGGCGCAAATCAAGGCGCTCGTGTTAGAGCGTGACAGTTTCAAGGCTAGCGTGTCTGTGTGGTCTGAGTTAGCCGACAAGAGAGCCGCGGAGCGTGACAAGTTCCGAGAAGGGCTCCGGTTGATTCGAAACACAGCACTCAGTGCGACGGTGAAAGGCTTTCCGCTGTCCAGTGAGTGGGTCATGCGTCGCGTAACGGAGCTCTTGGCTTCCGATGGGTGAGTCTCCTTACAGCGTCCAGTGTCCGACGTGTAAGAAGTGGTACACGCGGACAGTGGGACCGGAGCCCGATGTCTGCGACTGTTGCGAACTTCGGGAAGAGTTAAACCACGCGCACGAAGCATTCACACGAGCAGGTAATCGGTTAGACCGGGAGCATTGCACGTGGTGTTACCGTTCATGGTTGGCTAATCGGGGATGTCGTGGGGCGTAACTACAACTTCGGTCCGTCGACCAAAGACGGGGAGCTTCTCTACACGTCCGTATCCGCGCTATCGAAGGCGGACCCGAATCAGGACGGTGGGTGTTTGCTAAAGTGGTTCTTCGAGAAGATACTGAAGAAGCGACCGCCACAGGGACCAGGCGCAGCCGCCGGGGCAAAGTCACACAACCGCGTTGACCACTACCTCTCGACGGGTGAAGACGTCTTGACGCCTACGGAACGCGGGATCAAGCACTTCATGCCGAAGCCGAAGGACGATCGGTACCTTATCGAGAAGGAGATCTCGAAGGACTACCCGATCTCTCTGGACGGCGTCCCGCTCGTCGGGTACGTCGATAATCTGAATCTCTCAGGCCAGTACGTCACGCCGATGGGTGTGCTCCTAGACGACGCCGTGAACGCCGAGGTAGTCGATTGGAAGTTCACGAAGAGCATGATCTACGCCGGTCCCCCGACCACGCTTCAGATGAACGGTTACGGGCTCGCGGTTGCGCGGGCGCTAGACCTCCCCGCCGTCCGCCTGTCGCTCGTGTGGGCACTCAAGGGCGCGAAGCCCGAGGGGCGCAAGCGTACGTTAGTAAAGCAAACAGACGAACTGGAACGAATATGGGAATCATATGTCCCCGTGGTCCGTTCAATGAGGGACGTAGCAAAAGAAACGGACCCGGCGAAAGTCCCAGCCAATACCAAGTCATGTAAATCGTTCGGCGGTTGTGGACACCGAGACTACTGCCCCGCTGTACAAACCACCCCGGAAAAATCTCTGATTGAGATGTTTGGAGAAAGAGGCGCAATGTCATTAATATTCCCAGAGGACAAGAAACCTGAAGCGACGATCGCGCTTCCCGAACGTTTCAAAGAAGCCGTCGAAGCGATCGAAGCGATAGACCGTGGCTTTCCCGCTCTTGAAGGTGAGCCCGCCTTCTTCATGGCCGCTCTTAAAGGCAAAGACCCCGCCGGCGATCCCACTGCAGCGAACTGGGGCGGTAACGGGAGGTACGGGGCAAGAACGTTAGTCTCAGTGAAGGACCTCGTAAACGCCGCGCAAGAGCTTGCCGACGCTGGTCTGTGTGTCTTCCCACCCGCCGCGGAACCAGTCGAAGAGAAGAGCATAGCTCCGGCTACCGTGGGTATTGTCCCACCGGACACCCCGCCTAGCACACCACCGCCGGCGGATACAGCGCCGGAACCGCAGGTGACTTCTGTAAAAGACCTACCTTCAGCGATCGTAGAAGTTACCACGGCACCAAAGGCGAAGCCTATCGACAAGATGACAAAGAAAGAACTCTTTGTCGAGTGTCAACGTCTGGAGGCGCTGGTAAACGAATCTCTCACCGTTACGGTCGCCGTAGATCACAGGTTCACCCTGTGTGCCGACACGCTCCCATCGTGTGAGTTCGAGTCTCTTGACCCGTGGATTGACGCCGTCTGTTCTCAGCTGGCGAAGCACTACGGCGCGAAGAATATTCGCGACAACACGTCCGACTCTCTCAACTTCGGTGCGTGGAAGGGTAAGCTAGCTGCGTTCGCGTCCGCCTGTTTCGACGAGAAGCCTTTGACCGGCTGTTACTACGTCGAAGCCAAGGGCCGGGAGCTCGCGTCTGAAGTCGTGGAAGCGTTGCGCATGAAAGGGGCGTTCTATCGTGGCCGATAATGACCTAGACGATCTCCGATCTCTCCGCATAGCTAGAGAGGCCGCGGCGTTACATGAACGCGCCCGTCGGGACCAGCTCGTAGTCATAAGGGGGGCGATCACCGTTCTCGAGGGAGTCGAAGCGAGCATCAATGCACAGGTTGAGATACTGAAAGGTCTCGTCCGAACGTGACACGCAAGCGCATCAAGGCGCTAGACAAAGCCGTAGCGAAACGCGCGGCTAGTCTAACGTCCACGTACACACACCCGTGGGAGCTACTCGCGGGAGCGCGAGCGTTGCTCACGGGGCTGAAGTCCCCGAGAGTCGTTAGGGCTCTCGAGCTTCTGAACGAATACACGGAAAGGACACAATGAACGAAGAGCAGAAACTAGTGTGTGAAATAGCGGGAAGGATCGCGGCGGGTTTTGTATCTCACCCTAAAATAGATAACTCGGTACTTTGTGAGCAGGAATATGTCGACACGTTCGCTGAAATCTGTACAGACGTCGCGAAGGCGATCATAAAGGGGGCGACGAAATGAAACTCAAATTAGCATCAGGCATACTATTTATGGCCGCGTCGATCGTATACTTTGTATTTTTGGCGACAACGGACGGCGTCGGCATGCATTGGGTTGTAGGCGTAGCGTTAGGAGCGTGCGGCGTTTTGGATTTATTAGCTTGGAACATACGGCGAAAGAGGCTCAACCGATGAGCAGATAGGCCAATAGAAAATCGGAGCTGGATCGTCTAGCGTTCCTTAAGAAACGAGACGGTAAGGAAGGCATGTTGCGGTTCGCCGAACAGACCTTGGCTGTGTATGTTCAAGCAAGCATAGAGAGAGGGATTCACGAAGACTCTATAGACGTGCTGATAGAAACACTGAAAGGTGACGGTCGTTCTGTGGTTATTGTGAAGGTGCAAGAATGTTGAGACTGGCAGATAGTGAAGTCGAATTTTGGAAACAGGTCTATCTTAAATCAAGGTCTGCTGGCGCTCCTTGGGTTGAATGTAGAACGTACGCAGATAGAGCAATAAAACAACTCCGTACCAGACATACACCGCCAGGGGGCGTACCTGAAAACAGTGCCGATTGACATCAAAGATCTGATCTCCGAACCGAATCAGAAGCCGTCCGGGTGGCAAGCGCCTCAGGCTCCTCGGAATGAGTTCGGATGGGGGAAGGACCCGATTAAGTCCTCCCCCGACCTTGAACGTATCAAGGATCTCCCGCGCCGTATACAGCCCGAGGATGACCCGGAACTAACCGCGCTCGTGACAGAGCGTATTAGGAAGCCCGCGTCTCTATGTCCGTGCCAGTGCGCCACGATACGCCCTAGGGCCGATGGGGAGTCCTCCTGTATTGAATCACTCCGGTTCATTCAGGCGTTCGCGCTGAAAGAGCTCTCGGACTGTAACGGTGTGCTAGGCGGGATCGGTGTAGGTCATGGCAAGACGATCCTAGAGATTCTCGCACCGCTCGCGATTCAGAACTGTAAGCTAGCGCTCCTTCTCTGCCCCCCGGGACTGATCGAACAACTGATCACCGAGTACCGCCTTCTATCGGAGCACTTCCTAACGCCGTCTCTAGTAACCTACGGGCCTAAGACGTGGACGAACACCAATCCGGGTATGCCTGTCCTTCACGTCTTCCCTTACTCGAAGCTCTCGCGACCCGACGCGGCGATCTTTATCGAGCAACTACTTCCCGATACGGTGCTAGCAGATGAGATCGATCTCTTGCGCAATCCCGACGCAACACGCACCCGGCGACTGATCCGCTTTCTCGAGCGGCACCCGGAGACACGCTTCGCGGGCTGGACCGGGTCGCTCACCGATTCGTCTATCCGAGACTACGCCCACCTGGCACGCTTCGCACTCAAGGGTCTCACGCACAAGGATATCGGCCATCTTCTCGCGGGCCACAGCAAGGTCGCGCTTAATAAGAGTCCGCATCTCGTCCTTCTTGCGCCCAGCTCCCGGCTGTCTCCCAGCGCCGGCACCAGGCACGAGCACCCCACCGTGGGGCTGAACTACTCCCGATGATTCGACCGATGATTTA
>SDBT01020590.1_pt1 | contig 10314 bp, 21 predicted proteins | sample 2277101 | NCBI WGS metagenome assembly SDBT01 (sample SAMN10404973, study PRJNA504765) | marine sediment metagenome | isolation source: marine sediment core GS10_PC15, 103 cmbsf | place: Arctic Ocean: Southern Knipovich Ridge | collected 2010
TAGATCTCCAGCCGTGAACGAATGCCAGGCTCACCAGTTCCGAGTGTTCCGCCATGACAACCATAATCCATGCCTCATAACCCGCCACCAGCCGCTCGATGAACTCCCGGTCCTGCGCTCGGCTGCGCTCGTGGTCATCGGCGAGAACCATTGTCACGTCTATATCAAACGCCCGACCATCAGCTATAACCCCGTGTTGAAGTAGAGTGTTGCATCGTGACACGAGATACCGCGTCACCTTGGTTGGTTGGTCAGGCATCGGTGGTCTCCTTGAATATCCTTGTCTTTTGGGCGGTCAGCCCAACCTCATCCCCTACGTCAAAAGGAAACGCCGGCGTCGTCTTGACTATCACCACACCGCCTCCGGTATCGACGTACACATGCGTCTCACTGCCCAAGGGCTCTATCACTTGCACCACACCACGAATGTCGCCATCAGGATCGAATACCAAGTCCTCGGGCCGCACACCAACATCGCCAAGGAAGTTCATCGGGGGCGACCCAATGAATCCAGCTACAAAGCGGTTGGCCGGTTCGTCGTAGACTTCCATCGGGGTGCCTATCTGCTGTATCTTCCCGTTGTCCATCACCACGATACGGTCGCCCATAGTCATAGCCTCAACCTGGTCATGGGTCACATACACCATAGTAGCTTCAAGACGATTGTGCAGTGAGGATATCTCAGCCCTCATCTGTACCCGCAGCTTGGCGTCAAGGTTCGACAGAGGTTCATCGAACAGAAACACCTTGGGCTGGCGGACTATCGCCCGACCTACCGCAACACGTTGACGCTGTCCACCACTCAGCGCCTTTGGCTTGCGCTCCAACAGTTCGCCAATGTCGAGTATCTTCGCCGCCTCGCCCACACGCTTCTTGATTTCAACCTTGGGAAACTTGCGAATCTTCAGCCCAAACGCCATGTTCTCGTACACCGTCATGTGCGGGTACAGCGCATAGTTCTGGAACACCATCGCAATGTCCCTGTCTTTGGGTGGGACATCGTTCATCCGCTTACCGTCGATGTATAGTTCGCCACCGTCTATCTCCTCTAGCCCGGCTATCATGCGGAGCGTGGTAGTCTTGCCACATCCCGACGGGCCAACTAACACCATGAACTCCTGGTCCTCTACCGTGATGTCGGCGTTCCGAACTGCTTGGATGTCGCCGGGATACGTCTTGCTGATGTCTCGTAGTTCAACTGTTGCCATTGATCTCCTCGGTGTGCTTGCGTAGCCATGATGCGAGTTTTCCAGAATCAACCCCGTTGGCAACAAGTGTCCATGCTTTAGATTGATGTTGCCACACCTCAAACTCGCCGACCTTCGTCAACCTACACACCTCTGCCACCGTAGCGGCGGGTACGAGTAGGGGCCAACCGTGATTATTCCAACCGTTCGGCATGATAGCATTGATACGATATAGCTCGCTCGACACTTCACGGGTATCCCACATTATAAACTTCGCTTCCTTCCCCAAGAAGCACACCGCCACCACCGGGTCATCTGTCTCTAAGTAGCCGTCGTCACGTAGTGTCGTCATCTGTCGAGCTCCCTTGCCAAGAAACACTGCCAGCACAGACACGCATACTCGCGCCCCTCGGGATGCGTATCATGCGTCAGTGGCCCGGGTATGCCGTGGCGTGCCGCCCACCGCTGCGCTCTGATCATACGCCTTTCGATTCGCCGTTCGTGCCGCTTCACCCTTTCCCCCCTGTGCTTTGCATGCGTCGCGTCGCCTATCGTCTCAGTTCTCACCGGTCACCTCCACCCACAAGTCGTTGAGTAAGCGCCACTCCTTGCCGCACGTCATGCATAGCGCCTCGTCGTGGGTAGAATGTATCGGCCCCAAACACCCGGTTGTGACGCACTGTTTTGGACACAATGAATGCGTCACTACACCAAAGCCGGGCGCCGTCGTTATCTTGCCAGACTGTTCGTCGCGACTCATCCACACAGAGGCAGTGAGCATCGCATCCTTGAGTTTGCGCTTCAGCATGCCCGCGCCCGCCGCGTCTCTGACTCTTTGGACGTAGAGGTCTGTCGTTGCCTTTGTGTACTTTTTGCAGTTTCGTTTGTATGAAGTTTCATTGAATGTCATCTATCGTCTCCTGTTGGTGAGCGTCATCGAGATAGCCCCACCTCGACAGAGCCAGAAAGTTTGATGATGGGCTCCAATCTGTCTTCCCCATGAGTCGGACAGTATCCCGGCAGGTCCTTTTTCAGCTTGGTCACGTTCGTGCATCCGCACCTGTAGTGCTCCAGCCATTCCCCCATCTCTTTACGCTTCATCGATTCCCTCCTGTGTGCGTTTGCGGAGTAGAACGCATATCCACGCCTTGAATGGTCCAATGTGGATTCGGAGCGATGGTGCGAATATACCCGGCCAGTACCGGAGGGTCATGCCAACGGCTATTTGATACCCATAGAATGTGAATCCGCCCATAAAACGCCACCATTCCCAATCCCAGTCTCTCGCTCTACTCATGCACCCCTCACTCTTCGCCCACGACGATAGCGACGATAACAGTTGCCACATAAAACAATCGGCCACCATATCTTTCGATATAGATAGGCTTCCCCACAGTGGGGGCATTTAGGTCTATGTCTAAGTGTCGTCATCTATCATCTCCTCTTTTTATACGGCAATAGCGCACCACAAAATCCGTTACCATGTCGCTCGCTTTGTTGATAGCAATGGCAACCGCCCTCGTGTCCTCCCGAATCAGCGCGGCCTTCTCTGCTTCACATAGCACACCCAGCAGTTGTTGGTATTGTTCAATCGTATAAACCACACATCTTTCAATCATCTATCATCTCCTGTTGGTGAGCGTTGGGCTTTGGGCGTAGATGTCCCAGCCACGGTGTGACCGAAACACAAACGCCTCATCTCCTGTCGGAGCCGCGCTGTAGCACGGGCGTACCCTCTCGGGCGATACCAATAGTTCAGATTGCTCTGTCGGCTTAGGCGTTGGTATGCAGCGGTGGCGCTAGGCCAGAGAACGCTGTGTGTCCCGCCTCTGGCTTGTGCCGATAACCTTGTAACCAGTGTTCCCACCACGCCCAAAAACCTTGGTGTTACCAAGGCCGTCATCTGTCCAACCCAAACGCGGTGCATAGAAAAAGGCTTTGCTGCCCCCCGAGTTGGAACGACTGGACAATGTAGACAAACAAACATTGTGCAATCCTCGGAAGGCCGCAAAGCCCCTTTGGTGTGTTTGTCTGTGTCGAGCGGTTCCAATCGCCATGTGAACATAATAGACCTATCCATCGGTGTTGTCAACTCCTCCAATCGGCAACTCGAGCTGTCCGATCCCGGTGCCGTACTTGCGACGGTGCTGGTGGATCGCCATGTCGTAACTGAGGTGACAGGCTTGACACATCCCTTTGAGTCTGTCGTCTGTGACGTCGTGATTCTTGTGGTCGTGGTCCAGGTGGGCAATGGTTAGCACCACTCGGGATCCAGTAGTCGGGTTCGGGAAGTGGTTCTTAGCTCCGCAACGGCCCTCGTGACCTCTCCGCACTCTGCCCGCACCATCGTCACCGTGAATATGTCACTCATCTTCTACCTCCACCCGATATTCAGAACCGGCCTGTCGGTGTATGTCGTGTAGTCTAACCAGTGGCAGTTCTCGTAGTCTGTCCATTGCGTCGCTGCAATATATCTGACTGTATAGCCCCTTCCCCTTAGTACCCGCACCACCAAATCCGGGACAAAGGTCGGGAACACCTGGACGCTATGTCTGCCACGGCGGCGTGCGCGCCTTATCATCCCGTCCAACCATCTCAACGCGGACGTGTTCGCTGCTCTGCGGTGTCTATCCTTCATCACTCCCCCTCGAGGTCCTGTAGGACTATCTGAGCGTGTCGCCGCGCCACTCGCCTGTTGCCCCTGAGCTCGTTCCGCTGGCGGAGCGTGGTCTCGTACTGCCCCTGCCAGTAGTCGGCGTTCCTGTTGGCTCTGAGCACCCGATCGCGGGACTCTGGGATGATGTCGCGGTTCGCTTTGCGGTCGCTTCGCCTTACGCCCCAGATCGTCACGAGGACGACTGCCGGTATCACGAGTCCCTGGGCCACGATGAAGACCAGCCCCGGCAGACTCCACCGGATATACTGGACCCATTGAGCCCACACGATACCCGGCAGAGTGAACGACAGGATCACCGGGACAGCCGCGATGGCGACGCACATACAGATCAAGGTGATCAATGTTACCCGCTTCATAGTTCCTTCACCACCTCGCCACCCTTATTCGCGGTCCGGGCCCGCTTGTCGGTTATGTACTTTTCTGCCTCGCTAATGCAGGCAAAGTTCTCGTCGTGCCAGAAAGTGTACTCGCGCCAAGACGAACTCCGCCGTTCTGTCACCCACGCTTCTGTCACTACAGGGTCATGCCGCCACCTGGTGTGCGTAGTAAGGTACAAGCGTTGCACAGTGTAGCTGACAGGGTGTGTGCCCTTCACCGTGACGATATGATACTTGTCAAGTTTGATTACGCGCTTCACCCATCACCTCCCAATATCAACGCCAGCAGCAGCGCACACGCCGCCGCGAAGTAGTCGCGGAGTGACAACACTACCGGCAGTGTTACGACAGGCTTGCCCGAGTATGACTTCGGTTGCGTGGCTGGCCGAGGACTCCCGGTGTCGTACTTGTTACCGCCGGTCCGACTCCGTCCTTCTCGTGGCCCGATCACAGCTCGTCCTCCATCCGGTTCGCCTTCTGCTCTGAGGTCTGAACGTCCTCGAACTCGCTGATCAGCTTCCCGCCACGTAGCACGATCTTGTCGACCCCTGCCACTTCACCGACCCGCTCGACGAGTATCTGGTAGCCGTGCCTCTCGGCGAGCTTCCGCAACGTATCGACCGACGTCGGGTCCAGCGTCGAGCCTTCCTTGATGCACAGCACCCGGAGATCCGGCGACAGCTCCATGCCAATCCTCGCGGATATCTGGATCTGTTCGGCGGTCGACTTCTGCGCGAACGGAATCCCACCGATCACGAGCCCCGCCTCGTCGTCGATCTCCACGTTCTTGAACGGGAGCTTGCTCGACTTCAGCATCTCCGACTTCTTCTCGTCGAGGCTGTCGATCTTCTTGGTGAGCTTCCCGGCCTTCTTCTCCGCGGCGTCCCTTAACGCGACTCGGGCTGTCCACTCGTTGAACACCTGCGCCTTGTGGTTCGTCTCCGTCGCCTCTGAGATCTGAAGGTCGAGGACCTCAGTTGACTCTTCTGGTTCGGCTTTCGGTAGCTCCCCGAGTTCGGTCTTCGCGCTTTTCAACTCACGCTTCAGCCTCTCGATATCTACGGTCAGACTCGATATCTCTATTGTCAAATCACCTCGCTCTTTCTCGACTTCCCCCCGGGCCGTGTTCCTATCTTTCATCTGGTCCCGCTGCCCGATGAGATCCGACACGTCGACCGGCGCGATCTCTTCCACCGATTCCTCTGTGTTTGCCTGGTGCATCTTCAGCTCACGGTTGACGAGAGTCCTCTCGGTGTAGGCCTCGGCCCGGTCCCGCTCGATCTCCGACGTGTCTATCCCTGACAGCTCCCGGGCAATCTCGGCTTGCTTCGCCGGACTCTTAGCCGCGAACGACAAAGGATCGACAGTGAACTCGGAGATCAGGCTGTCGAGCTCGGCCTGTGAGAGCTTCTCCCCTGCAGTGTCCTTGATCGACAGCGATGAGGTCGCCGTGATAGATCCGTCTGGTCGTTCCTTCTTCGTGATCGACCGCTTGATCTCGATCTCCCGCTCAGCGTTCCCGATCGTGACCTTCATGATCGCGCGATCTTTCCCCGCCTTGATCAACCGCCACACCGGATACCCTCTACCCGCGTGCTTTGGCCCGATGAGCGCCAGGAACAGAGCGTCGATCAATGTCGACTTGCCACCGCCATTCTCGCCGGTGATCTCGATCCATTGGTGATCCTTGAGATTCACCTCTATGAGATCGATTGCCCTGAGATCTGAGACCTTCAACCCGATGATTTGCATTTTCGCCATCATTCCCCCTTCCTGATTATCAGTGCGCCGTCATCTGTGTCGGCGTAGAATTCCACGACATCCCCGATCGCTATCCCCGACTGCCGGCGCATCTTCGACGTGACCGTGATCGCCGGGTCGCGCTTCCCATGGTTGTCGAAAGCTCTGACGGTAATCGGTTCGGCCCAATCCTCTCTACCCTCATTGCTCTTGAAGATCCGGACATCGCCGGAGAGCCCGACCACGTAGCAGACCTTGTCCCCGATCTTCACCGACTGGTCGGCCGCCCATTGTTTCGGGATCACAAGCACCGACGAGTGATACCCGCTTGGGTACACCTTGCGTGTGCCGAGATCAAAAATCTTTGAACTCACTATCTCCCCCCTTGCCTTCCGGCTTCTCCGCCATGTACCGATTCCCGCCAGCCTTCCGACATGCGTCGGCGACCGGGCAATACTTCTCACACATGCGACCGTCCCAACACTCGGCCGGAGTACATGCCGGCGGGATGTTGTCGATCGCTGAACTATCAACGGTTGAACCGGAGGCGATACTTATATCGTAGCCTGTCATGTGTGATACCAGAGCGTCGCGCTTCCCCCCGAACTGCTCGAGCACCACTTCGTCGGCGATCTTCGGGATCTCGATCATGTAGGTCTTCCGATCGACCCCAGAGTCCAAGCTCGCCCTGATCCCACCGTCGCGAACAATGGCGAAGATCCTCATCGACTCGATCTCGATCTCGAGAGCTTGCTCGGCAATGATCCGGTAGAAGTTGAGTTGATCATCCCAGTCCTTGCAGTCGCGAGCCGCCAGGTCGATCACCGAATAGGTGTCGGTCTTCTGATCTCCGGCCTTGAATCCCTTCCCGCTCTTCTTGTACAGAATCGGGTATCCCTGATCGTCCACCGCCGGCCGGGTCTTCTTCACGAACCCCTTCGCCTTCTTGATCTTGTACGCTCCTGACGTCTTGTAGTCAGTGAGGTAGAACTTCCCGTCGACCTCTTCGATATAGTCCACGATCCCCGTGATGTCATACCCGGAGAACTTCTGCTCGACGATCTCGTCAGCCCCGGCGAACTGTTCGAGCTTCGCGTGAGTGATCGACCCATGGGTCCGGAACGCCTGTTCGTCCGGGCTCTCCGCGTAGTCGGTCGTGATCATGAGGAATGACTTCCTCGTCCCCGCGATCGCCTGAGTCGTGGAGACCTTACCCTGCCACGGCCTCTGGCTCGCCACGAGCCGCAGATACGCGGTCGGGTATTGATCGATCAACACGCCCTTCTCGAGCGCATCTTCGATGGAGACAAGGCTCCCATCGGCCAGCTTGAAATGTGTCAACGGCATCGTCTCTCCTTGATACGGCGCACCATCCAAATCAGCGCCCTGGTTCCAGCCAATCCGATCAGCAGCCCAACCAAAAATCGCCAGTAGCTAAACATCATCCATACCTCCGCTTGTAGAAGCTCCGCGCATTTAGCACGATTCCTGTTTATATGGTCTATCTCTTCGCTCGGAAGTCTCCCATGCACATAGAGCCAAGCGAGGCGATGTTCTGAATAACTCCGGTTGTCTATCTTGATGTATCTGTATCCTGATGGATGATCATACCCGGCTCGATCTCCAGCGCGTAATCGAATCGCTTTTCTGATCTTCCATGTGAAGAATCCAGTTGATGAATCATAGGCCAATAGCTCTTGCAATCTTTCTTGTGTCATCCTTCTTCCTGTTCTCTTTGATCTTCTAATTGCTCCACCATCGGAGTCACATTCTTGGCTTTGTCCGATTGATCTATATCCAACCATGAGGCCCCAGACCTTTCTATCGAGGCTTTCACCCTCCATGTCAGATGCGGAAAACCTTCAAGAAACTTGATCCACCCGGCTTGATGCTGTAGCGCGTGATGCTCAGCGCACAGGTGGAAGACGTTCCACGTCTCGTCCTTCCCGCCAGCGCCCCGACTCACGATGTGGCAGATGTGCCCGGTGTCGATGTCGTCGCCCTTCTCTCCGGTCTCCCACGTCCCCACGAGACACGCCTCGCAATACGGTACAGCTACCCGGTACTCATGTAGGTCGGCGATCTGAACCGGGTCACGAGCCTGAGAACTTCGCCACTGGCAAAAGTCCATCCAGTAGGCCCGTATATCCTCCGGGTTCTCGACCTGCGCCCCGAGCTCCGCAAGATGGCGGAACACGTTGTTGAGTAGGTAGGTGCAAAACTCCCAGGTATCCATATCTTTCGACCGCTTCGGCACATCGGCTTTCCCAAGGATCGACCGCAGCCGCGGCGCGTACATGTTGAGTAGTTCTTCGTGGATCTCGTCTTCGTAGCCGTGCGACCCTTTCATCTCGTACGACAGGATTCGCAGCAATGCCCAATAGAGCCGGTTCTGATTCAGCGACCGTCCGTCCCGCTGTAGCTGCAGCGATAGCTTGATCTCGTCCTCCCACCACTTCTCCCGTTTCAGGAACCACGAGAAGAACCCGACCATAGGCCCGCGCTCAGCCTTCGGGAACTGGAAGACGAGGATATTATTCCCCTTCACCTGGAGGACCGTTCGCTCGCTGTCGCCCAGATCCACCGTGACGTGCGTCGCTTTGAGAAAGCGAACCTTCGAGTCCTTAACCGTTGGCACGTTGTTCGTCCTCGTCTACGGCTCGGCCGATCTTCTCGAGCTCGACCATACTCTCTTTGTTGGAGATCAATTCCTTCTGGATCGCCTTGATATCAGCCTGCATGTAGATCCCTCGCGTCTCGAGTCGAACGGCATGTTTGAGAATCTCTTGAGCCTTCGCTCTCTGAGGCCCGAGTCCGTCGTCCTCCGGCTCCGTCGTCGGCGTGACGTTCTTCGTGTCCTTGTCTGGCGAGAGCCCGGTGTCGTCGTCCCCGCCAACCTGGAAGCCGCCGAAGATCTCCGAGATGATCCGATTGATGAACGGCATCCCCATGTATATCTCGACCGCGATCTTCAAGGCTCGCGTCTGTGCTCGGGCTTGCGCGTCGTGAGCCTCTCGCGTGGTGCGCGACTGCCGGACCTCTTTCACCGAAGACGATCCGATCGCCGTCACTTCCCGACCATCCTCCGGACGCCACACTTTGACCGGCACCGATACGACCGAGTCTCCATCGATCTGTGACCAGTCCGCCGAGAGTGCCGAAAATGACAGCTGCGCAACGAATAGGATCTTGAGCACGAACTCTTTCACCGGCTCGAGATTCCCGTCGATGACGATGAAATCCTTGTTGTGGTTCGGGTCGTTTCGCTTCCAGTGCAAGATTGGATTATGGTCGGCGAGCTTGATCACCTCGGCCATGACCTTTTCCTGTTCGGGAGTCACGCGCTCGAGTACCTCGGTCCCGATTCTCTGCTCTACAAGAGCCGTGCGCTTTGCGATATCACTCATGACTCCGCCTTCTTTGTTGAGTAGGTGATAGAGATGTGGCGCGACCACCTAAACGGCCCGTCGCATTTATCACACTCAGTATCGCCATCTTCGCATCCGACCGTCACCTCCCAAGAATCAATGAACTTGTAGCCGCAATACGGGCACACCATCTCATCTGTGTAATCGGTATCTATGTCGCTCATTTTCACCGCCTTGATTTTGCGGCCTCGGTGGGGTAGTCTGCACCTGTTTGGTGCATGGCCTCACCCGGCCTTCATCAATCCCCCGCGACCCGTCATAACCGGCGGGTCGCTTTTTGCACAGGGCAGGACTCGAACCTGCACGCCACCTCATCGGGTCTTGCAAAACCCATGGCCATCCCCGGGCAGATATCCTTTGTCGCAATCGGCTACGGCCCCGGTGCCTAACCATTGCGCTGTGGCACTCCTGGCTTAGCGCGTCTACCAATTCCGCCACCTATGCATCAATTAACATTGTCTCACCAGTTCCTTACTTTCGACCAGAATCTTGGCAACCGGGCCGTGGAAGAAGTCAGGGATATTCTCCATCATCCTGTCCCTGTGGGCACCCGATGGCAACGCTGCCCTCCTCCGAGCTATCAACAGCCCCTGCTTGCGACTCCACCTGCTCCGGTCGTTCTTGTGGGTCTTGGCCCAACCTACCTGCCCAGGACCGATGGCAACGATGACACCCAGGTAAACATTCTCCTGTTGGCCACCTATCCAATCGATGCCCTGCACGTAGCGAACGATTTCATGTCGCATACTATCCTCCTATAAAGAAGCCAGGCTTCCACCGGCCGCGAATGGTTTCCGGAGTTGAACCGGTCCGCAGGTTGGTAGCCTGCCGGGGTCGCCACTTGGATACGCCCACCGTCCTCTGGTCTTTAACCGTAGTTTGCCCATCACACCTCCCGGTTGTTG
>SDBT01020591.1_pt1 | contig 10314 bp, 5 predicted proteins | sample 2277101 | NCBI WGS metagenome assembly SDBT01 (sample SAMN10404973, study PRJNA504765) | marine sediment metagenome | isolation source: marine sediment core GS10_PC15, 103 cmbsf | place: Arctic Ocean: Southern Knipovich Ridge | collected 2010
CGATACGGCGATGTCGTAGCAGTGAGCGATGTTAGTCTTGACATTGCAGAACATGAGTTCGTGACATTGTTAGGACCTTCTGGCTCTGGAAAAACAACCATTCTTATGACTATAGCCGGTTTTATTAAAGCAGATGATGGACGCGTATTTGTTGATGGAGAAGACATTACTGAAATTCCCCCATACCGACGCAATATCGGCATGGTCTTCCAGAGCTACGCCCTGTTCCCCCACATGACTGTCTACGAAAATATTGCTTATCCACTCAAGATGAGACGCATCCCACGTGCAAAAGCCCGACAGATGGTTGAGGAAATTTTAAAAGTTGTACAACTTCAGGGTTTCGAGCAACGGAGTCCAGCTCAGTTATCTGGAGGTCAACAGCAGCGAGTCGCCCTTGCTAGAGCGCTGGTCTTTCATCCACCGATACTATTGATGGATGAGCCTCTGGGAGCCCTGGACAAAAAATTACGGGAGCATATGCAATTAGAACTCAAAGACATCCAGGATCGGCTTGGAATTACTGTCCTTTATGTTACCCATGACCAAGAAGAAGCCCTCACGATGTCGAGCAGAATCACCATCATGAACAGCGGACGAACAGAACAAACCGGAACAGCACTGGATATTTATGAAAACCCCAACAATCAGTTTGTCGCTGACTTTATAGGGGAGACAAACTTCTTTCGAGCTGAGATTCTTCGAATTGAGGATGATGGATTATACATCACCGGCCCCTATATTCGACGCATCCGGGCTAATGCACTAAAACGGGTTGAGGTTGGACAAAAGGCTCATCTTGCTGTCCGGCCAGAAAAGATTGTATTTGTTGGAGATGAAGAACGCAATCATTGCTCCTATGAGGGATCTGTTAAGGACATTATATATCTTGGGGATATAACAAAGTATTATGTTCAGCTTGTTGATGTCCCACAGGATGAAAGAGAGGGGGTGGTCATCATGAAAGTGCAGAATCGCCTCGGTAGCAAAAAGCATAACCGGGGTGATCAAGTAAGGATTGGCTGGAACGAAATGGATGCAACGATTGTTTAGTTTTGCAAAGTTTACTTTGCTGGGCTAAATATTTGGAAAAAACCAAGAAAGGAGGATTATAAAATGAAACGTACTCTTTTAATTCTATTGCTAATAATAGCTTTCGGTGTAACAGGAAGTGCCTGGGCAGAGACAACCATCACTGTCTGTAGTTATGGTGGAACCTATAACGAAGGTTTAGAAAAGAGCTTTGGAAAGCCTTTCACCGCGGCTACAGGGATCAAGGTTATTTTCACAACCTATCCTAGCTATGCCAAAATGACGGCTCAGGTAAAGAGCGATAACATTGAGTGGGACATTGTCGATGTTGAAAATAGAATGTATGCTCGGGGGGTCAAAGATGGAATTTTTGATCCTTTGGATTTGAGCAAAATCAATAAAGAAGATTTCGTGGAAGGTTCGGTGAAGGATTACGGCGTTGGGTTTAACTACTATTCTTACAATGTCAGTTATAGAACGGATAAATGGCCGGCTGGGAAAGGACCCAAGTCCATGAAGGATCTCTGGGATGTCAAGAAGTTTCCTGGTCCGCGTACGGTGAGAAAAGTTGTCTTTTGTAACCTTGAGGCTGCTCTTTTGGCTGATGGGGTTCCGAGGGATAAGATTTATCCAATCGACATAGAACGTGCGTTCAAAAAGCTGACAGAGCTTAAACCCCATATCCGGGTATTCTGGAAAAGCGGAGGACAAAGCCAACAGATCATGCGGGGAAAAGAAGCAGATCTTGGCTGGGTTCCAGGTGGCAGGATGATCCAATTGGCTGATCAGGGCGTTCCAGTCACCTGGGAGTGGAACGACCAGATGGTGATTCTTGACTATTGGGTGATTCTTAAAGGGACCAAGAACAAAGAGGCGGCAATGAAGTTCATCGAATTTGCGTCATTACCAGATAGACAAGCGGCTTTTTCCATTTGGTCTAATTATGGACCCGCCAATAAAAAAGCTTACAACTTTATCAAAAAGGAAAAAGCAACGTTGATGCCCACCTACCCTGAAAATTTGGCAAAAGGGTTACTTATCAGTGGTGAATGGTATGCGGAGCACGAGGCAGAGATAGAACGAAGGTGGGAGGCCTGGAAGATGGAATAGTGTCTCCATGGAATTTCTGCATTGATTCCGGCCATTCCCTTAACCTATCCCCTCCCTGTCAGGCCGTAAGGGGCGAAATATGTGATATCACTATCATTGGCTCTTTCCCCCTGGGGAGGGGGGGTTAGGGGATTCAATCTGCATGAAAAAGGAATTGTCACCTGTGGCTGAATTTACCTTACCACAAGTCAAAGGTTTTATGTTAAGAGGTGAATCCTGGAAGCATATTCTACTCCTGGGCCCACTTGTTGCATACTTGAGTGTGTTTTTCGTTTATCCTCTGATTGGCGTACTCATTCAGAGCATATTTGACCCGGAATTCACCACTGAGCACTATCAGGCCATGTTCAAATATCCCGTCTACCTGCGGGTTTTCTGGAACACTCTCCAAATTAGTGTTGTCGTTACATTGATCTGCATCTTCCTTGGTTATCCCGTCGCCTATTATCTCAGTGCCTCCAAATCAAATTGGGCGACAATCCTATTGATTGCGGTTGTGCTTCCCTTTTGGATTTCGGTGTTGGTCCGGACTTATGCATGGATGATAATTCTTGGCCGGTATGGTGTTGTGAACGATCTCTTGAGAAGCCTGGGCCTAATACAGGACCCGCTCCGCTTAATGTACAATCGTTTTGGGGTCTGTGTGGGAATGGTCTATGTTATGCTTCCTTATGCAATCCTTCCTATGCTGAGCGTCATGCAGGGGATTGATCGCACCCTAATGCGAGCTGCTGATAATCTCGGATCCACCCCTTATCAATCTTTCAGACATGTTTTCTTTCCCTTGAGCCTTCCAGGCGTCGGAGCGTCATTTTTACTCACCTTCATTGTCTGTGTGGGCTTTTTTATTACACCTGCTTTGATGGGAAGCACCCGGGATACAATGATTGCCATAAGCATCCAGTCTCAACTGGAAGAGGTGTCCAATTGGGGGTTTGCCAGTGCACTGAGTGTTTTACTCCTGTTCGGTATTTTGATCCTGTTCTTTATATATAACCGCTTCTTTGGCATAGAAACACTCTCGGAAGGAAACGGGAAAAGACGATTAACAACCATTTCAGTGGGCGCCACTGAAAGCAAAACGCCAAAGAAAGGGGTCATATCTTGGGTCTGGAATACCCTATGGAATGAAGAGAGAGCTTCTGCCTTTGAAGAGATGCTCTGGAGGTTCCAGGATCAACTTGGTAAAATTCGTCTCTCTTTATCCAGGGCAATTCCAAAATGCTTTCTCACAATCCAGTGGTACCGCGTTGGATTGACTCTTGTTTGTTTGCTGATATTTACTTTTATGATAATACCGGTTCTAATAGTTGTGCCCATTGCCTTTTCCAACGAGTTCATTATGCACTTCCCGCCCCGGGAGTGGGGCCTGAGTCTTATCAAAGGATATTTCTTATCAGAAGCCTGGATGCGTGCAACCTGGAACAGCTTTCGGGTGGCAATCCCGGTGATGGTTTTTGCTACTTTTCTGGGTACTCTGGCATCTTTGAGTCTGGTTCGAGGTAGATATCGAGGTAAGCAGTCCTTGTATGCTCTTTTCCTTTTACCTATCATTGTCCCCTGGATCATAAGCGCTGTCTCTTTCTATTTTTTCTTTGCCAAGCTCAAAATGATAGGTACTATCAGTGGTCTTGTTTTGGCTCACACAGTTCTGGCAGTTCCCTATGTAGTGATCGTCATGACATCAACACTTAAAGGATTTGATGAGCGCCTGGAACAGGCCAGCATGAGCTTGGGTGCTGGAAGAGTGCGGACTTTTTTTAATATTACTTTTCCAATTATCCGGCCTGCCATTTTAACAGCACTTCTTTTTACCTTTATACGAAGTTTTGACGAGTTGATTACCGCCATGTTTATTTCTGGAGTCAAAGCGAAGACCCTGCCAAAACAGATGTGGGATGGAATTCGGGACGAAATCAATCCCACCATCGCAGCTGTTGCAGCTCTACTGATCTTTTTGACAATCTTTTTGATGTCGTTGTTAGCCTTTTTACGGCGTCGCCAGGAGCAACTCTATGCTCAAAAACAATAGGCCCATTGGCGCTTAAATATCACCTAACCGTACCCTTGTCCCATCGTCCATCAGAAGAAGGGACGAAGCTGTTATTATTAAATAGATATGATTTTATCGCGCGGCAAGATAGAGATCTGAGTACATCCTCAATAAATTGCGGTAAATGCTTTGATACTTCAATGTTCTGGAGCCTATCAGGGTCATCCAGGAAGGAATAAACACTCTATCTACCCTCCGGACTCCTCTCGGAAATATCAGAGAAATGATTCACTTTGTAAAATTCGCACTTGAAAATGAGTGAGCCAAAGTAAAATGACTCCCCTCTATGCCTTTAGTCAATTACTTATCAAGTTTTCGGGTACCTGGGTGGATTATCTCAGCTTATTCCTTATTTTTTATTATTTGCCAAATTCTATCTTTCGTTGTCTGAAAATCGTGTAATCACCGAATTGAAAGAGTTTAAACGATGTCTGGAAATCATAAAGATAAGCTCGAAAGCGTGAAAACCGTCTATACCACTTGCCTTTGTAATTGTGGCAGTAACAGCCAGTGTGTATTAAAGGCTCATGTTAAGGAAGGTGTTGTCATAGCTGTCGAACCGGATGATCGCTACAATACCGGTGTGGGAAGGGAAGATGAGGTATTGTCAGAAGAGGACCTTATAAAGACCCGGCTTCAACGGCGGCCATGTCCCAGAGGACTGGCTTTTCATAAGTATATTTACCTCTCTGATCGGATTCTTTATCCACTTAAACGGGTTCCCGGTACGAATCGGGGCCAGGGCAAATATGTCAGGATATCATGGGAGGAAGCTCTAACAACGATAGCCGATGAGATGAAGAAAATCCGGATAGCCTATGGGCCGTACTCCATCATAACTCCTTATATGCCGAATGACACCCTGGAACGTCTATACTCCTTTTGGGGGGCGGGGGTTGATAGCTGGGGCTGGTGTTCTTTCGATGCAGCAAGGATGATGGCCCATATCATCGCTGGTGAGAAAGGCTGGGACTACCATAGTTACTGTTCGACTTCAGCGGCCGATATGCTGGCAAACTCAAAGCTCATTGTCCTCTGGGGCTTTGACCCGACTATAGGCTCCTGCGGCCCTGGGTTTCAATTCGCCTGGTTTGTCAAGCTTGCCCGGGAAAGGGGCAAGTCCGTTATCATCATCGACCCGAGATATACGATGGCCGCCTCAGTCCTTGCTGACCAGTGGATACCCATTAAACCAGGGACGGATACCGCCATGTTTATGGCCATGGCCTACGTCCTGTTCAAGGAAGATTCATGGGATAAGGAGTTTGTCGCCAGATTTGTTGAGCCAGAGGGGTTTAATCTATGGAGGGAATATGTCCTTGGAAAGAAGGATGGGGTCGAAAAGACACCGGAATGGGCAGAAGTGAAGTGTGCTATCCCTGCGAAGACCATACGAGAACTCGCCCGGCTAATCGGGACGAAAAAGCCCGCCTGGCTCTGCTGTCATTGGGGGGTAAGCCGAAAAAGCCATGGTGAACAAACCGCAAGGGCCTTTGCCTCGCTCCAGGCCATGCTGGGTTACTGGGGGGTTCCCGGAGCAGGACCAGCGATCCTTATTGGCCCCTATCGACCAATTCCGAGTAAAGCTTCGTGGGGCCCCGCCGGTGATTACGAGGTGCCCAAACTGTATCGAAGCCATTACTGGGCACAGGCTGTCTTGCTACTTGATAAGGTCAAAGCCGGGGAACTCAATGAGGCTGAGTACATGAGGATGATTGGCTGGAGGGCTGATCCTTCCCTTGTGAAAAAATTCAACCCCAAGATGCTCTTTTGGGGAGGCGGAAGCAAACCCCATGCCTCCGATCACCTGGTGACGGCCTGTGACACCCCAAATACCCAGGTGGAGGCCATGCAGAGGATGGAATTTGTCGTCACAATGCACAGCAGAATGACCCCAACGGTCAAGCACGCAGATATAATTCTTCCCGCCCAAGATTGGATGTGGGAAGAAAAAAATATTACCCAGACGCAATATGGCGGCTTTGAATGCATCAATTTCTGCCCCGGCGTTGTTGAACCTCCAGGCGAGGTGAAACCCTGGGTTTGGGTCTATACGAAGCTTGCAGAAAAACTCGGCATCGATCCAAAAAGATTTTTTAAGTACTACACAACCGATGAGAATTGGGACCGGGATTGGGAAAGATACCTCAGGGATTGTTATAAAGGAGTGGAAGATTATTACAGGGATCGGGATATTGATATTCCGTCATGGGAAGAATTTACTAACGGGAAATTTATCAACTGTGATGAACTGGATGATCAACCCTTCACGGGTTTTAATGAACAGATCAATGAAGGCAAGCCCTTCAACACGGCATCCGGTAAAATAGAGCTTTATTCCAGATATATGGCAGATGAAGCCAACAGGGGCAAAGGAGAGCACTATGACCCTTTTGGCCATCTGTATGATAACCTCCCGGGCGATTGGAGCGATCTCACCCCCTCTACGATTTATCAGACTGCTGTCAGGGGGATGGACGATCCCCTGGTGAAGCGTTATCCGCTGATGTTGCTATGCCCTCACGGGCGATATAGGGTTCACTATCTATTCTGGGATCACCCCTGGCTGAAAGATCATGTCTACCAACACAGACTCTGGATCAATACTGCGGATGCCACGGCAAGAGGGATAAAAGATGGAGACCTGGTTAAGGCCTACAACGACCGGGGAACGGTGGTTATGCCGGCTTATGTTACCTCAAGAATCATGCCGGGCTTGATTGTGATACGGCATGGAGGCAAGTACATCCCTGATGCGTCAGGTGTGGATTTTGGGGCATCGCCGTCAACACTACTTGGCGGTGATTTTGAAAGCTGTATCACAGCCGCAAAAGCCTCAAATCTGGTGCAAGTCGTTAAATATGAGAGAGAATCTTCAGTTTGATGAACATCCTGCCAAAATTCCCATTTTCAGGGGTTAAGTCCCTAAAGGAGTGTACCAATGACCCAATACGGTTTCTTTATTGATCAGAGTCGGTGTATCGGTTGCAATCAATGTACCATCGCCTGTATGCAATGGCATGACATTCCTCCAAGCCCGGTCAAGTGGATGCGCGTCTATCAGTGGGAAAGAGGCAATTTCCCAAATGTGGTACTCCGTGCGCTGCCGGTGATGTGCTTTCACTGCGAGAATCCTGTCTGTATAAAGGCCTGCCCAAATGGTTCCCTTTATAAGGAAGACAAGTATGGTGCCGTCCTGGTCGACACCGAGAAATGCGAAGGAGATCACCAGTGCTGGAAGGCCTGCCCCTATGGGGCACCTCAGTTTGATAGGGATGAGCCGCGTACAAAAATGTCCAAATGTAATATGTGTATCGACCGACTCGATCAGGGATTGAAACCAATTTGTGTGTTAAGCTGCTCCATGAGGGCTCTGGAGTTCGGTCCGTTGGATGAACTCATGGAAAAATATGGCAATTCTAGAAGTCTTGATGAAATGCCGAAGGAATCCATTACGAGGCCTGCAGTTGTCTTCAAACCCCTTGAACCCAAAAAACAGATCATACACTGGGATTCGAAAAGGACACTCGAGCTGTGGCAGAAAAGGAGATCAGACTCGGGTGAACCTCTACTTGATGTCTTTGAGAAAATATCTGATTTTACGGAAGCCCCTCGGGATATTGTTGGCCGAAACAAGCTTGTACTGAAGACAAAAAATAGTGAAGAACTCTTTTATTATACAACAGATAACGAGTAATCATCTAAATTTCTTTCTCTATTGGAGATAAAAAGTAGGGTATTAGTGAGTTTTACACGGTTAAAATTTAATTATTTTTATAGCGGTCTTGTTTTCAAACAGCTAAAATATTACCTTTTTTCATTAAATTGAACAGATTTCTATATTTTCAGACTATTTAAAGCCCGGTAGGAGTGGCCGGTTTCTTAAGGAAGATAGAAGAAATCATTCCCATCATTGCGATTCCGCCTGCTACTAAAAATGGGATAGAAAAAGAGTGACTAACGTCTGCCAAATACCCTCCAAGGGCCGGTCCCAGAGCCTGACCGATTCCAAAAAACAAAGTAATGAATCCCAGTCCTGCAGGCGCCAACCGTGGCCCTACAAAATCACCTATAGCCGCAGCCATAATTGTCGGTATGCTCCAAGCTGTTAGCCCGAACATAACGGCTGATAAATAGAATCCGAATTTTACCTTAATCAACGCATAGATGATGTAGGAAAGCCCAAGCACCAAGTAAGCCAGAGCCGCTCCCCGGCTTCTTCCAAGTCTGTCAGATATACCTCCCCAAATCACTCCGCAAAAAACGCTTAATCCCCCTACCATTGCCCACAAACCACCTGCCCATGACTGGCTAAAGCCCATTTCCTTAACTAGATAGGCAGCAAAAAAAACCATATAAATAATGTAGGACAGACCATAAAAAAAGTAGACCAGGCCCAGATACCAGACAGAACCCATTTTATAAACCTTAGCCAACTTAAAAGATGAAACCTTGTTTGAATTTGAAGAAGCAGGCGGGTCAACCTTTTTTTCATCTGCGCCAATTTGTTGAAGACCCTTATCTTCCGGGTTACTGCGTACAAACAAAAATACCACGCCTGTAATCAACAATACTGCACCACCCAGAATATACCAAGAAAAGCGCCAACCCATTGGACCATATGCGGTTAAAATAGGTGGAACCAACAAGCCCGATATCAAGGTGCCTGCTCCGATACCAGCGGCGACAATCCCCGAGGCAAAACCCCTTTTCTTTGCGGAAAACCAAGTCGAACCCAGGGCCATAGCCGGAATAAAAGCAGCTCCGTTACCCAAGCCTGTAAAAAAGCGCATGGCTAGTGCAAAGCCAAATGACTCAGATAGACCTGTTAAGATCATGGTTACGCCCATTAGAATCAAGGCCAAAGTGATGACTATGCGAGCTCCGAATCGAGCCGCAAAAAACCCGCCGATGATTGCCATTATGAGATAACCGACAAAATTTCCCGTACCTAAAAGTCCCAGCTGAGTGTAGTTAAATTTGAGACCGTCTTTCATTGCCGGAAGGATGATGGTATAAGACATACGTCCAAACCCATGGGCTGCAATGGTGGTTAGAAGCCCCATAAGAATAACTATCCAGCCATAATGAAGCTTTCCCTTTATCATATTGCCCTCCTTTCCATCCATTAATTATTAAAACAAAGGTAACACTTTAGCTCTTTGAAACCAGTTTATACAAATAAGCTTGAAAGGTGATTAAATTTTTAGCCGTGTAATTGTCTGACCTCACACTTCTTTCTTTACACTCACTTATGCGCGAGTTTTACACGGTTAAAATTTAATTATCTTTCAAGCGGCCTTGTTTAAAACAGCTAAAATATTACAAACAAAGAAAAATTGCTAATTATCATGCTTTTTTTTGACATTTGGTCTTTTTTTTTCTATTATCATTCATGGGAAGAGGATATCAAATCATGGAAAAAGCCTTGAAGAGAAACACATCCGGGCACGAAAATAAGAATGAAAGCATGTGCTTATCATGCGGTACAACGGAAAATATGGGTACACGCAGATATTGTTCCATCGACTGCCGCCAAAGGCTTAGATACAAACTTAATTTGAGAACCGGTTTACTAAAAGCTTTAAATACGCGTTATGCAACTTTCTATTTTACTGAAAAGAATATAATTATGGACATACTCCCTTATGGTTCCAAGGAGATATTCAGCTATATTTATCCTCGTTGTCATGGCAAAGAACCTGCTAAGGATTTCTGTAAAATGGCAAACTTACTGGGGAATGCATGGTGGTCCGAGAAAAAACGAACTAATAAAAATTACATTGCCTCCCGCCATATTTTACAACAGGCGAATAGAAATAATAACCAAATAGAATCTATCAAACCACAGGAAATTAAAATTCCAGCCACCAAAGGCGCATCTGTCATTCGCCTTAAGCTCAGTAGATCAGAATTGGATTCTCCTCAATTGCAAAAGAAAATTAAAAGCGCTTATCGTAACCAGGCAAAAAAACATCATCCTGACCTCGGAGGTGATGCATCAATATTTAGAAAAGTTCAGGGGGCATACGAAAAACTTATTCTTTGGGCGGAAAACCCCGCTTTTGTCCTACGCCATGGTTTTCCGGACAAATGGTTTTACGATGGGCAAAAAAACA
>SDBT01020592.1_pt1 | contig 10313 bp, 13 predicted proteins | sample 2277101 | NCBI WGS metagenome assembly SDBT01 (sample SAMN10404973, study PRJNA504765) | marine sediment metagenome | isolation source: marine sediment core GS10_PC15, 103 cmbsf | place: Arctic Ocean: Southern Knipovich Ridge | collected 2010
TACACCAAAACAATCTGGAGGGCGTTTATAAATACTACAAAAAGTAACCAGAACCACTTTAAGGCATTACATTCTTATTTGAGGGGGTGATGCTTATCGGGAAAAGTGATGTTAATATTTCAGAATTTAATGCAAACTTAGTCTCAAAGATTGAGGCCCCAAAGAAGTCGACTTTGGGTAAACCCAAAACAGAAGGGAGGAAAATGACCTATGGAATGGTTGCAGGATATTCTGTTCGCTGTATTCACTCTGGGTGATACCGTAGGCGAAGGTTTTGTTGCCTTAGGTCTTGGATTTGCCGCCACAGCTACCGGCATTGGCTTCCTGGCCGGCGCCGCCTTCATGCTCATTTTCCAGTCGGTGGTCCCGGTCTCCTTCCAGGTAGAAGGGCTGACCGTCGTTTCCCGCCGTAACAACGGAGACTGGCGTGGCATGTGCTATACCGCCATTCTAGCCGGTATAATTGGTGCCATCCTTGGCCTTATCGGCGTTTACGGGACTATCGTGGGCTTCATTGGTGAGGCGATTCAAGGCGGCATGATGGTTGGGGCTGGGCTAATCCTAAGCATTGTTGCCTTTGAGATCTTAAGGGAGAACTTGACAATCGGGATCGTCTCCGCGTTAGTCGCCTACCTACTCTTCATCCCCATGTCTATTGTCAATCCGGACTGGGCGCTAGTCATTGCCTTGATCGGTAGCGTTGGCGCCGGTGTGATTGTGGGCAGAGTTCGGGGCGGTTACGAACCGGTGGTATCCAAACCGGAGATTGAGAAGGTTAGCTTGATACCCCGCTCGTGGGCAGAGATTAAGACCTACATCACCAAACCATCTGTTATCCGGGCTACCCTGGCCATACTAGCCCTGAGAACCGGGACCAGCATTGCTTATGGTGGCATTGATTCTGAGCTACTAGCCGGAGTTGAAGCCAACCCAGATGTGGTAAATGTTACCTCTGGCGTGGCGTCCATCTTCAGTGGAATGTTTGGTGGTGCCAATTTGGAACCAATAATAAGCGCCACCGCAGCGGCACCTCACCCCGTATTTTCCGGTGTGTTAATGATGGTTATGATGGGGGCATTATTGCTCTTTGGTGTACTCCCCAAGTTGGGCAAGTGGGTTCCCACGCAGTCCATTGTCGGTTTCCTGCTGATTCTCGGTACGCTGATAATCATCCCGGAAAACCTGCCAATCCTAATGGCAGACCCGGTGCCAGGCGCCGTTGCCGCTGGTGTCACTGCGGCCGCTATAGACCCGTTCCTCGGCATGGTGGTAGCCATTATAGTGCGAGTGCTGATAGGAGTATTTGGCGCCTAAATTTTAAGGGGGAGGATTGACTATGGTTAAGATGATCGAGGGGAAGGCAGCTATCATTGTAATTGATGTGCAGTATGACTTCCTACCCGGAGGCACGGTTCCCTCGGTAGATGGAAACAAGGTAACCGCACCGATAAACCGGCTCACTGATGCTGGCCGCAAGGCGGGTATTCCCGTCATCTTCACCCAGGAGTTCCACCGGAAAAGCAAAGTGGATTTTGGTCGCGAGCTTGACGGAGCTGAACCATATCATTGTCTGGAAGGCAGCAAGGGAGTAGCCATTACCAAAGAGCTAACCATAGCACCAGACGACTACGTAATCCAGAAACCAAGGTATGATATTTTTCTGGGTACAGGTATGGAATACCTCCTCGATGGTCTGGGAGTTAGACCTGGCGACACCCTTATCCTGGTTGGTTTAGTTACCAATGTCTGCGTGCATTACTCAGCGGCATCTTCACACCAGCGCGACTACCGAATACGTGTTATCGAGGAATGTTGTGCTGGAACCAGTGCCGAGGAACATGAATGCTCATTAACCGCGCTTCAATATCTGCAAGCCGGGGCTAGGGTGAAACTGGAAGAAATGCTGGAGGCTATAGCCAAGTATAAGAAATAAAAATAGCCCAATTGCAAGTGGTGAAACAGAAGGTTCCCGGGAATAACTCGGGGGCCTTCTGTTGTCTGGAGGCAACCCATAAAGCCGTCCCCCATTTTACAAAGCTGGGTTTTTAGGGTAAAATAGGCACGAGAAGGGGCGGTTAGCTCAGTCGGTAGAGCGTTCGGTTCACATCCGAGAGGTCAGAGGTTCAAGTCCTCTACCGCCCACCATGAAAATTAGAAAGCAGGCCAAATTTACTGACCTGCTTTTTTTGTTTATGCGAAACAGGTTCGCAGTAAGAGAATTCGCCCAATTTGACGGAAGCACCTCTTTTATTTTATGGTGAGGTAAAAGTTTGCCATATGGCAAATATAATAGTTCATCAGCCACTACTAGAGTAATCTTGGAGGTTTTTCCATGACAACAAGCAAATTTAGCCAGCTCTGGACGCTGATTATTATTCTCCTGGTAGTTACCATTATTGCCGGTGGTATATTAATCTGGTCACAATGCAGTAGACCTGCTGAGATTTCTATATCTAATCCCCCCACCCAAGAACAGCCAAACTACATTTACATCGGCGGTGCGGTCAATAACCCTGGCTTCTACCCCCTAAGCACCGGCGACAGCATAGAGGCTCTCATTCAAGCTGCCGGTGGAACTACGGGTAGTGCTGACCCGGGCTCGCTTAAGCTCTATGTCCCGGTGGTGGGAGAGGAAAAACAGTCGCAAAAAGTCAATATCAATCGGGCTGAAGTATGGTTACTTGAGGCTCTGCCGGGAATTGGTGAAATCAGAGCTCAAGCCATTGTCGACTATCGCCATCAAGAAGGGCTATTTCGCAATATTAACGAGCTAACCAAGGTAGAAGGCATCGGCATCACTACCTACGAGAAAATTAAAGACTTGATTACTGTAGCCGCTAATTCATAAGGTGGAGGATAATGTCGCTTATCTATCTCAGCGGTGCCTGGGTGGTTGGTATCCTTTTGGGGTCAACGCTTAGTCCACCTTTCGCCCTTATCCTTATCGGACTTATTCCCCTCCCCCTGCTTTTGCTCTTTCGCCAGCACCTGAAAATAATAATTTTAACCAGCCTCTGTCTCGTTATCCTCTTCAGCGGCGCTGTCTACTTTCAGTCGAGCCTGCCTACTATCGATGAGAATCGCCTCCAGTTCTACAATGACCAGGGAACTATAGAAATCAAGGGGATGGTTAGCGCCGACCCGGAGGTCAGGGATAAAACCACCCACCTCCGCTTATCAGCCACCGAGATAAAAGTGGCTGAAGAGTGGCAACCGGTATCAGGGACTGCCCTACTTTTTGTGCCCAGATACCCCACCTATGACTACGGCGATGTACTTCAGGTGACCGGAAAACTGGAGACGCCGCCCCAGCTTGATGACTTCGATTATGAGGGTTATCTAGCCCACCAGGGGGTTTATTCCACTATGCTTTACCCCGGGATAAAAATTCTGGACAAGGGAAAGGGCTTTAAGCCGCTAGAATGGGTCTATTCAGTAAGAAGCCGCCTATCCCAGACAATGGCTACAATACTACCTGAGCCGCAGGCATCCTTAGCCCAGGGTATTATTTTAGGCATTCGGGGCAATATTCCCGCTTCGGTCAAAACCGATTTCTCTCGCACCGGTACCGCCCACATACTGGCTATCTCAGGTCTGCACCTTAGCATCGTGGCTGGCATTTTACTCAGCCTCGGTATATGGCTCTTTGGTCGGAGGCGCTACTTCTATATCTGGCTGGCATTAGGCATAATCTGGCTTTACGCCTTACTCACCGGTATGCACCCGCCGATAGTTCGTGCTGTCATTATGGCCAGCCTGTTCCTCACCGCCGAGCTCTTAGGCAGGCAGCGCAGCGCTTTTACCTCGCTTGCTTTTGCTGCAGCGATAATGGTAGGCATCAACCCCCAAATCTTATGGACTGCCTCCTTCCAGATGAGCTTCATGGCTATGACTGGTTTAATCTTTCTTGCCCCTCTATTTATGGCTCTGGGGAGAAAGGCGGTTAGTAGCACCTTGGGTGAAGATGGGGCAGCAACACGTGTAGCCAACATTATTACTGACAGCTTCAGTATAACCCTTGGTGCCATCATAGCGGTTTGGCCACTTGTTGCCTATTACTTTGGTATTATTTCGCTTGTTGGTGTGCCCGCCACATTCCTTACCCTGCCCGCCCTGCCCGGTATCATTATCATCGGTGCTTTAGCTGGTGGCTTGGGGCTGATTTTCTTACCTGCCGCCCAGATTGTCGCCTGGCTAGCCTGGCTCTTTCTGTCATATATGTTGCTGGTGGTTAATGGCTTTGCCGCTATTTCCCCAGCCTATATTGAAGAAGTCGCCATTGACAATAAATTGGTCTGGGCTTACTATCTGGGGCTGGCCTTAGCCCTCTGGCTTAATCATCAACATCGGCAGGCGAGCACCTTGACCGCCAAATACCTAAGCTCGGCAAAGTCGGGGGTAAATAGAGCGACCGGCTTTATCTCAGGCTTACCTAAGAAATGGGTTGTTCCACCACTAGTGGTGGTAGCCATTCTGGTATCGTTTACTGCTGCCACCATGCCTGATGGCAATCTTCACATAAGCTTCCTTGATGTCGGCGAGGGCGACGCCATACTGATTCAGACACCGGCTCACCAGGATATTCTTATTGACGGTGGACCCAGCCCCCAGGCAATAGGTCTGGGACTGGGTCAGAAAATGCCTTTCTGGGACAGGACTATAGATTTGGTGGTATTAACCCACCCCCACTCCGACCACCTCACCGGTTTGATAGAAGTCCTGCGGAGATACGAAGTTAAGCAGGTGCTGTCGCCAGACCTGGACTGCGCCTCCCCTATGTGTGATGAATGGCTCAGCCTTATTAAGGAAAAAAATATCAAATACACCATAGCCCAGGCTGGACAGCGGATTGACTTAGACGACGGCGTAGTAATAAAGGTGCTTAATCCCCAAATACCTCATTTAACCGCCACCAAGTCTGATATAGACAATAACGGTGTGGTATTACACATAAGTATGGACGATATTAGTTTCCTGCTTACTGCCGATATAATGTGGGAAGCAGAATTCGAGCTTATTGCTCAACGAGCCGACCTGCCCAGCACCGTGCTCAAAGTCGCCCACGGCGGCTCAGATACCTCCACCACCCCTGAGTTCCTGGCGGTAGTTGACCCGCAAATAGCCGTCATTTCGGTAGGTGAAGGCAATCCCTACGGCCACCCCAACCCCGAAGTCATCGAGAGACTAGAGAAAAAGTTGAACCCAGAAAGCATCTACCGCACCGATAGGCAGGGGACCATAGAATTCATCACCGATGGGGAAAGGCTGTGGGTGGAGGTAAGAGAAAATCATTGACTAATGTGATACACCTTGTAAAAAGTTTCCTAAAGGGGTATTATAGATTTTTGATAATAGGATTATAATACCCTCTACCCAGGGAAAAGACTTAGAGTGATGGAGTTTCACAAGATTCTTGTACCAACAGGTGGCACCGAAGCTGATGAAGAGGCAATGAGACTAGCCTGCTGGCTGGCTAAGAAGGCTAAGGGTAAAATTTGGGCGGTTTACGTGGTCACCGTAAAACGTAGCCTGCCGCTGGAGGCTGAAATTGAGCCTGAAATTCGAGAGGCGGAAGGTATACTAGACCATATAGCAAACGTTGCCGAAGAACAAGACTACGAGGTAGAGACTGACATACTTCAAGCCCGTGAGGCAGGTCCGGCTATTATAGATGAGGCCGCGGAACGAGATATCGACCTCATACTGATGGGTATTAAATACAAGAGACGCTTTGGGCAATTTAGTCTGGGTGACGTGGTGCCTTACGTGCTGAAAAATGCTCCCTGTCCGGTTATACTGTATCATCAATAAACTATATAATACTAAAATTGAGTTTGTGGTATGAAAGTAGTAATTATGGGTTGTGGCCGTGTTGGTGCTCAGCTAGCGGTACTGCTGGATGCTGAGGGGCATACGGTCACTGTTCTGGATACTGACACCTACAGCTTTCGAAGGTTGCCGCCTGACTTTGGTGGCACCGCTCTAGTGGGTAATGGCCTTGACCAGGAAGCGCTCAAAAAGGCAGGTATAGAAGAAGCCGATGCTTTTGTGGTGGTGACCCAGGGAGACAATCGTAATGTCATGGCGGCTCAAATCGCCAAGCATATCTTCAATGTACCCAGGGTAATCTGCCGAATCTATGACCCTTTGCGGCAGGAGCTTTATCAAACCCTAGGACTGGAAGCCATTAGCCCAACCACAGTTTTTGCCCAGCTACTAAAGGAAAAACTAGAGGGTTGAGGGGAAAATATGTACATCATAATTGTTGGTGGCGGTAGGATAGGCTACTATCTAACTAAAGCTCTACTGGACGAGGGGCACGAGGTACTTTTGGTGGAAAAGAATGCCGCCCTATGTGAAAAAATTAACGATGAATTGGGTAGCGTTTGTTTCCGCGGCGATGGCTGCGAGGCAGCTACCCTAGCTGAAATAGGCACCGGTCGCGCTGATATGTTTATCGCCGTAACTGGAGATGATGAAGATAATTTAGTTGCCTGCCAGGTAGCCAAGTATAAGTTTAAGGTTCCCCGCACTATAGCCCGTAGCCGAAACCCGGGCAATGAGCTTCTTTTCAAGAAATTGGGGGTAGACGTTGTGGTAAGTAGCACCAATATTATCCTTGAACATATAGAAGAAGAGGTGCCGACACATCCATTGACGCATTTATTTACCCTCGGAGACAGTGGACTGGAGATTGTAGAAGTAAAGATTCCTCCTGAATCAAAAACAGTAGGCAAATCAGTAAAGGAGCTTGCACTACCAGAAGAAAGTAAACTGGTTCTAGTTATCCCTAGAGAACGCAAGCCCCATCTGGCTACCGCCAGCACCGTCCTTCAGGCTGGAGACCGAGTAATAGCTCTTACCCCTCCTGAATTAGAGGAGCAATTACGGACTGCCCTGAGAGGCAGTTAAAACAATCTCTATTCTGGCACCTCGTCACTGGTCTGAAGACTTCTGTTTAAGCTCCCCTATCTGGACATTTACAATCCGCACCGTCGTGTCTCTGAGCATCTCTAACTCCTCGACAGACAGGTTGTCCAGTTCCCCCAGATTGTATTGGATGGCACTTATAATCTCCCGGAAAGGGCGCCGCCTAGGGAGCATAAAGTAAGCATACAGGGTAGCGATTATCACGCCAAAGAAAGCAACCGTGCTGATAATCGACCAAATTGAACCAATTATTATCCCAAGGGCCGTAATCGGTCCTGGGTTATTAGCACCTTGTGTTTGCATAGCAGCGAAGGTCCACCACAACGCATAACCATAAGTATTTATCTGTTCATTTGCGTCACGCTCAGCAAGATAGACACCCCACGAGAAGATTAGCCAAAGCCCAATAAGAACAATAATCATCGGTATTAAGGGCGTTTCCGTAACTATCTGCCTGAGAAACTTAAAAACCGCTGGGATGTCCGGAGTAAGCCGGAGCCTTCGGCGAGGCCTCCGCTTACGGATACGGAGCACCTTGTCTCCCCGTAGTAATGGGGTTAGTTCTTCAAGCGTTTCTTCCTCTTTCATCTCCACTGCCCTCCATCTAATTTTGTAGGCTCACTTCAATTGCTGAATTCTACTCTCCCATCCCCTAGCTGTCAACATTTTCATTAACCCTTGACAATCAGATACATCTTCTCTAAACTCACAATGAAAGAGGCAATATATTAAGTTTGCCTTTTCGCCTAATTTCTAGTTTCTTTTGCCGTAGCACACTTTGGTTAGCAAGGAGGGTTAGTAATGTTTAAATTCCCCTTCATTCCCAGGGAAGAGAAGTTTTTCGGACTTTTTGAAGAGGGTGCCCGGAATATGGTAAAAGCCGCTCAGAGGCTAAAACAGCTGGTTGATACCTGGGAGAATGTTGAGGTAAAGGTAAGCGAAATAACCGAGCTTGAGCACGAAGGGGATAGGATTACCCATCAGATTATGGAGCAGTTGCACCGCACCTTTGTCACCCCATTCGACCGGGAGGACATAGCTTTACTGGCCCATTCTCTAGATGATGTGACCGACTTTATTCACGCGGCGAGTGATGCCATGCTTATTTATAAGATAGACCGGCCCAGCCAGAGGGCCAAGGAGTTAGCCAGTATCATAGTAGAGGCGGCGGCTGAGGTAGAAAGGGCGCTACCTCGGTTGCGACATCGCGCCCAGTTAAAACAGATTCTTGAACGATGTGTGGAGATTAATCGCCTGGAGAATGCCGCTGACCGAGTATTCCGTTCCGCAGTGGCTGAGCTGTTTGATGATTCCCCGGATATTGCTAACGTTATCAAATGGCGCGAGATTTATGAGCATATGGAGAGTGCAACTGACAGGTGCGAGGACGTAGCTAATGTCCTGGAAGGGGTAGCCATCAAGCATGGCTGAACCCTCCCTTTGGCTCCTTCTCTTAATTATTACCTTGGCTATTGGCTTTGCTCTGGTTAACGGCTTTAACGATGCCGCCAATGCCATTGCTCCAGCGATTGGTACCCGTGCTCTTTCCCCCCGAAACGCTCTTATAATAGCTGTCATAGCAAATATGACTGGTGCCGCTACCGGCACTGCTGTTGCCCGCACCATTGGTAAAGGGATTTTAGTCGAGGGGGCAATAACATATGAAACGGTAATTGCGGCTTTAGCTTCCGTTATTATCTGGGCTACATTAGCTACTTACCTGGGTATGCCGATAAGCCTGACCCACGGCTTCATAGCTGGACTGGCCGCCGCCGGGATAGCCGCGGCAGGTAGTGAGGCAGTGGCATGGAGTGTCCTGGGGCGAGTTTTGGCAGCAGTAGTTACCGCTCCTTTACTCGGCTTTACTGGCGCCTTCGTGATGATGGTTATCATATTTTGGGTGTTCCGACGCACTGCCCTAACCAAACTGCGGGTTACCTTCAGTCGTTTACAAATCCTATCCGTTGCTTTCATAGCTTATGCTCATGGCAAAAATGATGGTCAGATGCCCATAGGCATCATCGCTATGGCACTGGTAATTTATTATCAGGGGATTGGTCAGTTGGGGCAGGCGGCCGCAGTTTGGGAGAACATCCCGTGGTGGATAATAGTGGTATCAGCGTTAGCTATTAGCTCAGGTATGGCTATCGGCGGCTGGCGGGTTATTCAAACATTGGGAATGAGGGTTACTACCCTCCGACCAGTTCGCGGCTTTACCGCTCAGGCCTCAGCAGCGGTAGTTATCGAAGCAGCTTCACACTTGGGTATCCCGGTAAGCACCACCCACTGCATAAGCTCAGCCGTCATGGGGGTAGGTTCCACCAAACGGCTTTCGGCAGTGCGCTGGGGGGTGGCGGGTAATATTATTATCGCCTGGATATTGACCTTCCCTATTTGTGCCGGGCTAGGTTATTTGTTTGCCTGGTTGCTAGGCATAGCCTTCTAATAGTTTATAGAGCAATTCGCATGAAATTTACCCGGCACTTTTCCGCTTTAATAATAGCTTTAATGTCTGATACCGCCAGGTCAACTTCGCCTTGCTTGTTCACTACTATGTAGTCGAATAGAGGCAGTTGCTTCATCTCCTCCCCGGCAATTCTGGTGCGCAAGGCTAAATCGAAGGATGATTCAGTGTGGCGCTGCTTGAGTCTTATGTCAAGTTCTTTCATTGACAGCGGTATTAGAAAGATAAGTATTGCTTCAGGGACAGTCTTTTTAATGGTAGCTGCGCCCTGAACATCGGTCTTTACAATTACATCATGCCCTTTGTCCAGCGCTTGTTTAACTGGCTCCCTGGGCACGCCATACCAATTGCCGTAGACACTTGCCCACTCTAATAACTCCCCACCGGAAATCATGTTCTGGAACTTTTCCGTTGAGATAAAGTGGTAGTCTACATTATTTCTTTCCCTGGTTCGCTTAGGCCTTGTAGTTACGGTTGTAATATGCTCGAAAGAGTAACCCGATTCCTTCAGCCTACTCAACACGGTGTCTTTCCCCACCCCTGAGGGACCGGAGAGAACTATGAGTAAAGGCTGCCCCAGCAGGTTGAATGGCTGCTGAGTTTCAGGACCTGTCTCTTTCGCCATTTTACTCTGGTCTTAGCACCGAACCTCCTCGGCTTATTTGAGACCGGCTGGTGATAGTTTCTGGAGCAAGGGCAGCTAGAATAATATGCCCGCTATCAGTGAAGATAACCGCCTTGGTTCTTCTTCCATTGGTCATATCAATCAGTAGCCCCTTGTTTCTCCCTTCTTGAATGGTACGTTTGGTGGGTGCTGAGTTCGGTGAAGCGATAGCGATAACCTTGTTCATGGCTAATATATTGCCAAATCCAATGTGCACCAGTTCTGTGAGCATTATTATCTACCTCAGAGATTGTT
>SDBT01020593.1_pt1 | contig 10313 bp, 10 predicted proteins | sample 2277101 | NCBI WGS metagenome assembly SDBT01 (sample SAMN10404973, study PRJNA504765) | marine sediment metagenome | isolation source: marine sediment core GS10_PC15, 103 cmbsf | place: Arctic Ocean: Southern Knipovich Ridge | collected 2010
TGCCGGCCGGGCAGGGGCAGTGGATATCGGGCGAGGCATCCCGCAATCGCGTCCACAAAATTAGGGCGTATTGCGACGGGATCTGCGTTGGAAGCGATACCGTCCTTGCAGACGACCCACTGCTTACCAATCGCAGCGGGGCGGGCAAGCAACTGACCAGGGTAGTCCTTGATAGCAATCTTCGCATCCCGACCGATAGCCAATTGGTCAGTACCGCCGGGGAATCTCCATTGCTGGTCGCGACGACCGAAAGGGCCATGGCCGGCGACCCCGGCAAGGCTGACCAGTTGAGATCGCTTGGAGTTGAATTGGTTTCCTTGCCGCAGTGCCAGGCCGGCGTGGACTTGGTTGCACTGCTACAAAACCTGGGTAGCCGGGGTTGGACTTATCTGCTCGTCGAAGGCGGCCCGACGGTTTTGCGAAGTTTTATCGAAGCTGGGCTGGCCGATGAACTACTCGTTTTCGTTAGCTCCGCAGTTGCCGGGCCAGATGAGACGCTACCTCGTCTGGATATTGGCGAGCTTGCGGCGAAATTGGATTTGCCTTCGCCCCAGGTAGAGCTATCCGGATCGGATCGGCTACTTCGTTTCGTCCTGTGAAGTCTCTTGTGCGGCCTGGTTGCGAAGCTGCCCGCAGGCACCTGCGATATCGAGGCCTCTCGGTTTGCGGATGAAGGCGTTTACCCCCGCCTTAGTTAGCCATTGAGCAAACTTGGTGACCTGGTCAGCCGAGGGGCTTTGGTAGGGGAGGCTCTCGACGGGGTTGAACCGAATCAGGTTAACGTTGCAGTGGAGTTGCTTGCATAGCTTCGTCAGGGCTTCGGCGCAGTACTTCGTATCGTTCACGCCGGCCAGGAGAATGTATTCCAGCGTGACGCGGCGGTTGCGGCTTTGGACGAATCTGTATGCGGCGGTGATTATCTCCGCCAATGGCGTCTTGGCGGCAAAGGGGATCAACTCTTCCCGCAGCCCATCGAACGGCGCGTGCAGTGAAATCGCAAGCGTTATTGGTATGCCTTCTGAGGCGAGGCGTTCAATCTGTGTGGGCAGGCCAACGGTGGAGATCGTTACGTTACGGGCGGAGATGCCGAAGCGTTTTGGGTCGATTATCGCCCGCGTTGCTTCGATGGTTGCATCGTAGTTGGCAAGCGGCTCGCCAGAGCCCATAAAGACGACGTTTGAAACTCGGCGTTTGCTGACTTGTTGAAGGTGCAGAATCTGCTGGAGGATTTCGCCGGAAGTTAAATTCCTCGCCAGCCCCCCAAGCCCCGAAGCGCAGAACTTACAGCCGATCCCGCAGCCGGCTTGCGTGGATACGCATGCCGTGGCCCGGTCTTTTGTGGGAATCAGGACGGTCTCAATGTGCTGGCCGTCAGCGAGTTTCAGTAGCAGTTTTATTGTTCCGTCAGTGGAAACTTGCTGCAGTGCGATAGATGAAGTTAAGATATCTAGTTCATCGGTCAAGCTGGCCGGCAGGTTGGTCATCGCCGATGTATCCGTTACGTATTTTGAATAAACCCAATCGGCGATCTGATTTGCCCGGAAGCTGGGCTGGCCGGTAGCTTCAACGGCTAGCCGAAGCTGCGAAGTTGTCATTTCAAGAACCTGGATACTCACTTGTCTCGCCTTTTTTCTGCCAGCAGCTCATCGAGCTTGCCGTCTGCTAGGAATCGTTCAAATTCTGTGGTGCCTGCGAAGATTTCGTCGCTGTAGAAGCGGATCGCCCAGTTTGCGGCCATGGGGGTAATGGTGAGGATTAGCTTGCCAGTCCTCCATGCCTCGTGCATCTCAACTGCGGTGCCCATTGAAGCTGTAGGAACGAAAGCTACCAGGATATCGCACCCGGCGGCCCGGGCCAGGCCTTCGGCAAAGGTGGTGCGAATTTCCGGCAGTTCGTAGTCGATGGAATTTGGGTGGCAGCTGAAGTGGCAGTAGACCTCGGCCTCAGGTAGATGTTCGCTGATCGCAGCCTTGATCGGCTCGCGCCAATCCTGGGCATGGATTGTCGGGTCAACCTTAGACCCCTGCATAACGCCGGCTAGGAAAATGTTCATGGGTGGATGTTAATTGAGCTGGCTCGAATAATAAATGGTTCGCTTGGTAATCAAGGCCATGAGTCTCGCCCTGATTATTTGTCGGGGTCGGTTGGTTTGGGCTGGCGGATCCACATCAGGGCCAATATGCCAACGCCAACTACGAGCAGAATGTCTGCTACATTGAATATCCACGGGTAATACAGGCCCGAGCAGTCGATAAAATCTCTAACCTGCCCGATGATCGGTTCGTAGCCACTCGGCTGGACAACAGAGAAAAGGCGGTCGTAAAGATTGCCCAAAGCGCCGGCTACAATTATTGCCATCGCCGTGTGCATGAGTTTCGCTTTTGCCGGCGAGGTAACGAACAGCCCGCCAATAAACAGGATGGTTATTACCGTGGTCGCTGCAACGATAGCCTTATTCAGCCGCAGGCCGAAAACAATTCCCGGATTGGTCGAAAGCGTGAATCTGACTTTCCCCAGGACGGGCTTTTGGAACTGATAGAGAACCTCTTCAGTAATTGGAGGGCGCATGTATCTTCGTTCGAATGCACGGTCGTAAGCCTGGACCTTTGTGTTAAGGCCTTCGTCGGTCAGCATCGATTTGAAAACCATGTGCTTAGAACCAAGGTCCCCGGCCAGGCCTGCTGAGGCGATCAGGATAAACAGCACAATGGTTACAGGGGCACGAAAGGCCTTGAGATCAGATGCGGATTCCCCGGATTGGGCATTCGGGTCGCCGGCCTGGTGGCATGTTTTACCCAAAGCGAATCAGTCCTCGTCTTGGTCAGATACCAAGCCCGCTTCGAGTATGCCTTCCCCTGGAGCAGCCTTGCCCTGTTCAACCAGGCGTGCGTAATCGATGCAATATTTTGACCAGGGTCTGGCCTTGAGTCTGGGCAGGCCAATCGGCTTGGCCGTGCCGAGGCAAACGCCGTAAATCTTGTCTTCGATCCTCTGGAGGGCACCGTCAATCTGATCGAGTAAAACTCTCTCGGATTCCAGCAGACCTAGCATGAACTCCTGCTCATAGTTTTCCGAAGCGATGTTGGCAGGGTGATCCGGCATTTTGGATAGATCGCCGCTTCCACCTCCAAGTGCCTCAGCCTCCATGCCATTCATATCGCCTACTAACGAGCGGCGCTTCTCCAGCAGCATCTTGCGAAACTGCTTGAGTTGCGGCTTGGTCAGCGGCGTTTTAATTTTCTTCTTCTTGGCCTTCTTTACAGCCTTTTTGGGAGCCGCTTTTTTCGCGACTTTTTTCGCAGCCTTTGTAACCTTCTTGGCAGCTACCTTTTTGGCTTTCTTAGGCGCAGCTTTCTTGACGGCCTTCTTAGTCACCTTGGCTGTAGCTTTTTTAGCCTTCTTTGGTGAAGCTTTCTTGGCGGTCTTCTTTTTCGTTTTGACGGTCTTCTTCGCGGCCACTGTCAATTCCTTTGGCTTGCCGGTAAGAAACCCCTACCGGAGGCGTAATTATCAACTGCTTACGACGGTTAACAGAATCGGAAAAGTATAGGTTTTGCAGGCCAATCTGTCAAGCTAACTTCAAACGCAGCTATTGTTGGCATTTTCAGTAGTTATAACAATTGCTGCGCTTATCCGTCTCGACCGGAGTGCATAATTGGTTCATTTCCCGGCCGAAAGAATCGCTCGACACCTTCTGTGCAGGTTGTTTGTGCCCGAATTTCGTCTAATAAAGGCGTCGATAATTGGCCTCTTGTCCAAGCTAGGGCTGGATTCGCCGGTTAATTGTCGGCACAATAGAGACACATGGCAGTAGAGATAAGCATTCTTGTAGACAAGACCTCGGGCAGGTCTGATTTTCTTTGTGAGCATGGTATGTCGGCCTTGGTTCGAGGCCCCGGCCGGATGCTTATCTTCGATACCGGCTCGACCCCGGATCCGCTTTTGCACAATGCAGAGCGACTTGGCGTGGACCTTTACGAAATTGACGGGGCGGTCATCTCCCACGGGCATAGCGATCATACCGGAGGTCTTGGTTCGCTCGTTAATATCCGGGCGGATCTTACGATTTACATTCACCCGGCCGCGTTTTCGCGCCGCTGGTCTCAGCTTAAGGGCCAGCCCTTACGGGATGTCTCATGTCCTCACTCAGTTGCAGCACTGTCGAAAGCCGGGGCCCAGCTTAACTTTGTAAAAGCCCCTGAAAAGATTGACGATTGGCTGGTGCTTTCAGGTCCGGTGGGCGGCCCGGCAAACGGCGAGGGCGGATTTATTGTAAAAAGGTCGGATCAAATCATCCCCGATGTTTTTACTGATGAGATGTTCATGCTCGTTAAAGGTGACCGAGGCTGGGTTGTCCTGACCGGATGTTGTCATCGAGGCCTCCGCAACACGCTTCGGATGGCGAGATTCCTCACTCACGATGAGCCGATCTCGGCCGTGGTGGGGGGGCTGCACCTTCAACATGCAAAACAGCCCCAACTGGATGAAGTGATCGATATCATCAAGCAGTTCGGCAAGCCGGACCTGTACCCCTGCCACTGTACGGGCAACTCGGCGACGATGTACCTGCAGGATTCCATGCCAGGCAAGGTCCATCCGCTTGAAGCAGGCGATAAGATAGACTTTTAGTTTCCCATTACCTCGTCGGCAATCGCTCGGACTTGGGCGATAAGTTTCCTAGCGGTCGATTCGTCGGAAGCTTCGGCCATGATCCTCATGATCGGCTCGGTGTTCGATCCACGCACGTTTACCCAGCCTTCATCGAGATCGATCCGCAGGCCGTCGGATTCGTCCAGCCTCGCCCCAGGGCTATCGCCTAGTAACTTGCGAGTTCGGTCGAAAATCTCGCCCAGAGCCTCTCGCTTGCAGGGAAGCTTTGTTTTCAGCATGAAGTATGAAGGTATCTGCGAAATAAGTTCGCTCAGCGGCTGAGACGTTTCTGCCATGTATTGCAATATCAACGCCATGCCGACCAGGGAGTCCCTTACTCCGCCGACTCGCGGGTCGATAACTCCGCCGTTGCCTTCGCCGCCGAAGATGCAGCCTTGGCTTTGGATTGTTTGAACAACGTTCGCTTCGCCGGTTGGGGTTCTAAGAACCTCCGCTCCTGCGGCTGCGGCGATGTCATCGATCATCCGCGAAGTTGAAAGGTTCGTCGCAAGCTTGCCCTTGTTGTGGCGCAGTATCTGGGCAGCTGCCAGTGCCAGTGTATATTCCTCGCCGGGCAGAGTACCGTTTTCGTCGACCAGTACCAGCCGATCCGCATCTGGGTCTTGAGCGAAACCAATATCGGCACCGGTCGATTTGACCGCTTCGCAGATTTGCTGAAGATTCTGCGCTATCGGTTCGGGCTCATGTGCGAAGTTGCCAGTTGGTTCTGTGTTGATGCCTACGAAATCGCAGCCCAGTTTCTCAAGCAGCCTTGGCGTAACGATGCAGCCCGCGCCATTAATGGAATCGAGGGCGACCTTGAATTTTTTGCCGGCGATCAAGGCCGGGTCGCAAATCTGGCAGACGGCTTCGATGTGTTCGTCGTGAGTTTGATCGTTGGTTGTGATGGTTCCCGCCTGATCGGCTTGGGTGAATTGCCCGGCCGACCAGATCGATTTGAGCTTTTCCGCCATCGCCGCAGTCAGGGCCGTTCCTGTAGGCTGGAGGAATTTGATGCCGTTATATTGACTGGGATTGTGGCTGGCCGTAATAATTATCCCGCCGTCGCAGCCCAGTTTGCGGGTCATCATGGCTGCTCCGGGAGTGGTAACAAGCCCCAGGTCGATAACGTCAACTCCGCTGGCGGTTAATCCTCTGGCCATGGCCTTGAATATCTCCGGGCCCGAAGGCCTGGAATCACGTCCTATCGCTACGGTCTTACCGGGTCCGCCCAGCGTTGCCGCAAAAGCTTTGCCGAAGTCTTCAGCTACCTCAGGGGTAAGTGTTTCGCCAACAATGCCTCTGACTCCGGAGACGCTTACGATTAACTCGGCCATGGGATATTCCTTTTTACAGCGGACGCACTTGCCTTCAACCCGGCCATTATCGGGTTGCCTTGCGATAATGCAATACAGCTCAGCCGGTTAGTTCCTCTTGTCGTTATCGTCGGTTCCATGCTACAATCTCCGCTCAACATACCGCAATTAGAATAAGTTTTTGGAGAATATAGATGGGTACCAGAGCGTTAGATCTTCGCCGTGGAATGGGCGTTAAATACAAAGATGGTATATGGGTTGTTTTCTCCCGTGAACACATAGTCAAGGGCAAGGGCCAGAGCTATGTGCAGATCGAGCTGAAGCATACTAAGACCGGCCAGATTGTCGGCCAGCGGTTTCGCGTAAACGAGTCACTGGAAGAGGCATTCCTGGATCGCAAGACGATGGAGTATCTCTACCGTGAGGGTAAGAATTATATCGTTATGGATAATGAGACCTTCGAGCAGCATGAGATATCGGCTGAGCTGATCGGCGACAATTCGGTGTACATGAAGGAAAATACCGATCTTGAGATCGCATTCGCTGAAGGCGAACTGATTTCGGTTGAACTTCCCAACATCGTAGAGCTTAAAGTTGTCGATACGCCTCCGGCGATAAAAGGGGCGACCGCAACAAACCAGCTCAAGGACGCCGTCTGTGATACCGGCGCGAAGGTAAAGGTACCGCCCTTTGTCGAAAACGGAACCCAGATAAAGGTTGATACCCGCACGGGTGAATACCTGGGCAGGGTTTAGAAAAACCGCTGATCGCCATGAAAGCTGTCGCAATAATCCCTGCGAGATACGCCTCTTCGCGCCTGCCCGGTAAGCCGCTGCTGGCTCAGACTGGCAAGACGCTCATCCAGCACGTCGTAGAGGCTGTTACGCCTTCGAAGCGGATCGACACTATCGTAGTGGCGACCGACGATAGCAGAATCGCAGATGCGGTGAAAAGTTTTGGCGGGCAGTTTGTAATGACCAGCGTGGACTGTAGATCTGGTACAGACCGTGCGGCCGAGGCTGCCGAATCGTTGGGCCTGGCAGATGACGATATCGTCGTCAACGTTCAGGGCGATGAGCCCGAAATACCCGCTGAGTATGTCGATAAACTTATCGAACTGCTCGAAGGGTCACAGGCACCGATGGCAACGCTGGCTACTGCTATGCCTGCCTCCGATGCCGGTGATCCGAGCAAGGTCAAAGTCGTCTGCGATTCAGCAGGTCTTGCACTTTATTTTTCCCGCAGCCGCATTCCACACGACCGCGACGCAACCAGCGGGGTCGGTTACCTGCTTCATCTGGGAATCTACGCCTATCGTGTTGGCTTTCTCAAGCAGCTTGCCGAACTGCCGGCGACGGCGGCCGAGCGGTCCGAAAAACTTGAGCAGCTGCGGGTTTTAGAGCATGGCCATCGCATCGCGGTCGGCGTGGTAGAGACTGTCGGCGGCGCCGGTATAGATACCCCCGAAGATTATGAAATTTTTGTAGAGCGTTTTCGGGCATCAGAAACTCAGTAACATATTTCAAAACCTCGGTTTGGGCTGCAAAGCAGTTATTGGGATGGCTTCTAGTAAAGCCCTCAAAAAAACTCCCGTCGCTAGTTGTTTTCCCCGCCCAGTTTTGTATAACGGATGTCTGCAGTAACCGACATTCAACCCATATTTTCGAAGGGATAACAAAATGAAACCAGTCAGCCTTCAGCTCTATTCGGTCCGTGAATACGCCAAAAAGGACTTTCTCGAGACGTTGGAGAAGGTTGCTGATATTGGTTACGTCGGCATCGAACCTGCCGGCCTGCACGGCCATGACGCTCAAGAGATTCGCAAGGTTATGGATGATCTCGGCCTGATTGCAAGTTCCGCCCATGTCGGTCTGAAGCTGCTGGAAGAAGATATCAACCAGCAAGTCGAGATCGCACAGACCCTCGGCTACAACAATATCGTTATCCCCGGTGCAGGCGGCAAGGAAAGCTGGTCCGATGCGGATCATGTAATAAAGACTGCCCGCCAGTGTGAAGCTATCGCCCAGACGCTAAAAGATCGCGGCCTGCGAACGAGCTATCACAACCACGCCAAGGAAATGGTATCCATCGGCGATAAGTACGCGCTGGAGTTTTTCTACGAGAACGCACCGACTATTTTCCCGCAGATCGACATTTACTGGGCCGCGAACTACGGCGCGGTAGATGTTCCAGCTTTTGTCGAAAAATACAAAGAACGCACACCGACCCTTCACATCAAAGACGGCACGTTCGTTTCCGATGAGCCGAATCTCCCCGCCGGCCAGGGCCGAATGGATACGCTTGCATGTGTCTCAGCCGCCGACCAGTCAATACTGGAGTGGCTTATCGTGGAATTCGACAACTGCGACGGCGACATTATGGACGCGGTAGCTGCGAGCTATCGATACCTGATAAGTTCCGGTCTGGGCCACGGCACTAAGTAGCCGATTGGCCGGCAAGTTGGCAATAGCTTTTGGGTAGATGGTTCTGCAGGCGGTATTCCGGCGGCTCTACTGCGGTGCGACTTAGAACGGCGCGTCAAAGCCTTCGCTGCCGCTGTCACTTTCGGCGACGGCTTCAGGTTCGTTGTAAGAGTGCGTGCTTGCAGATTCAAAGCGTGTGAAGTTTGGCAGGAATGTAAGCTGGCATACACCGGTCGGGCCGTTTCGCTGCTTGGCGATAATCAGATCGGTAGAGTTCGTCGGCTCGTAGTTTTGGTCGCCATGGTGATAGTAATCTTCCCGGTGCAGCAGGAGCACGACGTCTGCATCCTGTTCGATCGAGCCGGATTCTCTCAGGTCGGACATTCGCGGCCGGTGGCTTTCCCTGTCAGTCGGGCCACGGTTAAGCTGCGCGGCACAGACGACAGGTATTCCCAACTCACGGGCGAGGGCCTTGATGCCGCGGGAAATTTCCGTGATCTGCTCGTGACGCGCCCTGGCTTTGCCGGAGTAGGTCATCAACTGCAGGTAATCAACAAAGAGGCATTGAATGTCATAGGCTGCCTTGAGTCGCCTGGCCTTTGCTCGCATCTGCAAGATTGTAAGCAATGCGGAATCGTCGATCAGGATGGGGGCCTGTTCCAAGTCGCCGGCCGCAACTTGCAGGTGAGTCCAGTCGCCGGGGCTGATCGTTCCTTTTCGCATTCGCCTGAGGTCGAATCGTGCGTGGGACGCCAGGATTCGCTGGGCGAGCTGCTCTTTGGACATTTCCATCGAAAATATAGCCACGGGCCTTTTGTCCGTAATGGACATATACTCAGCCATGTTCAGCAGCAGAGCCGTTTTGCCCATTGACGGACGGGCTGCCAGGATGATCATGTCACCGTTTTGGAAACCGCTGGTCATCTCGTCGAGCTGGTTATATCCGCTCGATAGGCCGGTTATCAGTTGGCCCTGATTGGCTTCGAGAGCTTCGAAGGTCTGTTCCAGCAGGCCTCTCAATTCGACCGCTTCTTCGCCGATCTGTTGCGATGCAATCTGGAAAATCCGCTGTTCTGCCTGGTCGAGAACCGCAGGCGTATCTTCATGGGTCTCGTAGGCTTCGTGAATCATCTCAGTGCCGGCGACGATCAGACTCCTGAGCAGTGCCTTGTCGCGGACAATTTTGGAATAGTATTCAGCGTTGGCGGCGTCGGGAACGCCTTCTACGAGAGCGACCAGATAATCGATCCCTCCCAGTGACTCCAGTTGCTTTCTTCGGGAAAGCTCCTCAGGCAGCGAAACCAGATCGATCGGCTTGCGATCATTTCGCATATCGACGAGGATCTCGAAGATTGTCTGGTGGGCGGGCCTGTAGAAGAAGTCCGGCTGGAGAATCTGGATAACAACGTCGATGCAATCGCCGTGGAGGACCATCGACCCGAGAACGCATGCCTCAGCCTCGATGGAATGTGGGGGAACTCGTTGGGCTGAACCGTCACCGCCGGCCTTGTTGGGCACGTATGCAGATGGACCCGGTCCTGACGTATCGACGATGGCCATTGCCTTGGCTTGCTCCTGCGGACGAACCAATTATGACATTCATGCCCGCAAGTTGAGATTAACAACTCAGCGGGCTTAGATCAAGAGAAGAGCTCCGGAGATTACTCCGAGGCATTCTCATCATAATCGAGGTCATCATCGAAGTTTTCGTAATCGTCAGAAGCCTTGACCGATTTCTTGGCCTGGCCCTCATCGACCGTTTCTTCAGGTTCTTCGCCGTGTACCGGGACGACCCAAACGGTGATGGAAACGGAAACTTCTTCGGAGAACCTAAGCGTGACATCGTATTTGTCGAGCCTGCGGATAGGATCGGCCAGTACGACATTTTCCGGCTCGATCAGCAGGTTCTGCTCGCCAAGAGCGG
>SDBT01020594.1_pt1 | contig 10311 bp, 6 predicted proteins | sample 2277101 | NCBI WGS metagenome assembly SDBT01 (sample SAMN10404973, study PRJNA504765) | marine sediment metagenome | isolation source: marine sediment core GS10_PC15, 103 cmbsf | place: Arctic Ocean: Southern Knipovich Ridge | collected 2010
TTTTTCCTTTCCTTAATTACATTTTTGTCACGGACAAAGGTATCCTGCTAGGACCTGCGATCCTTAGGATACAAGAAACCTCAGATGGCTCACCAAGTTCAATCACATAGAGAGAACCAACCTACAGCTGTTCCCAGGAAGAAGAAAAGTCAGGAAAGGAGCCCCTACAAGAACTGAAGGAAGAAGAACTTCTTATGGTACTTCTCTTTAAATAAAATACACCTGCAGCAAGAGTTGCACTTTGTAGCAGAGCTTATTTCTATAACCTACAAACTCCTACCTGAAGCGAATTTCATTCAGCATTTCTTAAAGCTTTACTAGCTTATAATTAGTTAACTATAAATACAAGTATACTTAATGATTAAGATACAATGGTAAATACTAATCCAAATACTAAAGGATTAAAACCAGGAGAGCACTTCACCCATGGATTCTATAGTGATGGATTCCTGCCTTGCAGGAACTGTCCTGTACTAAAAGGATGTCCTAATGTAAACCAGTTTAAAGATCATCGAGAGGTATTCAGATGTAAAGAAGAAAGAGACTTCTTCGAATCAACTATAGATAACATCAAAGAACAGTTCCAACTAGACTCTAAAGATCTATTCCAATTACCTCAGATGATAATGACTATGATAAAGCTCAAGAGAATGAATAGGTATGTTGCAGAGCAAGGCCCTACAGGCAGCACATTACTATTCAACCCAAAGACAGGTGTTGAGCACAAACTAGATACTCCTAATGTACTCAACCGAGATCAGTATTACGCGATGAAGGGCCTGATGGCCTGGTTAGATTCACTAAAGATATCCAGGCAGGCCAGAGACGCTAAGGAAGGAATAGATGTCTTCTTGAGAATGAATGAGAGCAAAAAGTGAATTGTGATTATTGCAGCAAACTATTCAACCCTTCTAAAAAAACCCACCGCTTCTGCTGCTCCAATTGCCAACGATATTCCTGGACTAAGAAGAACAGACTCAAGAAGCATAAGGTCATAAAAAGAATCTGTGAGGTTTGCGGAATTACATTCACAGCCAAACTACGCAGCCCAAACCAACGCTTCTGTTCCACTAAATGCTCCAAGGCCCATTGGGTCATAACCAATCTACCTAAAAGAAAGGCAATCTCCAAAAGATACACCAGGAGAAGAAGAGCCAAAATCAGCCAAGTAATTGAAGACTTCTCAAATAAGGAATGGCTGAACAAGCTTGCTTCAACCAGGGGATTCTGCCCTGCATGCAATAATTATGTTGGTGTAGCAAAACTTACACTAGACCATATTCTACCTATAAGCAAAGCACCCATTGGATTTATATACACAATAGATGGTGTCCAACCTTTATGCCTTAGATGCAACTCTTCAAAGAGTAATAGGATGATGAAGCCTGGCCAAAAGAAATGACTCTCTATTCTGTATCAATACTAGCCATCTACGTTCTGATGATTCTGTGGATCATCAATGAATCAAGGTCAAAAGCGTGATTGTCAGTACAAAATCATAATTTTGTCAGTACAGGTGTTATTTCTCGTTATCTTAAGTTTCGCGCATTGATTGTATGCCGCGCATACACGGTATATTTCCGTTGGATGACGGGTGTCTGTACCTACATCCTATACCCTAAGACCCACACTAGTATACCTATATATATACTAAACCACAAACATAAGGCGTGCAATATATCACCGTCGAGCTAAAAATCCTCGGGAGATAAGGCCTCAAACCCCCAAATTCTGACACTTCAGAAAAACCCACCCAGAAATACAACCCTTCTCCGCTCAAGAGCTACGCCTCGCAAGCTCGGACAGGGCAACACACTTTGATGTATACTCAAAGCGGTTGTAATTTCGGTGACTAACTGCCTGCAAAGGAATCCCGCCTTTGCAATAGTTCGCAGTTCTAGCCAACTCATCATTGTACTTCTTCCCACCCATTCACTAGGCTCAATTCCCTCCCAACCTCCCTTGAGCCGAGTTCACTTCCCGCTCGCATAAGCTCGCTCATTAACTCTTCGAGTAGTTCCGCTGGACACCTGCCAGCGGACTAAACCCCGAGCCAAAACACAGCTCGGTTATCAATCGAAAAAAACAAAGCCAGGTGGTCTTGGACGCATTAGACACACCCCCAAACCCCTGACTTTATGGGACTCAACCCCTCAATCTTTGGCGTTCTCCTAGCCTCTGAAGCACCTCAACCACTCAATCATGGCGGTCACAAATCACTGATCCTTCCTCACCTTACCCTCTACCATCAAGCGACACCCTAAACTACCCAAACTAAACAGCTATCCTCTCAATCTCCCATAAACTGCATAAACTAACGATGCCTCACTGCACCCTCTACCTTCTCAACCCCGCAATCATAAAGCGTACCTGCGTCTCCTATTCCATCATAGTAATTCCCGCGTCCCCTAGTCCAACCCCGCTTATATGGCGATTGCCGGGCGTCCTATCCTCAACCTGTCTCTGGCGTCTTCTGCGATGCTTCACCTCAATCCCCTCTCCCATAAACTACCCAAACTATCGCTATCCTCACCATCCCATCTCCTTCCGAAGCCTCTCCTCACTCCCCTCATTCCTTACCCAACACGACACTATCCTCCCCTCCCCCTTCATCCCATTCCTTACCCAAGACACACTATCCTCGCACTCCCACTTACCCAAGACACTATCCTCCCCTCACTCATCCCCGAACTTACCCAAGACACTATCCTCCCCTCACTCATCCCCGAACTTACCCAAGACACTATCCTCACCTCAATCCCCTCTCCCATAAACTACCCAAACTATCGCTATCCTCCCCGCCTCATCCCCACACTTACCCAAGACACTATCCTCCCTCAATTCATCCCCCATAAACTACCCAAACTATCGCTATCCTCACCTCAATCCCCTCTCCCATAAACTGACCTGAAACTAGCGCATTCCTCAACATCATACCGTCCGCCCGCACCCGCACCGCCCTCCCTCCCCACCACCCGCCTACTCCCAAACCCCCAAACCCCTTCCCAGACTAACGTGGATAAGGGGACTCACGTCTCTCTCGCAATTCTTTAAACTCAGCGCACCACACACCCCAGAATCCCCTCCCACCCTCCTTCCATAGGACGACCTAAAGGTATAGGACTTCAAAGATAGGACGTGGGGGGGTAATACCCACGAGGACTATATACGTGGGGGGAGTGTTATACTACGCTCCATAGGAAGCAAAGGCTTTTCCAGGAACATCTAGATGTTGCTGCAGGGCCTTCCTGGTTGATCAAGAGAGCTCGACTATAAAATTAAGACCTAAATCAAAGTTTTGAATTCTCCATAGGAAATTAAGGCTAGACTTCTTTAACAAAGAAGCAAACAATAACTAACATCAGAGATGTACTTCTTTGTTTGCCAAGGCAAACATTCTTCTAAAAGCCATGCAGAGCATGGCCTAAACCTCTTTGTTTAGCAAGCTAAACATTCTTCTAAAACATCAGAGATGTTACTATAGTTCCGCTGAACATCACCAACGAGAGGACAATAGATTAATCCAAATGCATATGTTCTGGTTGATACATGCTATGCATGTTTCAAGTCATCCTCTAATACTATCGTTTAAGAGGATGTCCAATGTTCCGCTGGACACCGCCAGCGTACGAAAGAACTAGGGTCTTCATCGATGGGGCATTACCTATGCCCCTCGAACGACCCTTTCAAAAAAAACAAAGGAGTTCAAAGCTACTCCTCCCTGATGTTTTCCCGAAAACAGTTAAGCATTGAAACCTACTGTGTCCTTGTTACCTCTCTCTTCGCCAGCACTTCACACCCAAACCCCTTAACTTCATGAGACCACCCCACTCCGCTCGTGCACTTGTTCGATATAAGTCGTCATACAGAGCTTTAAATTATGCTTCTTTTTAGTACGCAGCACCTTTGAAGGTACTAGAATCAAAACCAAAATCTCTATACTAATTACCTTCCAAGGGGAGGGGGGTAATATAGCTTAGACCACCCTCACTTGCCCAACATACTCAACTTAACTAATGAAAATATCACACGACTCGCCGTCTCTCAACTCGAGCAGAGCCCGAACTGAGACCCGCCTCGAACGAAGACAACGCCGCAGCTCAGAAAGAGGGCTGAGCCGTTCGCAAGCTTCACTTTCCCTCAGCCCTCAGCGGCGCAACTGCGTGACATAAAACTCCAACCGCCTTTTCTGCTGCGACAAAAAAAGCGCGAACGACAAAAGATTTATATACATCAGACCCTACCAAACAAACATGACTGCAGCAATCGCAGCTAAGTTCTACACACTCGCAATTTTTGCAGCGCTAATGCTGGCGCTAATCGCACTATCCAAATGGGGCGCGCACTGATGGATGAAAAGCCAGACTTTCAGAGAGCTGCAAAAGACATGGCCTATTTTATGCGGCAATTCTTGAACTTCAAACCTCGCGATGATCAGATGGCTGTCATAACAGCGCTGAACGACGGCGCTAAAAGAATCTTGATTGACAAAGGCAGACGTTGGGGCGGCTCGAAATTATGCTCTGCAATAGCACTAACAAAATGCGCTCAGATACCTGGGCTGAAATGCGGCATATTCGCGCCAGGCGAAGACGAACTAAAGGTTTTTTTTGAGCATATTGAAGAACATCTGGAGCGCTCGAAGATACAGGGCTCGTTAGAGAAGGATGACAAATTCCTGAAGAAGTTTAGCAACACTTCATTCACATTAGGCAGGATTTTGAGCCCGATGGCAAAGGGCAAAAGGGGCCGAGGTTATGATCTCGAAATCTTTACTGAAGCTGCATGGATAATGGATGAAGAACTGCACGTTGTCAGGCTAGGAAAGTTAGATCATCCAGGCGCAATAGAGATCCTGGAATCCAGTCCAAATGGATTGAACCATTTCTGGCGAAGTTATAACGACCCAGACTTTATATCCTTCAAATTTCCAAGCAGTATGAATCCCTTAATTTCACCAAAAGACCTGAAGAAAGAACGCGATAAGATGACACAGATTCAGGCAGCGCAAGAGTTGGATGCTGAATTCATAGATGACAGTACAGCTCCATTTCCACAATCTTTGATTGACGAAGCGATCAAGACAAGCAAGTTTCAGAAATATTGGACTCACTGTGAAGATAAGACCGGCGTTTATGTCGCAGGACTGGACCTTGGAAGGAAAAGAGACAAAAGCGAGATGTATGTCTGGAAGGTAGAACCTAAAGGCCATCTTCAAGGAGTCTATAGGAAAAAGTTCACATACAATCCAGATGATCCTAGGTTCTGGAGCAAAGTAATAGATCATGCTGAATACGTCTCTAAGGATTTCAGGATTGTAAAACTACTGGCAGATTGCACAGGGCTAGGAGATAAAGTAGTTATTGATATGAGAAATCAATTCGCAGAGCATCAGGTAAATACCCGGATTGAAGGCTTCAACTTTACCTATGCAAGCAAAAACAAATGGGAAGGCCTGATCAATCAATTCTCTCTTAAACTAGAAAGATACCTGTTACATTTTCCTTTTGACCTGGAATTCTGCAAACAGCTGAAAAGCATCCGGTTTAATTCCAAAAAAGCCTTATTCGAGTCTATCGGGAAATCCCCCGATATCGTGATGGCAGCCGCACTCGGAGCGATGGGCGCGCCACAAACATCAGATTTCTTCTATTCCAAAGCAAGCGCTCCAGAACCTATTTCTGACAAGCAAACCTCGCTCATAGCTAAGTCGTATCCGTAAAATATATATACTGGTAGCTATTTAGTAATATTATTATGGCATTTCCATTTCTTTCTCGGGCGCGTGCAATTCTGGCAGATGCAAAAGAGAAGAAGAATGCAGCCTTGCCATGGTCAAAAGCTGCCACAGATACAACTGAGATTGCATTCACAGACAGGATATTCTTCCAAAAAGCTGAAGGCAAAAAGCTCCTGGAGGTAATGTATAGAAACTCGTGGCCCATAAAGAAAGCCACAAACGTCAGGGCAAACTTGCTCTCCTTTAGGGGCATGAAGATTGTTACAAATAATGACAAAGCGAAAAAAGTAACTGATGGGCTTCTAAAAAACATGCATCCAACCAGGCCCATGTTAGCACTAGGTAATGATTTTAGAAATAGATCCATCAACGCAGACATATTTGGCGGGTCTTGGGATGAGCTTTTATATGACCGAAAACCAGTCAGTGCAGCAAAAGACATGCTGGGTTATACTGTAGTACATCCAATCAACATTGACTACCAAAGGCAGGCTACTGGAGATAATATCTTATTCAAGAAAAAAACAAAGATACCAAAAGGTTGGAGATGGGTCCATGATCCAGATATGGATTATTCAAATGGCATAGATATTGAACTTGATAGAATTGCATACTTTGGCTACAACTTTATTGGAGACGAACTTCTGGGTATGTCATCAATCGAAACGGTCTACAAAACAGCAGAGAGGCTGATGAAAATCGAGGAAGGAGTCACTCAAGGAATCCTAACTCATGGCAATCCCCTGCATGATGTTATCTGCGGAGATGAAACACATCCTCCGACTAAGAAGATGATTGATAATGTATCAACTGAAGTTGCTGGATTGAATACAAAATCAGAGTATGTCCACCCGCCTTGGATAAGGGTCGGACAGATAGAATCATTCTCATTAGGTAAAAGCCCAAACTATATGCAGCCATTCATCACTGCAATCGCTGCTGCCTTTGAAGTTCCTGAATTCATCCTACTAGGAAGGGGAGAAGGTACGAACAAAGCTACTGCCCAGGCCATGATCAACTTTATACAGCAGACCATACAACCTCTGCAAAATATGCAGGCTATGTATTTTGAAGAAAAGATTTTAGCACCGCTGATGAAACTGCACAGGATTGAAGAAGTCCCTATGATAGAATGGAACGAGATTCTCCCAAAAAATCCGAATGACTATGCTAACATTATTAAAGTTGTTTCAGAAGCGATGGCTGGAGGGAAACCAATAGCTTCCAGAGAAGAGATCAGAGAGATGGCTGGTCTTGGCTCACAAGTCTCATATAAAAAACCACAGGGGACCGAACTAGCAGAACTAAGAAAAGATGCCAAATGAGCTTATTAAAGACAAACAAAATTTTGATCCTTCTAAACTAAGTAATCCAGTTCTGCTTGATGACCACAAGAATTTGCATGCCTGGTGGATACCAATCCTCAAAGGTGAGAAGATAAAAGATTGGAGCAGGGTAGATGTCTACAACGCTCATAATTTAGCTGCCCAGGAAATGACAAAGAGAAAGCTAGGCATAGACTCCAAAGGAGATCACGCCTCTCCGCTTCCTCCCAGCTTGTCAGAACTAGAGGGCACATGCGTAAACTGTGGACGTTGCTGCCTTTTCAAGCAAGGCAATAAAGAACTATGCGAGTACAGAGAAAATAATAAGTGCAGTGTCTATGCAGCAAGAAGCCAGGTTAAATGGTGTCAACCACTAGGCCAAGCTATTCTCTCAGGCGGCCTTCCTACCAACTGCCCTTATGTAAAAAACATGGCTGGATATAAAACTCATGCTGAGCTTTCTTATGAGTCCTACGCTCCTGATAATATTAAACTAAAGAATGAATTGTCAGTCAATGTTAGGGTTGTCAAAATAATTCCTGTCAAAGAAAATACACTCTCTTACATAGTGGGATTACTCGATGGACAAGAAATTGTCCCCGCTGGCAAAACTCTCGACACTGATATTAAAGTCACAGATGGAGAAGCCCTTAAGGTTGTTTTTGTGGAAATGTCACAAAACATTGATCCAAATACCAAGAAACTGCATTTCGATATGTTCGCTCCAAGAGTTGTCGGCAGAGCTGATAAAGCAGATTCTGTTGAAACAGCTAAGGAGCTAGTGCAGAAATCCGGCGGCCAAGTCCAGGAAAGGCCATTCCCAACAAGATTCAAAGGTCTGCTAGAAGAGGATGAATACATCCGGGAGTTCTCTGAGATGGCTCTGCTGGAAGACTCAGAAGAGTTTGACTTTGCATTATCAAACGATTGGATCCATGACGATTCCATGATCCCTGATAAGATAGCCCCAACTCATACCAACGAAATAAGGAACTCAGAAAACTTCATCCTCAAAAAGAGCCTGCCTGACAAGAGCATTATTTGCTTGAGAGATTCAAATAATAAAATCAAGACAGAGAAAGTTCTAACGCTCTGCTTATTTCTCTTTCTTTCGGCTGCATTTGTCCATGCTGGTTATTGGGATATTCCTCAGTTAGTAGCTGGTCTTCAGAACGGAACTGATGCCAATCTTACACATTTGTTTATTGGTTTGCATGTTATCAACCTATCCTCAACAGGAGACATAAATGCAACCTCAATCTATGTCTCTAACTATTATGATGATGGAGAACTGCATGACTTGGGGGATAAGTTAATGAATGGAACAGATGCTTCTTTAAAGGAATTGAATGTTACTAATCTTACAGTAGTTGGCAGGTCTGATTTCAACGATACAGTATTCTTTAACAATCAATCTCTCAGAGATATAAAAGAACTACGCAGCCCAGACGGTTCGGCTATTACAAACACACAACCCCCCTGGTTTACTGGGGGCGACCAATCAATTCTCATAATCACTAATCAAACATTAGGTACAGGAGTTATAGTCATGTGTATCCTAGATTCTCCAGGAGAGAAAGTAATAGCTTGTTGGCAAGCGGGGGGTAACAACTCTGGAGCATATGAAAGAAACTCAGGGGGTAACTTCCCAGATTTGGGAATAAAGAACGCATCTCAATTAACCGATATGGTTGAGATGTTCGGTAGATTTGGGATAGAGTCTAACTTAGATTATTTTTCAGCAGCAAATAGAACTTCAAGAGCAGTACTATATGCCTTTGAAGGTCAACAATTACATCTGCATGATGATTTGGGACATGGAAATTTGGAAGTAGAAGGTGACATTAATTTCTTTCTTAGAGCCAACACAGATTTTGATGTGTTTGGAAGGATACATATAGAGCAAAACAGAACAGAAGAGATAGGGGTTTCAATAGGTGGTGCTAAGTCAGCTTTAGATGTGATGTTCATAGTGGGCGGAGCAATAGACCCTTTTGAAAGACTTACTCCATTGGTTGCAGGACATTGGGTATCTACTACAGAACCAGAATGCCACGATATGCAATGCATGAGGGCTTCAGGAACTGGAGGTGCTGTTGATTTTGCAGCAGCCACAAACTTCTCTGTAGGTAATTTAAAAAACTGTAATGTCTCATTTTGGGCAACAACCACAGCATTAGACTCAGGAGATAGATTTAGAGTAACTATGAATAATAATACTGGAAGTGGGGATATAGATGTTTTCAGCATAACGGATGGAAATGATGTTACAGATGAGAAGTTCAATTTCACATTTCCTTCTACTTTTTTTAACGCTTCTAAAGTAACTTTGACCTTTAACTTATCCGCAAATAATCCAATCAATGAGATGGCTTTTGTTGATGATGTGAGAGTCTCATGCCTTGCCACAACCACCACTAGAGAGAATGTAACTAGGTTTGATGGAGAAATGGTGTGGGGGCAGCCTGGAATTGGACAGGGAAGGATATACTGGAATGGAAGCTCAAATAGATTTGAGATTACAGGAAACGTAACTCAAGAGAATTTAATAGTCATAAACGAGACAGTCACGGGACGGTTCACAGTTGGGCCTGATAAGGTAAACATCTCCACAACAGGAGATGTAAATGGAACATCTGCCTATTTTTCTAATTATTATGATAATGGGGTCTTATTATCTACTTCTGGTGATTTGTCTGAAATCATGGATGGCATTGTTGCAAACATCACAAGAACAGAAGGAAGCATATTTAACAACTTATCTGCTGTCCGCTCAGAGATAGCAACCAACATCACTGTCATCAACAACAACCTAACTCAGCTATGGATAAACATCTCAACAATGAATGACTCACTCCATACAGAATGGATCAACCCTGAAAACATAGTTGACGTTGATGATGAAGATATTGAAAGTGATTTAAATACATATGTTGATATCGCTGGTGACACAATGGCAGGCACATTAGATATGTCTGGTAATGATATCTTAGGCTCTAAGTTTCTGGCTAACGCCACAGACGCTACCTTCACAAGTTTAAACTCAACCAATGGCTTAGAAGTTACTGGCACTGCATATCTTGGCGGTAATGTTGGAATTGGGACAAGTTTACCAGACTCTATATTTCATATTAAAGCAGATGTTCCTGGGGTTGTTGGCTCAACCTTTGCAGGACAAATAATTATTCAAAATCCTGCTGACAATAATAAATCTAATGTAGTTATTACAGCTTATGAATCAGATGG
>SDBT01020595.1_pt1 | contig 10311 bp, 10 predicted proteins | sample 2277101 | NCBI WGS metagenome assembly SDBT01 (sample SAMN10404973, study PRJNA504765) | marine sediment metagenome | isolation source: marine sediment core GS10_PC15, 103 cmbsf | place: Arctic Ocean: Southern Knipovich Ridge | collected 2010
GGTTACCAAAATATACCTCTTCGACTGGGATAACTACGGAGAGGAAGTGAGAGAGGAATTATTATTTGATAACATAAGCGAGGATGGGCTGGGTATACCTTTGCCTGAGGGGCGGGTATATATTTATCAAAATGGTTATGATAAAAGAATAATTTTTTTAGGAGAGGTTTACTTACCTGAGATTTCTCTCCAGAAAATAGGTAAAATATATTTAGGGCCTGCAAAAAACCTAAAAGGAGAAAGGATATTAGTCTATATGAAACCTGCAGAATCTGAACAGGATGAGCAGGGCCATAAAGTGATTCTTAACCAATACACCTATAGAATAATTCTTCATAACTACAGGCGAGTACCTGTAACGATTGAGGTAGTGGAGCGTTTCTATGGGGAGCTGCAGAGTTTACAGAGCTATCCTGATGCAGATGAGCTGAGAGAAGAGTTTTTCTTTTACCGAGTTGAGATTCCTTCTCAAGAGAAAAAAGAGATCGAATACACAGCGAGAATAAAATCAGCAAGTTTTGCTGGTAACACAACTAATTAGTATTTAGTCGTTAGTGAACGGTATTTAGCAAGAAGACCTCCAGAAGAGAGAATTTATGGGTTAATAAGCAAGCTGAAGGAGGTAGTTGTATTGATCCTTCCATAGATGAGAAGGTTTTATTAAAACTAACGACCATTGACTAAATACCAACAACTAATTAAGGGAGGTTATGAATAATGGCTGTTTCTACAGAAAACATACGTAATGTAGCCCTAGTAGGAGCACAGAGTGCGGGAAAAACATCTTTGATTGAGGCTATACTCTACCAGATGAAAATGATAAGTAAGATGGGAAGCGTAGAGCAGGTAAACACGGCCTCTGACTACGATAGTGTGGAAAAAAAGCGTGGATTTAGTATTTACCCTTCTTTATTTCATCTAATCTGGCAGGATTGTAAAATTAATTTTCTGGATACGCCCGGATTTACTGATTTTATAGGGAAATTAATTCCTATTCTTAGAGTTGTTGAGACAGCTTTAATGGTTGTTTCTCCCTCGACAGCTATAAATAGTGAGACGAGAAGAATTTGGCAGTATGTAAGCAAGGAGAAAGTTCCTCTTTTAATATTTGTTAATAAACTAGATGAAGGAAAAATAGAATTTACCAAATTAGTGGAAGAGATAGCGAAGGAGTTTTCTATCCCTTGCCTTCCTTTACAGTTTCCTTTAGTGCAGAATGATAACTTGCGTGGATTTATTGATTTGGTTAGTTTGAAAGCGAAGATATATGAAAATGGTACAGTTAAAGATGCTCAGATTCCTGAGGAATTAAAAGGGGACGTGGAAATATTGAGGAAAAAGCTGCTGGAGGGGGTGGCAGAGACGGATGATGCCCTTATCGAAAAATATCTAGAGGATGAGGAGTTGAGCCAGTCTGAGATAAAGAAAGGGCTGACCAATGGTATTGTTAGAGGTTCATTTATTCCCCTTATATGTGGTTCTGCGGCAAAGGCAATAGGTATCGATTTTCTCTTAGATTCTTTAGCTAGTTTCTCACCCTCTCCTCTGTCTGGAAGAGAGATAACTGATAATGAATCACTATCTGCTTTTGTTTTCCAGACTCTTTCTGAAGCTCATCTAGGAGAAGTAAGTCTATTCAGGGTTTTTTCAGGCACTCTTTCTTCAGGAGGTAGTGTTTATAATTCGACGAAGAAGAAGGAGGAAAAAGTTGGGCAGGTATACCTGCTAGAGGGTCTTGCGCGGGAAGAGACTTCTCAAGTAATTGCTGGTGACATAGGAGCAATAGTCAAACTCAAAAATACTGATACAGGAGATACCTTTTCCAGTAAAGAGAATCCAGTAGTCCTTCCCCCTCTGGATTTCCCTTCTCCTAGTACTTCTGTAGCTCTTAAACCCAAAGGGCAGAAAGATGAACAGAAGATGAGTACTGCTCTAGCTAAATTACTAAAGGTAGATCCTCTTCTTAAAGTGGAAATAGACAAGGAGTCAGGGCAGACTATTGTTTCAGGAACTGGCGAGGTGCATCTGGAAATAATGATGGAGCGTTTAAGAAGTGAATTCAATGTGGAGGTAGCAACAAGTGAGCCTAAAGTTCCCTATAGAGAGACTATCGCTGCGAGTGCTGAGGCTCAGGGAAGGTTCAAGAGGCAAACAGGGGGTCATGGCCAATACGGAGATGTTTGGCTTCGCGTGAAGCCTCTGGCACGTGGAGAAGGATTCGAATTTGTGAATAAGATTAAGGGAGGAGCAGTTCCCTCTCGCTATATACCTGCTGTAGAAAAGGGAGTTAAAGAGGTTTTAGAAAAGGGAGTTTTAGCCTCTTGCCGTGTGGTCGATATAGAGGTTACTCTTTTTGATGGTACTTACCATCAGGTGGATTCCTCTGATATAGCTTTCCAAATTGCTGGTTCTATGGGATTGAAGAAGGCACTTGAACAGGCCAAGTTATTCCTTCTGGAGCCAATCGCTGAAGTTGAAGTTGAGATTCCTGATGAGTTTATGGGAGAGACAAACGGAGACCTAAATTCACGAAGAGGTCGTATTCTGGAAGTAGAGCCTTTTGTCGGGCAACAGAGGATAAAGGCCTATGTTCCCCTGGCTGGATTACATAGCTATTCTACAGCTCTTCGCTCCATGACTCAGGGGCGAGGGACTTTTACCAAGAAGTTTTCTCATTACGAAAAGGCTCCCGATGAGGTTGTTCAGAGGATAATTGCTGAGGCGAAAGAAGCAAAATAGCCTCAAAAAGAGCGGATAGCGTTTAGCGTATAGCGGATACTAAAACGCTAAAGACCAGGATTTATTCTATATCCTATAACCTTATGCTACACGCTTTCTTTTTCTGCTTTTTGGTTTTCACTATACGCTAAACACTATACGCTAAGATACATTGACAGAGAGAAAGTGGACTGAGGTATCTCTTCTATCATAACAATAGACTGGTAAGGAGATAGTATGTCAGTGACGGTGCTGGACAAGTACAAGGATGTAAGGTACAACCTATTTAGATGGCGATGTGAGGCAAGTATTATCCATATGATTATTCTTGCCTTTGCTATGGCATGTTTCACAGGAATAGCAGCTCAGGTTAGAATTCCCCTTCCCTGGACGCCGGTGCCTATTTCGGCTCAAACATTTGCCGTGCTACTCAGTGGAGTACTACTTGGTGGATGGTACGGTGGTTTGAGTCAGGTCTTCTATGTTGGGGCGGGCGTTGCCGGCGTTCCCTGGTTCAGCGGGGGAGGAAGTGGTATAGCTTATATCTCAGGGCCTACCGGCGGATATATAATTGGCTTTATTCTGGCAGCCTTGTTTATCGGTTACTTTATAGACAGATTTGTCAGAGCCAGAGGTTTTTTTGCAATCTTTGTCCTGATGCTTTTTACCAATTTTGTTCTCATTCACCTACCCGGACTTCTTCAGTTGAGCCTAGTTACTGGCGTAAGGAATATCTATGAATTATTGAGCATGGGTACATTGCCATTTATGGTGGGTGATGTAGCTAAGGTTCTGGCAGCGGCAGCATTGGCAAAAGGCATTACTCCTAAGCAGGCTTATAATGGAGAGGTGGATATAGGATTTTCCAATAAACAATAGCGTTTTCATTAGTGTCTATATAATATTGAGGGCGAATAGCTATCCTTCTAAAGCCAGGTTCCTGATATTATTGTTTTTGGCAAATCTATAGATGGCGGTTTTCCTCTTGCCGGAACTCTCTCGAGCGGACGATCTGCAGCCTTTCGAATCAGGAGAACATGCTTTTACCCTTGGTCATTCTCCAGTGTCTATGGCGGCAGCTTTGGCAAACCTAGAGGCAATAGAGGAAAAAATTTGTTGAAGAGAGCTAAGAACTTAGGTCAGTATATTACAGCTCGTTTAGATGAATTAAGATAGAAGTACGAATTGATTAAGAAGGAGAAATTTATGCTATTACAAAAAATGAAATGGCCAGAGGTGAAAGAGCAAATAGAGAAAGGAGTAATAGTGGTAATTCCAATTGGTTCAACAGAACAACATGGCTATCATTTACCCATTGATACAGATATCTCAATTCCTTATCACATTGCTACTAAGGCAACTGAGCGTACGCAAGATATAGTTGCTCCACCGATAAACTATGGATATAACGAAAAAGATTTAGCCTTTCCAGGGACAGTTTCGGTTAAAACAAACTCCTTTCTTAACTATGTATTCGATATATGTGACAGCCTTTCCCGAACAGGATTCAAAAAGATTCTTCTTCTCAATGGACATGGTTATAATACATTTTTGGTTCATACTGTTTGCAACATGGTGAACGAGAAAACGAATTCTTTGTGCGCCTCGACAAGTTATTTTCAACTAATTTCAGATGTAATTAAAGAACTTCGTCAGTCTAAGTCCCCTGGCGGTATGGCACATTCGGGTGAATTTGAGACATCTATTCAACTTTTTTTAGACCCCGAACACATAGACATGAATAAAGCTGTTAAGGAGTTTGGATTTTACAGGACTAAATACACCTGGTTTGACCTTCTGGAAATGCCTCCAGTATATATTAGAACTAACTTTGACAATAATACGAAATCTGGTGTAATAGGGGATCCTACTTTGGCTACAAGAGAAAAAGGTGAAAAAATAGTTAAGGAATCAATTGAGAGGTTAGCTGATTTTTTGCGCCTATTCAAAGATGAGATTAACCGTTGAATTAAATCTTTTTCTTGTCGAGATTTTTTTTCAAGCTCTTCAACCTAAAATTTAAAAGAGGAAGGGAATGGGTCAACTCAGTAAAGTTAGAAAATGAAGAGAGCTTAAAGATGCTGAAGAGAAAAATGAAAGAGATTGAGAATTTACTCATAAAAAATATAGAGAAAGAAAGAAACAATGTCGTAGATCTCTTAAAGAGATTAGTTCAAGCATCAAAATTTGGAGAAGAAGTGCAGGCCCAAAATATTGTTCAAAAAGAACTTGAGAATATTTGTACAGAAATAGATGTTTGGGAACCTGATATTGTAGAACTAAAGCGACACCCAGCTTTTTTTCCTGAAGATATGAATTATGCAAAACGACCAAATGTTGTGGAAATTGTTCGTGGATCTGGAGAAGGCAAATCCATAATTTTAAATGCTCATATAGATGTGGTTGAGCCAGGCCCGGCTGCATATTGGAAATATGGAGATCCTTGGTCTGGTAAGGTAGAAGAAGGGAAGCTTTATGGTAGAGGTGCTGGCGATGATCTATCCGGTGTAGTCTCAGCTGTTTATGTTCTAAAAGTTATAGAAGAGGCCGGTTTATCCTTAAAGGGGGATATTATTTTTGAGAGTGTGGTGGATGAAGAATGGGGCGGGGGAGGAACTCTATCAGCGGTAATAAGGGGATACAAAGCTGACGGAGCAATTATCCTCGAACCCTCTGCTTTAGGAATTAACCCAGTTAATAGAGGAGGTCAGACATTCAAAATTGAAGTTTCTGGTAAAGGTGCTCATCCCATGAAAAGTTATGAAGGGATCAGTGCTATTGAAAAAGCCATGCTAATCTTAGATGCTTTAAAAAATCTTGAAGAGATCATACAACGAGATCGGAGAACTAAGCTTTTTGAAGAATTTCCCGTCTTTGCACCAGTAACAGTCGGCAAAATCCAGGCAGGCACCTGGACTACTCAGATACCTGAAAGATGCGTCTTTGAAGGTATCTTAGGATATATGCCGGGTCAAGCCTATAAAGAAGCCAGACGAGAGCTAGAAGAACATGTTCAACTGGCAGCAAATTTAGACCCGTGGTTACGAGATCATCCTCCCAAAATTTCCTGGTTGGGTTTAAACAAAGAACCCTCAGAGACACCCATGGATCATCCACTTGTAAAAACAACAGAGAAGTGTTTTAAAGATGTGACAGGAGAAAAACCTAGAATCTGTGCTATGCCGGCTGGAACTGACGCCTCCTTTTTGACTAAATATGGAGCAATTCCAACTATACTATTTGGAGCCAGGGGAGCGAATTATCACACCTCAAATGAGTATGTCGAAATTGATACAATAATAACTGTGATAAAGGTAGTGGCGCTTATTCTTTTGGATTGGTGTAATTGAATGACCGAGCTTGTGCCTTTAGAAAATCGGTATTTGAGGTAGTTAAGGAACTATAGAGTTATTCTTTCTCGCTGTGAGCTGTTATTGAAAATGGAGTGAAAGGAGAACAAATTGAAAGGAGATCTTCCAGGGAAGGAGGATAGGTGATGTTTGGATATATGGGAAGAATTCTAAGAGTAAATTTATCCAAAAGAAGTGTCTCAGAGGAGAAACTGGATGAGGAGATAGCCAGGAAGTACGTTGGCGGCAGAGGATTTGGTGCTAAGTTATTGTTCGATGAACTTAAAGCGGGAATAGACCCCTTGTCGGTGGATAATAAGCTTATTTTCTCTATAGGCCCATTTGCAGGGACTTCCATACCGGGTGGTAGCCGATGTGTGCTTATGGCGAAATCTCCTCTTACAGGCCTACTGGGCGATACTGATTTCGGAGGTTACTTTGCTAAAGAGATGAAATCAACTGGGTTTGATGTGGTGATAATAGAAGGTAGAGCCAATAACCCGGTATATCTTTGGATCCATAATAGTTCTGTTGAAATTAAAGAGGCAACTCATTTATGGGGTAAAACTACGGGAGAAACGCAAAAAGAGATCTTTGATGAAATTGGCGACGATAAAGCCAAGGTTGCTTGTATTGGTCCTGGAGGTGAAAATTTAGTTAGATATGCCTGTGTTGTTAGTGAACTTAGGTATGTTGGTGGGAGAATGGGTTTAGGAGCTGTTATGGGTTCGAAAAAACTAAAAGCTGTAGTGGTAAAGGGCACAAAAAAGGTAAATATCGCTAAAAAGAGAGAACTTAATGTCTTAGTGAAGGCTTTAAATTACGACATACTAAATGATGGAAGTTGCGATAGCTTAGGTGAATATGGCACCTGGAATTCTATTGCGCCAGTCCAATTAAATGGAGTAATCCCAACTAAGAATTTTCAAGAGGCCTCTTTCAAGCCAATAAATAAAATTAGCGCAGAGACCCTCTTAAGAACTATACTTGTGGATCGAAGAACCTGTTATGCTTGTCCTCTAAGATGTCGCCGGGTGGTGAGGGCAGAAACTCCCTACAAGGTTTTAACTGAATATGGGGGCCTCCAGTATGAGGCCGTTGCCTCTTTAGGTCCGCTCTGTCTTAATGACAACCCGGTGGCCATTGCCAGGGCAAACCAGTTGTGCAATGAATATTCATTGGATGTTATATCTACCGGGGTGTGCATTGCTTTTGCTATGGAGTGCTTTGAAAAAGGTATCTTAAGCGAGAAAGACATTGGATTTCCACTAAAGTGGGGAGATCATGAGGCCATGATGAGGTTAATTGAGATGATTGTTTATCGGCAAGGTATTGGAGATGTATTGGCACAAGGGGTAAGAAGAGCAGCCAGCAAGATACAGGGTGGTTCTGAAAAGTGGGCAGTGCAGGTGAAGGGTTTAGAAATGGCCATGCATGATCCTCGCGGAAAAAAGGGAACCGGTCTTTCTTATGCTACTTCCCATAAAGGGGCAGATCATATGGAAAGCATGCATGACGAGGCCTTTCAAAGAGAAAATGCCCTGCCTGAATTAGGATTTAGCAAAGCGCTTTCTAGAAAGTCAAAGGCAGGAAAGGCATTATTGGTTAAAACCATACAGGATTACTGGGGAGTAATGGCTGATTGCTTGCTGAGTTGTAAATTCCTTTCTATTCCCCCTCGTCCATTTTCAGCAACAAGAGTTGTAGAAGCTCTAAACGATGTCACAGGTTGGGATCTTTCCTTAGGTGAATTTGTTCTTACTGGAGAAAGAGTGTTTAATCTCTGTCGGGCTTTTAATGTGAGGGAAGGAGTTAGGAGGAAAGATGATGTCCTACCTGAAAGGTTGGGTGAAGCTTTGAAGGAAGGGGGTAGTGCCGGAGAATCTTTCACTAAAAGTGACCTTGATTCTTTATTGGATGAATATTATTCTCTGAGGGGTTGGACTAAGGATGGCATTCCAACTAAGGAAACATTGCACAAGTTAGATCTGGACTATGTAGCTAAATCGGCCGATATAGAGGAAAATAGTCGGATAAAAAGCAGTCAATAATGGATGTAAGAGTGAGATTTTATCTTTCCTTGAAAGAAGCAGGTTTGCCAAAGAAGGAAATGAGCTTTAAGGTGAAGCTTGGCACTTCAATAGCTGAGCTTTTGTGGATGATAAGCAAAAAATATCCTGTTTTTGGAAAGAATTACCTTTCCAATTGGTTAGGTAAAAACAAGGAGGTTCCCCTGCTGATTACAAAAAATGACAATTTCGTTAAACCAGAGTGTTTGATTGGAAAGAATGAACACATTAAAATATTTGAAATTGTTAGTGGAGGATAAAGAAAGAATCTTAAAAGCTGCTAAAAATCCTCAGCTTTGCAGTAAGTTAGAACAGGCCCCTGTCTCTTTGATTACTCGGAATTCAAAGGGAGAAAAAGATAAATTCCAGACCGAGGCTAACATTGATAAATATATGGGGGCACTGATAGATGGAGTTAGGAGCGGGGATTTCCATAAGATAAAGAACGTGTCTAATGCAGAGGTGGGTGTAGGATTTTCCAATAAACAATAGCGTCTTCATTAGTATCTATATAATATTGAGGGCGAATAGCTATCCTTTTAAAACCAAATTCTTGATAAAACTTTTGGGCAGTCGAGTTTGAAGAACGAACTTCCAGGGTAACTTTATCCAGATTTTGTTTCTCTATTTCTTTAAGAAGGTATTGAAAAAGTCGACTACCCAAACCTTTTCTCCTGAAGGATGGATGGACAGCGAAGGTAACCAGGTGGGCTTCATTCCTTATTTTCCAATATCCTGCATAGGCGATCAGAGAATACTGGTATTCCATAACATAATAGAAGGCAAAATCCTCTTTTTCTAACTCCACAGAAAATATGTTGGAAGACCAGGGATTAGGGAAAGACAGTCTTTCTATATGGCCAGCTCTTGGAATATCTTCTTTTTTCATTCGGCGAATCTTTATCTCCCCCTGCAAGTTATTTACCCCTCTTTTTTATTACTGGAGAAGATATATAGAGTGGAGCTAGAGCGGAGGTATCATTTATTTCCCCACTTTCTACATTTTTCGCTCCTATCTTAAGTAGAGCTTTGAGGTGTGCGGTCTCTTCCAGGAAGAAAAAAGAATAATTATCTGTTAATTTTATCTTATTAACTAGATTTTCGTACTCCTCAGGGATAAGGAAGGTTATCTTTTGCCCAGGAAATCTTTTTCTAATTCTTTCTTCAATTTCCTCCCAGGCGGAAAATAAGTATTCACTTTTTCTGTAAACCTTCCTTTCATCTTTTTTATAGAATGCTGCGTAAAATTTATCTCCGTAGGCTTGAAGAAGAGGACAAATTATACCCTGCCCGGGGAAAGATGTTACCCAGACATCGAAAGCAGGAATTCCTACCAGAGGGATTTTCAGGGTGAAGGCTAGAGATTTTGCTAAGCTCAAGCCAATTCGCAAACCGGTAAAGGAACCCGGACCCAGGATAATCACGATGCCTTCTAAATCCTGGATTTTTTTTCCTATTTCCTTGAGCAGGATATCTAAAGAGGGCAGCAATTGTTGAGAGGAAGAACGAGGAGAAAGTCTTTTTTGAATCATAATATCTTCTCTTTCTCCCAAACATACAGTCCCCCTTTCTGTTGAAGTATCTATTCCTAACAGGAACAAAACAGTTTCTCCATTTTCTTGAGCACTTCTCTATAAGAAGCTCCGTAAGCCTGCCCGCTTATTTTCCTTTTAGATAGGTTCACCCCGTCAAAAAAAGGTCTTCTAACGGGGTTCACTATTTTCAGATCAATCTCTAAATATTCTTCAGGCAAGAAGTCCTTTATCTTTCTTGCCCATTCGATAACCACAACCCCCCTCTTTTCATAGAAATACTCTTCATAACCCAGGTAGAGGAGTTCTTCCGCATTATCTAAACGATAAAGGTCAAAATGATAAAGAGGGAGAGGACCGTCATATTCATTGATGATAAGGAAGGAGGGGCTTTTAATCAAACTTTTAATCTTCAGGCCTTCGCCTATTCCCTGCACCAGGGTAGTCTTCCCGCTGCCTAACTCTCCTGTGAGAGCTACAATTGAGCCTGCAGAGAGATTTTGCCCAAGATTCTTGCCTACTTGTTTAGTTGCTTCAGGATTTTGGGTTACTGTAGAAAACATTTCTGGTTAGTATCTCGTATTTTTTCCGAGAGCCTTCTTGTAGCTAGACCTACATCTGCTTCTTGAAATACAGCCTTTA
>SDBT01020596.1_pt1 | contig 10311 bp, 9 predicted proteins | sample 2277101 | NCBI WGS metagenome assembly SDBT01 (sample SAMN10404973, study PRJNA504765) | marine sediment metagenome | isolation source: marine sediment core GS10_PC15, 103 cmbsf | place: Arctic Ocean: Southern Knipovich Ridge | collected 2010
CATAAGGACAGCTGAAAAATGTCAACAGAGAGTATCTCACACATGTTCAAACTGGTGGCCCTGGGTAACGGAGCCGTAGGTAAGACCAGTTGCATCAAAAGATACACCGAAGACAGTTTCAGTGAACGTTACATTGCCACAATTGGTACAACTTTCGCTCTCAAGACTCTTGATGTTGATTTACCAACAGGGAGCAAAGTCACCGCAAGAGTGGTACTTTGGGATCTGGCAGGGCAACCTACGTATAACGAGCTCAGACGACGTTACATGGCGGGAGCTTCGATGGCAATCCTTGTATACGATGTCACAAGACCACAGACATTCCTTGACATAGGCGAATGGTACACCAAATTAATCACTGTATGTCCTAATGCAGTAGTTGCGGTTGTTGCCAACAAGGTAGATAGACCAGACCGGTTGGTCCCACCTGAAGCAGGAAATATGGTGAAAAATTGGCTAGATGTCTTCCACTACGAAACTAGTGCCAAGACGGGTCATAACGTCAACACCCTTTTTACTGACTTAGTTACCAAAGCCATTGCGAAGAAGCAAGAGTTGGGACCATTGGACTCGGCCTTTGCTGGAACCCCGCCACCTAGACCATTCAAACTTGGCGTTTAGATGTGGGTCGAAAGGAGTTAGATGGTCACATTGAATAAATTTCTAAAAGGTGCAATAGAACATGGATTCCTCTTAATGGTGAATTTTTGTGTGCTCTTAGGAATCATTATGAGCTTCCAACTTCTTGTCAGTCCGCTCTATCCACTCCCCTTTCTGAATGCTCTATTACTTGGATATATGGTCATACATACCAGTATTTTACTCTCAATACAGATAGGAGTACAAGTATTGGAAATAATCAAGGTGCGTTCACCAACCATCCTAATCGGGTACTATTTCAAATTTGATGACCAAGAAATAATACCTGTTCCGCTTCTAGATCCTATTAAGAGCAAAATAGCAGTAATCATCATTCTGCTGACAATCAGTGGAGGTATCTTACTCTATCCAATCTTTGCAATTTATGGAATGCTTCACTTATGGGTTAGACTACCTATCATTGCACTCCACCCATCTACAATCATAAGTTACTTTGCGTTGTTCCTAAATCTAGTCCCACCACTACTACTAATTGGAGCTATGGCGATTATTCTCTCTATCGTCATGATTGAATTCAAACGCGAATAGTTATGTTTGGTAAAACTCCAGGAACCTGAATTGTATCAGCTCTATCAGGACCGAGGGAGAGGATAGCTACTTTGGAGCCAGTCCACGTTTCAATCTTATGTAGATAATCCATCATGGCATCGGGTATTGAAGAAAAGGTATCTGTATCATCAGATATCTCCGGCAGTTCTAACCATCCATCTAGCTCTTCATAGATGGGGGTTACTTTTGAGTAGGTTATCGAGCTTGCAGGAATAGTATTCAATTCGGAACCATCAATTTCATAGCCAACGCAAACCTTCAATGATTCTAGACCAGTCAGTACATCAATTTTAGTTATTGCTAGATATTCCGCACCATTCACACGAACTGCGTATTTCAGTGCAACAAGATCTAACCAGCCGCACCTACGCGGTCTTCCAGTAACTGTGCCAAATTCAGATCCACGTGTTCTCAGAATTTCACCTGTAGCATCATCAAGTTCTGTTGGAAAAGGACCTGCACCAACTCTTGTCAAGTATGCTTTAGTTATTCCGAGAATAGAACCAATCTTTGTTGGAGAAACACCAGAACCAGTTGCTGCTGCCGCAGAAACACAGTTCGAGCTAGTGACAAATGGATAAGTACCATGATCAATATCAAGGAGAGTTCCTTGAGCCCCTTCAAATAGAACGCGTTGTCCAGAATCAATGGCAGAGTTCAGAAACTCGCTAGCATCACCAACTAGTGGTACAACTTGCTTGAGGGCTTCGGTATAATCATCCAATGCGTTTTGAGTGCTCTCATCGACTTTTGCATGATGCAGATCTTGTATTCGAGAAGTTGAGGTTTCTTTAAGAACCTTCCATTGTGGAGTCCTGAAAATGTCCTGCAAATCTGATGCTCTGATTCCAATTCGAGAGATCTTGTCGGCATAAGTTGGCCCAATACCTCGTTTAGTTGTGCCTATCTTCTGATCTCCCTTTGCTTTCTCTTGAAGCCCATCAATGCTAATGTGGTAAGGAGTGATGAAGTGAGCACGGTCACTTACAAGTAAATCTATGTTAAGACCAGCAGAAGATAATTGTTCAAGCTCCTGAAGTAGAATGAGAGGATCAACAACAACGCCATTTCCTATGACTACCTTCTTACCTCGTACTGCACCAGTAGGCATCAGTCTAAATTTGAAAATATCAGATCCGATAAGTACGGTATGACCAGCATTACTACCGCCCTGAAAACGAGTAACAATATCAAAATTCTCAGAAAGAACGTCGACAATCTTTCCCTTTCCTTCGTCACCCCATTGCAGGCCAACAACCACGAGATTTCCCATTTGACTCACAGTCGATTTGCCGTAAGCGGTTCTTGATAATCCTTGTGTCTTGCAAATCTTGCTGAAAACCAATCAAAAAATGAGGTCTTATGAACGCATTTAAATTCGTGATAGTTAATAATAACAAGACTGACCTTGAAAAGACCAGATATTATTGTAGTTGGAGCTGGATCCGCAGGTTGCGTTGCGGCCAGACGTTGTGCAGAATTGGGACTTCGGACTCTACTCTTAGACCGGAAACCAAAGGAAGATGTAGGGCAAAAAGTGTGCGGCGATGAGGTCAGTAAATCACATTTTGAAGCCACAGGTATTGACATACCTAAAGATGATGAAATATCCACAGTTATTGCAGGAGCAGATGTTTATCCACCAAGTTTGAAGAATGAGCTACAGGTTCGCGGCTGGTCCGATTTTGACGGGTGGACCTTGAACAGACTGAATTTCGGACAAAGGCTTCTTGATGAAGCAATCCAAGCTGGAGTAACATTCCTTCCGCGGATTCATGTTGGAGGTCCCATAACTATTGGTGATCAAGTCACAGGAATTCAATATAAGAATCTTGAAACTGGTGAGGAGAAAGTCGTCAAGACAAAAATAGTCGTTGATGCAAGCGGTTTTGCTGCAATTATCAGGAATAAACTGGAATCACCATTAATTGAGAATAACATCGACAAAGGAGATATCGCTCTCTGTTATAGGGAGATTCTCAAGTTGAAAGTTCCTCTTGCAGAACCAGAGGTTGCACGTGTATTTCTGGGAGAAGGTATTGCACCTCAGGGATACGCGTGGGTTTTTCCGAAGAGCGCACAAAAGGTCAATGCAGGCATTGGTGTGACTGGAGGAAAAGGAAGAGGTTCTCCGAAGGCATTCTTTGCAGAGTTCAAGAAGAAATATCCACTTCTATTTGAGAGCACCGTCATAGATGGAAAAGGTGGTGCTGTGCCGGTTAGACGACCCCTCAAAAGCCTGGTGGGAGATGGTGTAGTATTTGTGGGTGATGCGGCTCTACAAGTGAACCCTATACATGGTGGCGGAATCGGAGCTGGAATGCGTGCTGGAATTATCCTCGGTGAGGTTGCGCGAGAAGCTATTGCTAGACGTGATGTGACAGCAAAGGGACTCTGGTCATACAACACTCGCTATCTATCAAACTTTGGTAAAAGATTAGCTGCTCTTGAGATTTTAAGAAGATTACTCCAATCCGTTTCAGATGAGGAGTTGAACTATGGTTTTGAGAAAAGAATTCTTGAAGCAGGAGACCTAATAGCGGCAAATAAGGGAGATGGCTTCTCACTCAGTCCTATTGAAAAAATGAAGAGAGTACGACGAGGAGCTGGAAAATTAACTTTGCTCTTAAAGATACAGAAAGCAACTAGTCTAATGAAGAAAATGAGCAAGGCGTACGCAGCATATCCATCGAGCTCTGCAGGACTTGATGCGTGGGAAAGAAATGTTCTTGATATCGTTGAAGACGCCAATTTCAAATAGAAAAGGAAGGATGGCCAAAACCATCCAACACTTGTTCAAAAGGACTATACATCTCTGATACCATCTTTCACGACGGTAAAGACTGCTTCTCCTTCAGGGAGATTTGGTGAATCCACAAGTCGACAGATTCTACGTTCGCCCTTTGACTTTCGTAGATAACATCTTGTCTGTGGAACATGTGCTAGTACATGACCACCAACTGGTGCAGTTGGATCACCAAAGAACGCATCTGGTCGTGACATGACCTGATTGGTGATGAATACTGCTAAGTTATTGATCTCTGCACCCCTCTGTAAATGGTGAAGGTGTTTGTTTAGCTTCTGCTGTCTTGCAGCTAGTGTACCTCTACCAGTATATTCAGCACGAAAGTGACTCATAATAGAGTCTACAACGAGGAGCTTTGCGTTTTTCTCAGGCGCCATCTGCATTGCTTGGTCACACAACAGTATTTGGTGGTCTGAATTATAGGCACGAGCCCAGACAACATTCTTGAGAACTTTAGCAGTATCCATTCCATAAGCTTCAGCCATATGTACTAAACGCTCAGGTCTGAATGTGCCTTCAGTATCAACGTAGATAGCTGTTGAATTGAGACCTCCCTCGTCAGGGGGTCGCTGAATCATGACTGCCAACTGATGTGCCATCTGTGTTTTTCCAGACCTGAATGAACCGTATACCTCAGTAATGGCTTGAGTTTCCAGACCGCCTCCAAGGAGTTCATCAAGAGCCTTTGAACCGGTTGAGATTTTACCTGCGATCTTTCTTCTCTCAAGAAATATATCAGCAGTTTCAAAACCAATATCCAGCATTTCGCGAGCTGCTTTGATAATTTTTGTCGCTGTGGTTTCTCCAATAGCTCCCGCCGCAGCTAGTTCATTAGGTGATGCTACAGCAATGGCCTCTACATTCTTGTAACCAGACTCTGCTAATCGCTTTCCAATAGCGGGACCTACTCCTGGAAGATCCGTTATTTCAAATTCAACAACTGAATCGGTAGAACCAATATCAATCTCCGTGGATTCTTCGTTCTTTGCCTCTTCAAATTTTTCATAATCTTCAGCATCTTCTGCTTCTTCGACATCTTTCTTCTTCGGGGACAATATGAAGACCTCCCTCAGATACTTTTCAGAGCATCTGCTCGTGGACAAGATGTAGTCAAAGTACAGAGTATAAAAATAGCACTAGTGGTCTTTCCGAGTGAGGAGGTCTTATGTTTTCAAAAATAGAAATCTACTCACCACTAATTTCAGGTGTGATTTGCTAACTGAACTGAAGCGTCATCTAGGATTTTGTTAAGGTAACAAGAATGAACTCTTCCTGAGGTGCAATTCGAATTCCACCCATATCTGTCTGAATTTGGATGAATGCCAATTCTCCTCCTTCTTTGACACCTTTAACTATCTCCAATGTCTTACCAATCAATGCGCTCAATAGAGCGGATATTTCTTCAGCACGTTCCAGAGTAACACCCCATGTGTTGATGGGGAATCCTTCTGGACTGATGAATAAGGCTGCGTAAACATCTGGAAACTTGTTTGTGATATTCTGGATAATTCGTTCGAAGATTTCACGCTTTGGCATTGCTGGCATATTAATGTACATCCTAGAGGAATGACTAGTTCCCTTGGAAAAACGTGTCAGATAGCAAAGAAAAGGTTTGTTATCATATGTTCCCCAGATTTTGAACCTAATCTTTCAATGGGATTTGAAGAAAAAGTAGGAAATATAGGAGGGATAGGCACTCAGTCATACACGATTTACAATGAAGTACGGAGATGAGTTGCTCGATCTGCACGGCAGGCGTATCACCATTGCTCGTGTTATATCCCGATTAGCTCCAGCACCACTGATTAATCTCTATGTGGGAATAATCTTCTCTCTATACTCACCCATTGGTCTCGGTCCAGTTCTCACCCCAATGTCTAACATTTTACTATGCGTCATAATCATGGTGATTCTGCCGTTGATTGTAATCTAGACAAACCTAGACATTAAGTCAAGGTCGTCTGCCCAGCAACGGCATTGGGCTTAAATGATTGGACATCAATAATGTTTCGTGCGGCATTGACATCCGCATGGAGTGAACACCCACAGTTCTCACAGTGGAAGTATTCTCCTCCCTTCTTCTCTTCAGTGGAACCTTCAGTTTCCACTCTTACTCCTTTCTCACCGCAGGTATGACACTTCTGAGATGTCCAAGCAGGACTCACTGTCCATACTCCTCCTCTCTTATGTCCAAGACTCTGGCGCATGTAGATCACAGTGTCCAAAACTTTTGACCAGAGATTTGAACTTAATCTCCAAGACAGCGTTCCCCAACCAGCTGGGGGCGTATAGGCCTTCAGGTTCTCAAAACACAGAGTCTTGACCCCATACTCCTCACAGAACCACACAGTCTGACTTGCTACCTGTCTAGCAATCTCTCTGTCCAGTCTACGGACCTTCCTCCATATCGCGGATAGATGTCTGTCTTTCTTTAGGAGATGACCGGGACAACTTCTGTCTGAGTGCTTTCGTTCCCAATTGTTGCGCATCCTCCTCACTCTGGAAGTGAGTCCTCGTGTTTGGTCCCTCAGATAATCCCTCTTGGAAATCAACTTGTCAAAGGAAACCATCTCGTCTACAAATCCTCCATTACCATCACGTACAGAAAGGACTATTGGTACTCGAACTCCACGGTCAGCTCCTGCTCTCCTTGTATAGGTCCGTGATCCAAGTTCCTCATCGGTCATTTCTTTCGTTGGTGGTAGGAATGGTATCTGTAATGTTACTCTATTATCTCTTAAGAGAAGACGGGGCGGTCCACACTTACGAGTTTTTCTAAGATTGGTTATCTTCTCTTGCAGTTCATTTATCGTGTCAGTATCCTTCTCCTTTCGAGACTTAAGTAGGGAATACTGATAGGTCGCATGTTGTAGTTCAATCGTGTTCATGAGTTGCTGGTGCATATCCTCGAACTTGCGAGCTCTGAACTTCAGTTTCTTTGCTCGATGATATTTGCTTTCTTTCTCCGCTACCCCAGCTTTCGCTCTGTCCTTCGCGACAGCTCTAGGTAACCAGTCTAGGAACCTAAAGGAGAGGGTCTTTGTCTTGTAGGGAGACCCTTCCACATCCGTTCCCTCAATGGGTTCAGGAAGTTTAAGGAAGAATAGGACCTCATCCTCCTTCTCCTTATCTACTGAGTACCAGTAACCTTGACTTGGACTGTTTTCAGTACTGGCTGAGAAGTCTTCAGTATGGGATTGCATCTTAGGAATTGAAAAAGGATATCCCACAGATACGAATTCATGGAGAAGGCCATCCACTGAAGCTAACACCTCAACAGACTCAGACGAGTCTTTGAGATATCTACTTACTCTCTTTCTCTGAAATCCTCTAAAACTAAGAGGTTCTCCACGTTCAGTGAGGATGTGTTCGTCCAGTTTCTTTCTCAATTGCTTCAGGACCGAGATTGTATAGTAATAACCAGTCCCATTGTTCTTTGTACTCTCGCAGGTAGCTCGCACTTCCTTGATCATCTTGGATGAGATGAATTTGTTCTTTAACAGTCTAATTAGAGCGGTTCTATCTTCAGAAATATACTTGATAGCACTCTTCATGAGTTGTCTTCGTAACCAGTTAGAATGAATAACCCTAGCTACTTGTTCAAGCACATTCCTATACATTCTTTCAAAGCATTGGACTTGGATATCCTTATTGTCCTTATAGGATAGATATCCTTCCTTCATCAAGAGATGATATCCATACCCCCTATAGGAATTCAATTCATCTCCAAGATTCTCAACTCGTCCTTTGTCTGAATAAACTCTACTAAGAACAAGATTGACCAGTTCCACATATTTCTCAAAATACATTCCCATCAAAGAGAGGTCTGTGTCAATGACCTTTCGTCCAGTCACAGTTTGAATTCTTTCCTGCACGACCTCAGTATTTGCTCTTCTATATCGAGGGTCAGGTCGTTTCCCTTTCCCTTTCTTATTCACTTCTCTATCCAATGAACAGAGTGTGAATGATTCGACAAGGTATTTCAGTCCCGTTTTCTGGGGCGTTGTTGATGAAATAATATAATAGTTGTCGACCATTTTCTGTTGTTCAGATGCCTTTGGCTTCTTACACGAGCGGGGACGACGCCGCTTTTCTTTTTTCATCAACTATAACCTCGAAACTTTGTCCCTAAAATAGAATATAAACTCATACAGATTTTATAATATACTAGTTACCAACAGCATCATATAAACTCGTAATTTATGAAGAGAAATAGTTGTTTTGATTGATTATTCAATAATGACCTCTTTTATAAGTAACTTACAAAATATGTGCTATCATAAACATTGGCGTACGGATTTCATAGAATATGTGTACGGGCGTACAAGAAAGTAACAATATGTGTACGAGGGTACAGGTTCGAAAGAATTAAAGGATGCAAGTAGATCAGAGCTGAATATCATTCTAATAAGCGGGGGGTTAACAGTATCACACAAGAAGGACTGACTTATGATATACTGCAAAGCGATGAATTTGGTAATGAAATTATCCAAGTGAATTCCACCTTAGTAGAAGGAAATCAAGAGAAGAAAGGAATTAGGTTTGAGTCAATCTGGGACCTCAAGTTTGATTATAGGACAATAACTTTTGTGTCAGAATTACAAGAGTATGATGTGAAACTGATATAATCTCAAGATATCCAGTGTGAAAATAGATCAACACAGCTTACTTATGAAAACTTCGCCCGGGCGAAGATTGCTTTCCAGATGCGCCTTTATGGGCTAGAAACTTGTTCAAAGACGACTACTTATTTCCACATATCTTCCAGCACTAATTCTCCTACTCTTTTCAGAAGCTCAGTAGTGACATCTTTACGTTCCTTAAGCCAAATGGCACCTACTTCACTATCTATGCTTGCACGACGCTGTTCATATGATTCAGTTAGCACTTGGTGGGATCGAACATATCTATAAAATTCGTTGTAACGTCTTCGTTTAGTAGAATCCAGCAGTCCAACATTTCCTGTTACAACTGCCATTTCCCAGGTATCAAATGGAATAATATGATCTTGTCCCGTTTCAATTAGATTTAGAATTTCAGATATTTCTTCAAGAATATCCTCTTCCGTCTTCTTTGCACGACCTCTTCTCTCATCAAGCTTAACAATCTCAGCGAAAGTGATAACCAACATGAATCCTATCATGCTGCCAAATATATCGCCAGCATACGGAGATAATGGTACTAATGGTGAAAAAAATATGAATATCCCAGCAAGAATAATGGCGAATAAGAAACCGCTACACCAAATCAAGTATTCTCTTCTTGGCACTTTTTCGCCCGTTTATCATAATTGGAGCAGTCTGTTTTCTAGGTAAGAACTGTTCCAAATCTCGTACTAGGGTTTCAGGACTTGTCTTGATTCCCTTCTTTGCACTGAGTGTCATTGACTCCTTTCCATCCATTGGAAATAGAGCCATATACCGTAGCCTTGGCATGATGAGTAACACGAATGCTTTGCCACCATTCAGAACAACTTGGTTCTCGGGAGTTATCTCGTGCAATCTATTCAGTTCGTTCTCAAGTGATAGTTTGACATTGATGGCAAAGGTCGCTTCTTCAGGAATCCCGCTCTTGACATTTGAAATATCACAAGTGCCTGATTTCTCTGGACCCACGAATACATCATAGTCATTCTTGAGAATGAAATGAACAAACATCTCACCGATCTCGCCTTTGTGTACATAATCTAATAATAACGCAAAGATACTGTACGACAATTGTTCATATGTATAATCTTGGAAAATATGTTGTTATACTCAGTTACGATTACGAATTGATAACTGAGAAACAAGACAAAAAGCGGATTGCAAAATGGTCGACCATATACAATGCCCAGAATGTGGCAAAAAATTAGGAAAAGGCTCAACCTTCTGTATCGGTTGTGGAAATAAAATCCCTGAAGGTCTTGAACCAGTATCAACTCCAGGACCTGATACACTACCTAGTGTTGAAGAGTCTGGACTTGATGATATTGAAGAACCAGTATTGGTCGATGAACCAATTCTTCCTGAACCAGAACCAGAGGTTTCTACTCAACCAGAAGAACTCACCTGGGATGAAGAGATACCCGATTTACCTTTGGGAGAAACGGAGGTAGAAAGTGGTGAAATCATGGTTAGTGCTCCAGCTTCGGTTGCTATTGAGAGTGAACCAGAAACCACGGAACCAATCGTTACTGACGAAGCTGAGTTATCATGGGAAGAGAGTATCGATGAAATCAAAGAAGGTATGCCCTTTAAGGAAGTTGAACCTCCAAGAATTGTTGCAGAAGCTGAAGCAATAGAAGTGTCAACTGA
>SDBT01020597.1_pt1 | contig 10311 bp, 8 predicted proteins | sample 2277101 | NCBI WGS metagenome assembly SDBT01 (sample SAMN10404973, study PRJNA504765) | marine sediment metagenome | isolation source: marine sediment core GS10_PC15, 103 cmbsf | place: Arctic Ocean: Southern Knipovich Ridge | collected 2010
AGATGAGCCTGGTGGGTCCACGTCCTCCCATACCTTCAGAGGTTGAAAAATACGACATCTGGCAAAGAAGGCGGCTTTCGGTAAAGCCCGGAATGACGTGTCTCTGGCAAATAAGTGGGCGGAGCGACATGAGTTTCGAGAAGTGGATGGAACTGGACCTTACCTACATTGACAATTGGTCTCTGTGGCTGGATTTTAAGATTCTAGCTAAGACAATCCCTGCAGTACTAAGTGGAAGAGGGGCTTATTAGACAAGAGGCCAAGACTATGGCTGAAAAATATGACATTTTGGTTATCATTCCGGCGTACAATGAAGAAGAAAACATCGGGGTGGTTGTTAAGAAGACTCGAAAGTCGCTTCCCGGGGTTGCGATAGTAGTCGTCAATGATGGTTCTACTGATGGGACCGCGCGAGTAGCCCGGGATGCGGGAGCCACGGTGCTCTCCCACACCATAAATCTGGGTCCGGGTGCCGCAGCGCAGACAGGCTTCAAGTATGCTTTGAGGGATTCCTATGAATGCGTGGTTCAACTGGATGCAGATGGTCAGCATGAGCCCCAATACATCAATGATTTGTTGACTGCTCTGGAAAATAGCTCTGCTGATGTGGTGATTGGTTCTCGTTTTCTCGGAGTCAAAGGATACAAGCCTTCCTGGGTGAGAAGGATAGGAATGGCCATTTTTGGAAGTCTAACTTCTCTAATTATTGGACAGAGAATCACTGACTCCACCTCTGGATTCAGAGCACTCAGGCGGGGGGTGGTGGATTTCTTTGCCAGCATTGACTATCCATCGGACTATCAAGACGCCGATGTCATTGTCCTGGCACACTTTGCCGGGTTTCGCATTAAAGAAGTGCCAGTTGCAATGCACGAGGATTCCACGGGGAATTCGGTAATTGGCGGACATCGTATGATCTATTATGGCTTCAAGGTGCTTCTTTCAACTGTAGTCACTTTGCTGCGGGAAAGGCCGGGTAGATGAAAAAAAAGGAGGAATAGAAAGATGCCTCTCAGACAAAAAGCATTGGCCATTTTGTTAAGCATAGGACTCATTATCCTCATCTTTGAATTAGTGAGGCGGAAAAAACTCAGGGAGGAATACTCGTGGCTCTGGATGCTCAGCGGAGTGGTCATTTTTGTTCTGGCTACCTGGCACAGCTTGCTCCTTTCCATAACCCGGTTGTTAGGTATTGCTCTACCTGCCTCCACCATCTTCCTCTTGGGGGTTTTCTTTCTCATACTGATCAATCTGTATTTTTCGGTAAAGGTTTCAACCCTTGCTACTCAAATAAAGGATCTTACTCAAAAACAGGCAATCCTTGAGAGTTCTATAGAGAAATCGTCTAGAGATAGGAGAAAGAGGAAGAATTCGGGATTGAAAGAATGATTTTGGTGCAAGGCGGGGGTCGATTTCATGATGAGCTTCCTCGAAAAGAGTAAGTGGTTCTTATTGGCTGGGTGGGTAGTTCTTATTTATACGAGCTATGTCTATTTCTGGCGGCAAAATGTTTTCTGGGGACAGCAGATTCTCTGGAGGAGTCTGGGGGAAGTCCTCTTTAGAATCTTTCTTCTGGGTCTCTTTCTTTTAATCGGCGCTGGTCTGGGAAGAAGGGTCCTTAAGTGGCTCGGGTTTGAGGCCTCCTTCTTCCTGGAATCTTTTCTTTTTGGTCTGGGGATAGGCTTTGTCATTCTTACCTATTTATTCATTAGCTTTGGTTTGATAGGAATTCTCAACAGGTGGGCGGTAAGCCTCTCCTTATTGGGAATATACGTGATTAGCTATCCCGAGATAAGGGATATCATCCGCCAAATAAAGACTAGATTGAAGAACCTGAGCACCTCAGGAATACCTCCTCTGGAAACAGCTTTAGTGCTGGTGGTGCTGGTCCAGGTCGTGATCAACCTTGCCGGGGCATCGGTACTTCCTTCCGATTGGGATGGCGTGGGTGCATATCTTCCCATGGCCAAAGAATGGGCCTACCTTCATCGTTTAACTAATATTCCCTATATTAATTTTGCCGTGCATAATGGACCCTTCAATGTGGGTATTTTCTATATCATGGCTCTCCTGGTGAAAGATGCTATCCTGGCCAAACTTATCCATTTTTCCTTCGGTCTTCTCACTGCGGTGGGAATCTATAGCCTGACCAAAAGGTACTTTTCCTCCCAAACCGCACTTTTCGCGGGAGCCATCTTTTATCTAATACCTCTGGTGAGTTGGCAGTCCACCACTGCCTATATTGACCTGGGATTTACCTTTTATGCTTTTTTGGCATTTTATGCCCTTACCAATTGGATTAGTTCTCGAAAGATGAGCTGGCTCATTATTTCAGGTGCACTTAGCGGCCTGTGTCTGGGTTCCAAGTACACTGGTTTTTTGTGGGTTGCTCTTTTGCTTGCTGCAATCCTCATTAATCTGGTGGCTCTAAAAAAAGAGAGATTGAGCGTGATGGCGAAATCTGTTGCCCTCTACGCTGGTGTGACCGGTCTGGTTGGCTGTTTTTGGTATCTGAGGGCATTCATCATTTCTGGTCACTCGGTTTTTTCTCTCTTGCACGTCTTTTCTAAAGGATATCTCCGAACCGAGGCCTTTGCCCCCCCCGTGGCTCCTGTGACCCTTCTGGCTCCTGTGGTTCCTCACATCCCGGAGACGCCGGGGTTCCTGTCCGCAATATTTTTACGTCTTGTGCCTTATTTTCGCCTGCCCTGGGAGATTAGCATGCACAGCCGGAGCTTTTCTGACCCTGGTGGGATAGGACTCCTTATTTTGTCTTACCTGCCCTTTCTTTTTGTTTTTCGATTCAGAGAAAGGAAATTTGTACGGTTTTTATTGTTTTACTCGGGGGCTTACCTTTTTTTTTGGGCCTGGACTCTGCCTTACAAACGGGGGCTTCTGCCAATCTTTCCCTTGCTCAGCATCATAGTAGCGTATGTACTGGGTAGAATTTTGAATTCTCACAGGTTTCTTAAAGGGGGATTTTTTATTGTCATCATTTTGACCTTTGTTTTCCAAATCTTCTATTTGGCTCCTGAGGGTTTGGACAAGGTTTTTCAAAGACTGTCGGTTCTGGTGGGCCTAAAATCGCAACAAGAGTATATTTTGAATAGCGAGGAAACCTACCAGGTTTTCAGCTACGTTAATGGGCACTTGCCTGTTGATTCTAAATTGTTTATTGTGAGCGATCCTCGAACTTTCTATTGCGAACGGCGCTATGTCACCGCGATTATCAAAGGGAATAGGCCTCTTGATCCTTCTTCACTCAAGAGCGGCATCGAGCTCCTGGCAGAGTTTAGAAGAGCTGAAATTACCCATCTGGTGGTCAATCAGAAGCTGTGGGATTTGGGTCATGACAAGGGGCGATACGGCGATTTGCTGGAAGATCTTAAGGAAAGGCATTTAGAGGTTCTCTATGATGAACACGGGTTTCAAGTCTTTAGAATACTCTATGGATAATTTCAGGATGATTCTAGGTGGAAGGATATTTTGAGACAAATAGCCAAAACCGCAAAAAAGATGTTTTTGAAGCTCATCCCCTGTAGCTATAGGGAAGACTCCTCCACGGTGCGAAATCTAGTTAAGTGGCTCTTGATCGGGCTTCTGATTAGAGTCAGCCTCATGCCTATCACGGTCTACTATGCAGACCTTTTGTCTGTTTATTGGCGCAGCTCCCTCATCGCTTACCAGGGAATGCCCTGGATAGGTGCGGGACAGATCATCGTACACTACCTACATGCCCTTTTCTTGTGGATTTTTAAGCCGCTTATGCCCTATTTCAACAGTATACTCTACCATCCCGACATCCCTCCTGGAGCTGATTGGGGTATGTTTACTACCTTTGTTAATCATCCCAATGTCTTCAGGACCCTTTTTCTTTTTAAAGTGCCGTATCTTTTATTCGAACTTGGATGTGCTTTTTTACTACTGCATATTTTTCCAGATCGTAAAAAGGGAGTACTTGCCTTTATCTTCTGGATAATTAACCCCATTGTCATATTTGCCACCTACGTAGCTGCGAGATACGAAGTTGTTTCCGTATTTTTTATTCTATTGAGTCTTTATTATGCCAGGAGGAATCTACCGACAAAATCACTTCTTGTCCTGGGAATAAGCATAATCATTCGGTGGTACCCCTTGATTATGCTGCCTTTCTTTGTGATTATTCTGGGAAGGAGATGGGGGGAGCGTCTAAAATTGATATTTTGGGGACTTCTTCCTCTGGCGTTGATGACCATTTTGGCCAAATCTTTAGGCCGACCCAGCGAGATAGAAATAATAGCCAGCCTTCCCTATGGAGAAAACCTGTTGGGAATGAGTTTTTACCTGGCTCATCTTTATGACTATGTATTTGTCTTTTTTGTGGCCTACACAGTTCTATGGTTATACACTTACTTCAATACCAATCACTCTTTTAGCGATTTGTGGAAGAGTATTCTTATGCTTCTTTTGATATTTTTTGCTACCTGCTTTTTCCATGTCCATTATTTTCTCTGGTTGATTCCCTTCTTAACTTTGCAAATTGTGGAGGACAGGAAGTTTGTGGGGCTATTCGCTCTGCAGGTTTTATTCTATGTCGTTTATACTTTTCAGTGGCAAAGACATCTTGCGGGTTATCTCTTCGCGCCCCTTGATTTTTATTATTTTGTAAACCTGTTAAGTCCCTTTGAAATCATTAATCGATATTACCCAATCGCAAAATTCATCGGCATTTTCCGAAGTGCACTTTCAGGTACTTCTCTGTTTATGTGCTATTTCATCTTGAGGCAGCTCTTTGTTGAAAGAAGGGGAGGAAAGTGAGGAGGAGAGGGAAGAATAGCCGTTGGGAAAAAATGAGAAGATTCTTGATTCTGGCAGTCGCCGTGTTGATACTTCCTATCTTCTGGCTGACGCCCAAGGCAGCAGAAGCTAGGTTAAGTGTGGGTGCAGGTGGATTTTTTAGCTATGGCTATCCTTTTGGCTTCGGGGAGATAAATGATGCCTTTGAGCAATACTACAACAGCGTGTATGGCACCAGCCTGGGATTTAGGACGGTCAGTGCATCAGGGATTGAATTAGAATATAGTATTTCGCCCGGATTAATCATTAGAGGAGAGACGCTTAATCTTGCATCCGACACTGCTGACTCCCGCACGGAACTCTCAGCACCGTATACTATAGAAATCTACTACAAGGGAAAAGCGAGGGCCAGATCAATTTTCTTGAGTGTGGTGGGTAAACCCGCTTTTGAGGAATCATTCTCTATCCATGCGGGGGCCGGGGTAGGAGTATTTGATAGCCTGCTTGAAATTTCCACCACGCAGGTCTACTATTTCGACGGAGCGTGGGATCATGAAGAAATTGAGATTCTATATGGCCAGGATAGCCATTGGGGCTTTCAGTTCCTGGGAGGATTCGAATACATAATTAAGAAGAGTTTTGTCTTGCGAGGGGAAGCTAGGGTTCTTTTTACAACCAGTGCCCTGGCAGAGGCGATTGGTAGAGAGGTGACTTGGGATAGCCTCCTCTTTGGCTTGGGGGTAGGCTACAGATTTTAGCCAAAAAATTTCTTGCCTAGCCCTTGAAAATCTGTTATCTTAAGCCAATGCCAGCAAGATCGGCAATGTTTGAATTTGTTGATGTGGTTGGGTTTAGTTTTTTGAGGGACAGAGATAAGGGTTATTTCATATTTAGAGAAAAAAGTAGAATCGGGGCTCTAGCATAAAAATCACCGGGGTGCTGATCAACAGATTATTTCCGGAAGAGAATAGGTCTGCCTATCTAAAGTGGGTCTTGATAGGTCTTCTAATACGCTTGAGTTTCATGCCTTTTACGTGGCATGGGGACCTGCTTGGCATAAACTGGCTGGCCCGGAGTTTGATTTATCAAGGATATCTTCCCCAGGAGCGGATGGACTATCCACCCCTGGTCTACTTTACGGTATTTTTCTTTCAATCTGCCCTTAGGTTAGTGATGCCTCTCTTTGGACAGTGGTGGGATTCACCACAGCCCTGGTTTTACGGTCCTCATTTATTCAGGTACCTGTTTCTTTTGAAAAGCTATTATCTCATATTCGATTTGGGAGTTGCCTTCCTGCTGCTCCGTTCAATCGATGACAACCAAAAAAAACTCCGGGTTTTTAAATTCTGGATGATAAATCCAGTGGTGATTTTAGTCTGCTACATGCATGGCCAGTTCGATATCATACCTACTTTTTTTGTGGCGCTCAGCCTTTATTATGTAGCAGTTGGAAAATCAGCAAGATCTTTGTTTTCTCTGGGGATAGGAGCTGCCTTCAAGCACTTTTCGTTTTTTTTCTTGATTCCAGCACTTACGCTTTTGGGGAAGAGTAGGCTTTCTAAGATCAAACTGCTCCTCTTGGCGGTGGTGCCTTATCTACTCTTAATGTACCCCTACTGGAGGTCTCCAGCCTTCAAGGATGTGGCCACCACGGCGGGAGGCTACGACCAGAGGATTTTGAATTTTTATTTTGACTTGGGTAGTTTCGACAAAGTATATGTTTTCATTATCGGCTATACCATCATCTTAGCCTTTACTTACTTTCGCAGTCAGATTAAGAATAACCGGGAGGCTTTTAGGACTCTGTGGCGAGTGGAATTAATCATTCTTTTGTGGTTCTATGCCACGGTTCTATTTCACGTTCAGTGGTTTGTGTGGATAACTCCATTGATAATTCTTCTTTGCGTGGAAGACAGGAAGCTAAGCACTCTTTATTGGCTGCAGATTATTTGTGTCCTTGTCTATACATTATACTGGGATAGATATCTGTTGGATCTTTTTACACCTCTTAATCCAGCTCTCATTGCTCGCCTGAAGAGCCCCTTTGAGATAATAAACCGTTATTATTCCGCCCCTAAATTCATCCGTATTTTTCGGAGTATATTTTCAGGAATCAGCCTGTGGATGATATATTTGACCTTGAGAGACTTTTTCTGGGTCAAAAAGAGGAGTTGAGATGAAGAAAGAAAAAATTAGTCTTTCGATGGTGGCCGTGGTAGCTCTAATGACTTTGGTCTTCGCTCCTATGAGAGGTGCGGAGGCAGCGCCGGGTGATTCGGGAAATCTACTTCCTAACCCGGATTTTGAGAATCTGGAAGGACCAGACAAACCAGAGTCCTGGAGCATGGGACTTGAATGGTCAGTTGATATTGAGGAGCCTTATGAGGGGGAAAACTCTATGCGGGTAAGCCAAGCCTGGAGCTGGCTTTCACAGGAAATTCTGGCTAAACCCGAGCAGTATTATTCCTTCACCACCTATGTCAAATCAGATATCAAGGTAGAGAAAGAAACCGACTACCAAAATACTTTCCTGTGGCTGGACTACCTGGACAAAAAGGGTTCGATTATCAAAGAAGAGCCCAGTTCCATTTTTGCTGCCTCTTTATGGAAACTCTACGGGCGAGTAGTCTTGACTCCGGCAAAAACCGAGAAAATCCGGGTTAGGTTGGGCAAAAGATTGGGGGAGGGAAGTGTTTGGTTTGACGCGGTTGAGCTAAAGCCTCTCCTGAGCAACTTACTTTTCAACCCAGATTTCGAGGTTCTGGATGCCTCAGGCAATCCCCAGTTTTGGGGTACGATGTCTGGATGGTCCATTGATAGGAAAGAGCCCTACCGGGGAGAGAATTGCCTCGAAGGAACTGAACCCTGGCAGTGGCTCTGGCAGAGTATTCCGGTCAAGCCCAAGAGTTTCTTGACCCTGAAGACCCATCTAAGATCAGATATTACCACGGATAGAGAGGTTGATTATGAGAATACCATTGTCACTCTTGTGTGTATGGATGGAGAAGGCAACGTCATTAAGAAAGAAGAGCGCACTATGGCTGTACCCTCTACCTGGCGAGAAAACCAAGTAGCCATTTATACTCCGGACGGTGCCAGCGTAGTCAAAGTAATGTTGGCTAAAAGATTAGGGGAGGGGAGTCTCTGGGTTGACGACGTTCAGATGAAAAAGCTACCTTCATATCTGAGGATAAGGATACTGAGAGCATTCTTGGAAGACAAACCGTTTTTCATTTTCTATTTCGCCGTGTATCTGATTCTCCTAATATCGCTACTAAGACTAGTCTTGAAGAGAGAGGGAAAAAAGAGAGAGGGAAAAAGAAAGATTGATCAATGAGCACCGCAAGAAGAGTGCTGAGAAATTTTTTGTCCGTTTCCTTTGCCGAGGTTATTCTTCGCTGTATTGGGTTTCTGGTCATTATATATCTAGCCAGGATTCTAGCCCCCGCCAACTTTGGCAAAATAGGGTTTGCTCAAGCAGTGGTTGCCTATTTTCTCCTGCCCGTTAATATGGGGTTGACCATTCTGGGAGTACGGGAAATTGCCCGGGATAAGGGTAAGATCGATAATTACGCCAGCAATATAGTTACCTTGAGACTCTTCCTGGCACTATTTTCCTTTTGTTCACTTTTGGTTTTCGTCGCCCTCATTCCCCGCTCTCCTGAAGTAAAATACTTAATCATCATTTACGGCCTAACCTTATTTTCCTCTGCTTTGTTAACAGAGTGGCTCTTCCAGGGGATAGAGAAGATGCATTTTATGGGAATAGCCAGAGTACTAGATAAACTTGTGTACGGAGTTCTTATATTTCTTCTGATTCGAAGTTCTAAGGATCTACTCATCATTCCTTACCTGTGGCTGGCTGGTAGTGTGGTGGGAACTACATTTCTTATTTTCGTATTTGCGAAGCGGTTCGGCAGGCTAAGATTGACATTCAATTTCCCTTTCTGGAAGAGCCTGTTGCGGCAGGCTCTTCCCATGGGTGCTGCAGCAATAATGATCCAGATATATTATAACTTTGATATAGTGATGCTGGGTTTCATGAAAGGGGACAAGGTAGTGGGATGGTACAATGCATCCTACAAACTACTACTGCTCATCTGGGGATTCATCCCCATTTTTGTAAATGCAGTATTTCCCCTGATGTCAAGGTACTGTAAGGAATCGCAAGAAAAACTCAAGACTCTCATCTCCTCATCGACCAAGCTTTTAAGTACAGTGGCTTTACCCATCGGGGTTGGGGGGACGATACTGGCCAGGCCAATTATGAATCTTTTTTACGGGGAAAAGTTTAACCCTGGGATAATCGGTTTTCAGATACTGGTCTGGAGTGTGGTAATCATCAGCATAAGATGTATCTACGAGCACTCCTTTCTTGCCTGCAATTTGGAGAAAAGGTTTATGTGGGGGGTAGGGCTGGGAGCCATTACCAATATTGGTCTAAACATGGTTTTAATCCCCCATTTTGGTCTTAAGGGGGCGGCAGTGGCTACAGTTATCAGTGAGTTTGTCTTTGCAGCTTATTTGCTCTCCTATTTCAAGGTAATGAGCAGAGCTAAGATCATGAGCTATTCCCTAAAGCCTTTGATTGCTGCAGCTCTTATGGGATTTGTGGTATACTATGCTAGAGATTTGAATCTGGGCCTATCAATCTCCTTGGGTATTCTTACTTATTCAATCCTCATTATCTTACTAAAAGGGGTAACCTTGGGGGAGATGGCCCAATTGAAAGAAGAGATTCTGGCCAAGGGGTGAAAGTTAATAAATACCCCAAGCCTGGTAGAGGAAAATGACTGGAGGAAAAGTAGCCATATTGCGCGGAGCAAACCTGAATAAGTATGAGATGCAGACCTATGAAAAGCTTAATCAACTCTCAGATCTGGAGATAAAAACCTTTTCCTCTCTTTTTCCCCAGTTTGAGATCAATGATATAGATCTCCCCAATAGGAGACTATTATGTAGTGAGGATTTCATGCGGTATCTGGTACCCCCCAAGATGCAGCGGTATGTAAGATTTTTTCTGGAGGGATTAATTGGAGTCAAACAACTAACCTTTGGTCTAGTTAGGGAACTGGAGGGGTTCGATCTTATCCACACTGCAGATCCTAGCTACTATTACTCATATGAGGCGGTGAAAGCGAAAGATAGGTACCACTCTAAGCTGGTGGTGACTCAATGGGAGAATATCCCCTTTTTGTTCGAGAGGAGCAGGCTGGCAAAACGCATCAAATATACGGTACTGAAGAGGGCTGATCACTTCATTGCTATGTCCAAGAGAGCAAGGGAGACTCTACTTCTGGAAGGAGCTCCTCCTGACAAGATAACCGTGGCTCCGGTGGGGGTGGACCTTGAGCGCTTCAGACCCCGGGGGAAAGGTCAGAAACTACTCAACTCCCTCGGTCTAGGCGATAAAGATCTACTCATATCATTCTGCGGGAGGCTGTCCTATTCCAAAGGAGTCGAATTTCTCCTTTATGCCTTTAGGAAGCTAGCTTCAGACTCGAAGATAAAAGCTCTTCCTGGCAAGGTTAAGCT
>SDBT01020598.1_pt1 | contig 10311 bp, 7 predicted proteins | sample 2277101 | NCBI WGS metagenome assembly SDBT01 (sample SAMN10404973, study PRJNA504765) | marine sediment metagenome | isolation source: marine sediment core GS10_PC15, 103 cmbsf | place: Arctic Ocean: Southern Knipovich Ridge | collected 2010
CTTATATGATTCGGGATTAACCTGCCGAGGTTTGGGAAGTTTTTCCATATCTTCTGGAGACAGCTTCAGATTCATTTTCTCAGCGATCTGGCTGGCAATACCACTGTGTAATTTTAAAATATTAGTAATGTCACTGGAACAGGATTCGGCCCAGACCACATTCTCTTCGGGATATACATGGATCAGTCTTAACTGAAGGGTGATAGAGTCGCCGGTACCCCAAACAGATGCTTCCACCAGGTATTCAACATTGATTTCTCTGGCGATTTCAGGTATAGGCTTATCAAAGGTTTTGAAAGCATTAACGGTATGCCTGGAGATCACCCGGAGAGGCCTGACCTGGCTAATTTTTGACAGTTCATTGATCAGTGTCTCATGCTGGCCGGCTACCAACCATTCCTGATCAGCATCCCCGGTAAAATTGGTGAATGGCAGTACAGCCAATGAGATTTCTGCACTCGACATTTCCAGGTTATTCGTAATGCTGGCACTATGCCGGTAAACAAGTCTGATAAGAGAAAGGACGATTAAAATAAACATCACAGTACCCGGAATAGAGAACCAGGGTCTTCTAAGTATCACTTTGAACAAGTCATGGGCTTTTTCACCCGTGACTGCTTCAATAGCTTTATCTTCGGCTCCTTCCTTTTCCCTGCTGAGATACCACGAAAGAAAAAGGGCCACAGGCAGGCCTGCGAGCAAAATTATTAAAAGTATATCCCGGAATGTTGCAGTTAAATCGTAGTTATTGATGAAATAATCAGTCATTTCCAGGACGATCCATCCGCCACTCACATAGATCAGGAATGTTTGAACCAGCGGATTTGAAATAAGGTTTTTCAGATTCTTTTTCTCTGCCATAGTTTTCTTCTCCATGTTAATGGAAAACCTTGTTATTCCGGACTTCTTTTCGCTGTTAGTTCTTATCAGGACAGTTCTGAATTTCCGGAATCTCCAGGCATGAGATCCAATGTATTAAGATTGGAGATATTAAAATTAGACTTTCCTGTCGTTAAAGTCAAGTAGATTCCATTAACCATTCAGAGACCGGCATGAATTACAAAGGAACCACATAGACCTGGGGTGTTCCTGTTTTGTCTGATGTATATGTTACATACTTGCCTGAAGAACTGAACGAGGGATGAACATGGGCATGTGCACTATGTCCCTCTTTAATACTGGCATCAGCCCAGCAAAGAAATTCCGTATCTCCTGTTTCGAGGTTCAACAGTAGCAGTGGATTGTATCCCGGATCCTGCCCGTCTGAGATAAACCATTTTCCATCTTCGCTGGCCCTTCCATGACCGAGGCGAATGGTATCATTGGTATAGTACTCCTGCCAGTCATCACCTTCCTTGCTGATGGATGCAATCGATACAGGCATCCAACCCGGAACACTCTTTTTGAAGAAGAAGAATCTTTCCCCGTCGGGGGACCAGCTCTCATGTGTTGCACGGAAGCCATAGGGACAGGTAAGGAATTGTTTCACCTCTCCTGTTTCCATATTTGCTATCCAGGTGCGGGCACGCTGATCCATTGGCAGGCTCATATCATTCTGGGTGTCGGGATAGGGTACGAAGGTTACCAGGTGAGGATAAGCAGGGTTGATAAGTGCGTGTGAAAATCTACCTCCGGTCCATGTAAGTACATGTTCCATTGCCTCCGATATCAGATCTGCCCGATATATACTCATTCCTGAATCAGAAGGAGTGTTGATCAGGGCATATCTTCCATCTGCCGTAAAACTGTTGGCAATTTTGGGTTCTTTCAATCCGGACCCGGTTAAATCCATCAGCGTGTCTGTACTTAAATCAGATACATCAATGGCACAAAGTGCCTTACCGTCAATATAAAAAACCCTTTTCCCGTCAGGGTGCATGGTATATCGAAGAGATAAATTACTGACAGATGTGAGTTGTTTTATTGCACCGCTTGCCAGGTCACAACGGTAAAATTGCCATTCACCTGTCCGCTTTGAGCTGAATACCACATACTTGTCATCAGCGGTAAATGCCTGGGCCTCAAAGTAACAGGCCTCGCTGGCTGAATCATGGGATGTTATCTGCCAGACCTCCCGGCCGGTTTTCGCATCCTTCTCTTTTATCCATTCAATGCTTTGATCTGCGGTTTTTTGATTACAACTCGTAACTGACAGAAAAAAAATGGTGCTAAGCGAAATGATGATTGTCTGATTGATGTTCATGATTATATGATTTAATTCCACATGATTACAATAGTTTCTTCCGGAGATATTGATACAATATTTGTACGGCTGATTATCCCATCTTGATCAGCAAATAAAACTGTCGGAATAAAATGATCCCTGATTTCTAATTCGACTTTTTGAGAGCCTGTATTTTTATTTATCAGAATAGTAATGAATGAATTACCTGACTTCAATGTTTTCATAAACATTTTCTCTTGAGGTGCTTTGAAACGGAAGGGCAGGGTAGATATGCTTTCGTTTAGCTCAGTATTAAGAAGCATGGTCAGATTTTTATATTCTGACATGCGTGAACCAAGCCCAACCATAGAAGGCATCCAGAGAACCTCGCCTTTTCCGAAGGTGTTCCGGGTAGCTATTACCTCATTGTCCAATCTGGCAGTTGGTTTTGATGTTTTATTTTGTATGATTCCCCGCCATAAATGAGATGAAAGGGTAAGGTTTGGATCATTGAGTGTAAAATCGAATAGATTACCTACTACTTTGAATTCCTTTATCAGGCCACCAAAAAGATTTTCCAGGGGGAACCCGGTTTTCATGATACAATGGGCATTCTCATCATAATAGGCAGTTAATCCATCAACGATCAGTTTTCCTCCATTATAAACAAAATTTTCCAGGTTCTTCCATTGACGGGAAGGAACACTGGTCTGATGAGCCAGAATGACGGTAGTTCCATGGTAATCATCCCTGGCAAAGTCGAATTCATTTATTTCTTTAATGCTGCATTGAATTCCCATTTCACTGAAGGCTTCAAAATATCCCAGAACTGATTTCATGGCTCCACCCGGGTTTCTACCCTCATAAGGTATTCCACCAGCCTGCAGTTTTTCTTCAATCCATAAGCTTTCCCGGATATAGATAAGATTTATGCCTGATTCTACAGGTTCTGCCTTGGCGAAAAGTGGTGGGTTCTTCCTTATTATATTCGCTACGAATGATGCTGCCAATAAGCGATCAGAAGGCTCATTCTGGAAATCAATCATTGCCCATTCTCCGGCTTCATAGCCAGATGCACGTGGATTTAAACACCAAAAGAGCCCCCCCTTACCGCCGGTGCCTATGATTGTCCATAACCATTGGTATATTTCTTCTTTTGTCGGGCACATTGGTGCGTAGCCACTATATGTATTATTACCTCCCTGTAGTTCCGTCATAAACCAGGGAATATCTCCAGCCCCTGAAAGGATAATCTCAGCATTGGCCGACATGGCCATGGCATACTGGCTTCTTTCAAAGTATCCGAAATGCCAGCTTGCATGCCCCGAACCCCCTAAGGTCGTGAGGAATTCTCTCCATTTCGGAAAATCATATTCCTGAACATTCTGAAAAATATTATGATTGTTCACGTGTAAATGGCTTCCGGGATCATATTTGTATATTTCATCAGCCAGCCATTTGAGATACCAGGTATTATAATCGACCAGGAAACGCTCTTCCTTAAAATGAAAAACATGATAGCCTTTGTTATTAGCATTCTTCTCTGGTTGTTCCTTCTCCCATTCATTAAACTTATCCTGCGAGAATTGATCCTGCGGAATGCAATCAGATCCGGGTTCGTTTATAAGAACCCAAGCGGCACAAGACTTAAAAAGCTTGAAGTGAGAAATTAAATTCTTGATGTAATCAGCGATGGACTCAAGATGTCCATAGGTTCGGGGAAACTTAAATCCTCCTACATCTTCGAAAGTAGTTGCAGGAAACAGGGTGCCAAATACTTTTATATTATATTTTTCAGCAGCCTCATAGGCAAGATCAAACAATGTGAAATCCCAGGTACCGTCCGGTTTTCGCATATAGGATTCGTATAACCGGATCCTGCAAATATCCAGGCCATACTTATTCATAATGCTGAACCAGGTATCGATCTCTGCCGCTGTCTGACCAGGTTCGATAAATACCTGGGCACCAACCCTTGGAATATCAAAAGTAAAAACTGACATTGACTTAGTAATGACGAAAGTAAGATAGGTAATATTTGAATTTAATACCCTATCTTAGGTTGGGAATCATATCCAAACGAAAAATTGCCACAATATGATAAATCATACACGTCGTAAGTTCTTCACCACCGCCGGGATGGGCCTGGCTGGAATGGCTGCCTGGCCGAAACTCTCGGCAGGCAGGCATCCTTCAACCTCCGTGGTTCCACCTGGTGAAGTGGAGATCGGGATTGCCTCCTATGGGTTGAGAAACCTGTCATTGGATGAGGTGATTGAAATGATGAATGACCTGCAGCTTTCGAAGATCTCCATCAAAAGCATGCACCTGCCATATGATTCAAGCCCGGCAGACATTGAAAGAACCATGATGAAGATAAGGGGTGCAGGCCTGGATCCCTATGCAGCCGGTGTTATTTATATGACTTCAACAGAGGAGGTTGCAATGGCATTTGATTATGCAAAAATAGCCGGGTTTGAAATGATCGTCGGGGTTCCTGACTATAACATCCTGGATCTCGCTGAACAGAAGGTGAAGGCGTATGATATCAGGCTGGCCATTCATAATCATGGTCCGGACGGCATGCCCTATCCAAGTGCCATGGAAGCCTATGAAAGGATAAAAGACAGGGATAAGCGTATCGGGATCTGCATGGATGTGGCCCATATTGCAAGGTCGGGTATTGACCCGGTGGAAGAGATCTATGTGGTTAAGGACCGATTATATGATGTCCACCTTCGTGACAACACAGCCAATAACAAGGATGGAAAAGCCTGCCGGCCAGGCCAGGGGAACCTGGATCTTCCTGCCATCATCAGGACCCTCAGGGATGTCGAATACCAGGGCGTGTATACCATAGAATACGGGATTGAGGAGGATAGCCCATTAACTGGTACAGCTTTGACCGTTGGATATATACAGGGCATACTGGCTGCCCTTTATTCATAAAACCAAAAAAGAATTATTATGCAAAGACGAAAATTTATTAAATCCGCCACTGCCGGAACAGCAGTCATGGCATCAACCCCATTGCTCTGGGGCAGTTCTAAAAACTGGAAGGGCGCAAACGACCGCATCCGGGTAGGAATTATCGGTATCAGGGGGATGGGACAGAGCCATATCCAGAATTTCAATGCCCTCGAAAATGTGGAAGTTGTCGCATTGTGCGATGTGGATGAAAACCTGTTCGACGAGAGGATCAAAAAACATTTTACAGATAATGGTCTGAATAAGCCCGAAAAGTATACTGACCTGCGAAAACTTATTGAAAACAAGGACATCGATGCGGTATCCATAGTCACCCCGAACCACTGGCATACCCTGGCGGCCATCTGGGCCATACAGGCAGGCAAGCATGTCACGGTGGAAAAGCCATGCTGCCACACATTCTGGGAAGGACAGCAACTGGTGGAGGCTTCCAGAAAAAATAATGTGATCGTTCAGGACGGGGCTGAACAACGGAGCAATCCCTGTGCACAATCCATGGTTGAATACCTGCATGGAGGAAAGCTGGGAGAAGTATACCTTGCAAAAGGATTCTGCTACAAATGGAGGGATACCATCGGTAAAGCCATGGAAGAACCTGTTCCCTCGGGGGTGGATTATGACCTGTGGCTGGGGCCTGCACCCAAGAGGCCCTTTACCCGGAACCGTTTCCATTATAACTGGCACTGGCACTGGGATTTTGGCAATGGGGATATGGGCAACCAGGGCGTGCACGAGATGGATATTGCCCGGTGGGGACTGGGTGTCAAATTGCCAACAAAGATCTCGGCCACAGGCGGGCATTTCATGTTTGATGACGACCAGGAAACACCCAACCAGCTGATGGCAACCTTCGAATTTCCCAATGAAAAAGGAGGAGATGATAAAAAGAAGATCATGCAGTTTGAGGTGAGACATTGGATCACGGACCGCGGTGGACTGGATATGGAAACCAAAGAAACAGGAAATACATACATGACCAGTTCTGCCAATACGGTTGGGAATACCTTTTATGGAGCTGAAGGGTATATGTTAAAAGATGTGAATACCTGGAAGTCACTTATGGGTAAGGAAAGGGAAACGGGAGAAACAGGGAGCGGACTCGGAAACCATTACCAGAATTTCGTGGATGCCATTCGTGCCAATGATAAGTCCATTAACAATGCACCTATTGAGGAGGGATTTTATTCATGTGCACTGATCCATCTGGCAAATATTTCCTACCGCCTTGGCAGGACCCTGGATTTTGATCCGGAGACCATGAAGTTCATCCATGACGAGGAGGCCAATGCCATGCTGACCAAGGAATACAGGAAACCCTATGTAGTTCCGGAGATAATTTAATCAGAGATTATCTATCTCCGTTTTCCAACCCTGATAGGCGCTCAATAAATCTTCCCGTTCAGACACCGGATGATAAGTGATCTGCTGCTGATGAATGGCTCCAATTTCTTCAATGTTTGCGAATATATTGCTGCCAATACCTGCGATCATTGCAGCACCCAGTGCGGATACATCCGCAATGCCAATATTGGTAATGCTGGTATTGAGCAGGTCTGAAAGTGACTGCATTACAAACTGGTTAGCACTGATCCCCCCGTCAACTTTAAGCTCCTCCAGACTTAATCCGCTTTCTTCCTCCATGGCAGCAATGACATCCTTGATCTGGAAGGGTATAGATTCCAGCGCTGCCCGTACAATATGGTTTTTATCTGCTCCAAACGTTAAACCGGTGATCCTTGCCCTGGCATCCATTTTCCAGTGTGGGGCACCCAGGCCGCTGAAGGCAGGGATTAGATATACTCCATGATTATCCGCTACAGATCTTGCCATTGCTTCAGTTTCCTGGCTGTCTGCAAAAAGGCCGAGCTGGTTCTTAAGCCACTCAATGGTTGCACCACAGCTTACGATAACTCCTTCGAGTGCATAATCGACCCTGTCACCGGTGCTCCAGCAGATGGTGGTTACCATCCCCCTGGATGAGAAAACCGGTTTCGATCCGGTGTTCCACAGTATGGACGAACCGGTCCCCAATGTGGCTTTGGCAGTTCCCGGCCGGTAACATCCTTCTCCGAAGGCCGCAGCATGGGAATCTCCGATCATGCCTGTGATTGGAATGGCAGGTGTAATTAAACCATTAAAATCCGAAACTCCGAATTGATAAGAGGAGGGAACAGGTTCCGGGAGCAGGAGATTATGCAAGCCGAATTTCTCTAATAAATCCTGATCCCATTGAAGTCCATCAAGGTCGAAAAATAGTGTACGGGAAGCATTTGTGTAATCTGTCATATATGATTTCCCACCGGTCAGTCTGTACAACAACCATGTATCAATATTTCCAAAGTACGCCTTTTTATCATCTACTGCTTTTCTTACCGAATCGTTGTTCTCGTACAACCAGATCATTTTGGTCCCTGAAAAATAAGGATCAATGATCAGTCCGGTTTTCTGATTGATTATTTCTTCGAGTCCCTGTTTTTGCAACCTGTTACAGATATCAACGGATCTTTTACATTGCCATACTACGGCATTGTGAAGGGGAGTTCCATTTTCATCCCATACAACCAGTGTTTCCCGCTGGTTAGAGATACCACATGTCATGATGTCCTGAATGTCCCCACCATTAGCCACGAATGCTGACAAACATGCCTCGGTGGAAGCGAGCACGTTCTGGTAGATCTCCTCGGGATCTTGTTCGACGAAACCTGTTTCAGGGTAATATGATTTTAGCGAGACGGAAGCCCTGGAACGTATTTCGCCCTCTTTATTAAAGATGATGGACTTGGTACCGCTGGTACCCTGGTCTATTGCCAGGATTAATGGATTATTCATTTGATGTTAATAAGATTAAAGGCAGTTTCGGCGATACTCTCGCCTGTAATTCCATAATGGTTAAAAATTTCAGACTGTGATCCGGAAACCGTATACTCGTCCGGAATGCCGATTATCCTGAACGGCAAACCATATCCGTTTTGAAGCAGGCATGAGGCACAGGCTTCGCCCAGACCACCATGAACACTATGTTCCTCAACAGTGATTATCCCACGGCATTCTTCTGCTGCTTCCATCAGCATATCCTTGTCCAACGGCTTAACGGTATGCATACTTATCACCCTGATCTTCAGGCCATGCCCGTTTTCCAGGTTATCGGCTGCAAGCAGGGCAGGGAAGACACATTCTCCTGTGGCAATGATCGCCAGATCATCCCCATCCTTAATCCTGATCCCTTTCCCGATTACAAATTCAGTGTTCTCATCATGCAGATGCGGCATGGGTTTTTTACCAAACCTTATGTAAACCGGGAGATTCATCTCATTAGCCTGCTCAATGGATCGCCTGGTCTCAAAATTATCTGCAGGTGCCAGTACCGCCAGATTGTTGATAGCCCTTAATGCTGCGTAATCATGCAGGCTGTGATGCGTTGAACCAAGTGCACCATAACTGACTCCTGCACTGATCCCTATTAATTTTACAGGATTATCTGAATAGGCGATATCATTCTTGATCTGTTCGAGAGCACGCGTTGCAAGAAAGCATGCAGGAGACACCGCAAATACTTTCTTCCCCGCCGAAGCCAGTCCCGCAGATACGCCAACCAGATTCTGTTCTGCTATTCCTGTTTCTATGATCTGGTCAGGGAACCGTTCTCCAAATGGAACTAACTTCCCGGAGCCCCGTGAATCACTTGTTACTACTAAAATGTCCCTGTCATTCGCGGCCAGGCCCTGAAGCGTTTCAGAAAGGACTTCAAGATTGGCTTTGCCTTTGGGGTATTCTTTGGTCATCTTATCAGCTCCATTCTTTTGTCCAGTTCATGCATCGCCTTCCGGTAAAGTCCATCATCAGGTACACCATGGTGCCATTTTTTCTCACCCTCCATGAAACTTACCCCTTTCCCTTTTATGGTATGGGCAATGATTACACTGGGCTGTCCTTTTCGGAACGGTGTTCCATTGAATATTCTCACCATCTCCTCAAAATCATGACCATCGACCTGTTCCACACTCCAGCCAAATGCGCTGAATTTAAGGTCAAGCGGATCCGTTTTACACACCTCAGATGTGGGCCCCGTTATTTGCAATCCGTTGTAATCCACGATGGCTGTGAGATTATCCAGATTGTAGTGGGAAGCTGACAGGGCGGCTTCCCAGTTTGAGCCTTCTGTCAGTTCTCCGTCCCCCAACAGGGTAAAGACTTTGTATCCCTGCTTGTTAAGTTTAGCGGCAAGGGCCATTCCAACACTTACAGAGAGTCCGTGACCAAGTGCACCGGTGTTTTGTTCAATGCCATTCACCTTCCTTGTCGGATGTCCCACATAATGACTTCTATACCTGCACATGGTTTCCAGGTCCGGTTCAGGGAAAAAGCCGCAAGCGGCCAGAACTACATACAGGGCTTCCACAGAATGACCTTTACTCTGTATGTATCGGTCACGAAGCGGATCTTTGAAATTATCAGGCCTTACATTCAACACCTTGTTATACAAAACACTTATGATGTCAACACAGGAAAGACTGCCCCCTGTATGGCCGGCGCCGGCATTCTTGATATAATACAGAAGCTTTTTCCTGTATTCTATAGCTTTTATTTTGAGTTCATCCGTAGTCATGCAGAGAAATGAATTGTTATTAATTATCCATAAGAAGCAGTGATCAGCACCAAACCTATGATATAAAGGATAAACATCGATAACAGGATTGTATTTGTTCCTTTCGGGGCTCCTTTAAATTCTTTCCATATCAATACGCCCCACAAAATTGCCACTACCGGGGCGGCATTACTCAAAGCATAAGAAATGGCCGGATTTGCCGCACCAGCAGCCATAAAACTAACGACCATCCCGAGCATCCAGATGGATCCACCTATGATCCCTGACAAATGGGTTTTTGGGTTTCCCTTCCAGTATTCCTTCATTTTGACCGGTAATCCCTGAACAGGATACCTCATGAAGAATGGATTGAAGATGAATGTGCTTATAAATACGCCTACGCTGAAGAAAAATACCCCGGTAAACGGTGTTAATGTTCCGGTTCCTCCGGCTACATATGTATTATCGAGTGACTTTACTACCAGTCCATAAAAAAATGCAATCAGCAAGCCTGCAAAAACAGATAAAAGTATTCCTTTAAGGGTGGGTTTCTTTTTCTCTGCTGCCAGCCGTC
>SDBT01020599.1_pt1 | contig 10310 bp, 10 predicted proteins | sample 2277101 | NCBI WGS metagenome assembly SDBT01 (sample SAMN10404973, study PRJNA504765) | marine sediment metagenome | isolation source: marine sediment core GS10_PC15, 103 cmbsf | place: Arctic Ocean: Southern Knipovich Ridge | collected 2010
ATACTGCTACGAGACATGTAATTAATAAGCTCTATGGCAGTAGCCGCAGCGCCGGAGGCCTCAAATATTATGTCTAGGGTATCGGTGGGACTGCAACAGAATTCAACAATCTCCTTCGGTGTCTTGCTGCGGGCATCTATATAATTGGCTCCCATGTGTTTTATGAGGTGCACCTTCGGACTGTCTTCCGGGACAATGTCGGCAGTATAGGTATGCACCTCAGCCAGTCTGAGTAGAGCAGTAGCCAGAATTCCCAGCGGTCCCGCTCCGACCACCAGAGCTGTCTTGCACTTTCCCCAATCAGGAGACAGGAAAGCATGGTCAGGATGCTCACATGCCCAGGGAAGTCGTGATTGGATGACTCGTATCTGCTCTATCCCCTTTTCGGCAATGCTCAACGGCTCAGTGAATACCGCAAGCTTTGCCAAATCAGCGGGAACCTTGACAACATACTGTTCCTGGTCGGCTACGAATTCGGTAAAAAACCCGTCTCGCTTGTGGATGCCCCGCTCTGTATAAAGACCGGTCATACACATGTCGCTCTGGTTGTGTAGGCATGGATGACAAATTCCACAACCCCGGCGTACCGTCATGACGACCGTGTCGCCAAGAGCCAAAGACTTCACTTCACTGCCCACCGCTTCTACTACCCCTACCATTTCGTGGCCTATGACAATCTCGTTGTGGCCCTCAGCTATGTCCTGCAGGTTATGTCTGACCATATTGAAGTCGGTGCCATCTACCCCCGCTTCTTTTACCCGGACCAGCACCTCGTCTGGCTGCTTAAGCTCAGGCTTGGGAAGCTCAAAAGTATGCACTCCTGGTTTTCCTTGAATCATCCCAATAGCTAACATTTCGGATTACCTCCTTTTATAAAATCTAAATATTGTTGATTAATCCAAGGATACTGAAGCTAATTGACCCGCTGAGAGCACAGACTCCCACAGCTACTAGGTATTTTCAGAGCACGAGTGCCTTATTGGCTTCTCCGCACCTTATGACCCCCGAACTGTTTACGCAGGGCAGCCAATAGCTTGACACCAAAAGGTTGAGCCTCACGTGAGCGGAACCGTACTTGGAGTGCCTGCGTGATGACTGGCATGGATACAGCCAGCTCTACGGACTCTTGCACTGTCCATCGTCCCTCACCGGAATCCTCTACGTAGGCCTCAATACCTTCCAGCTTCGGGTCTTCCTGTAGAGCCGCTGCCGCTAGATCCAGGAGCCAGGAGCGTACTACACTACCATAGCGCCAGATTTCCGCAATCTCAGGTAAATTCAGGCCGAAATCCTGTTTTGCCTGCATTAGTTCGAACCCCTCGGCATAGGCCTGCATCAGCCCGTATTCAATACCGTTGTGAACCATCTTGACAAAGTGGCCGGCACCGCTGGGACCTACGTGACCATAGCCCTGCTGTGGCGAAGGTGCCAGTGTCTGGAAAATGGGCTCCACACGACGAAACGCTTCGATGTCACCTCCTACCATGAGACAGTACCCCTCCTTTAGCCCCCATATGCCACCGCTGGTACCGGCATCCAGAAAGGCAATACCCTTCTTAGATAAAGCTGTCGCTCGCCGCATACTGTCCTTGTAGTTGGAGTTGCCCCCATCAATGATAATATCGCTTTTTGATAATTCCAGAGACAGAGTTTTAATAGTGCTCTCCGTGGGCTCACCCGAGGGCACCATGACCCATACCGTACGGGGCAGAGAAAGTTTTTTCACCAGATCTGTAATTGAGACGGAGCCCATTGCTCCTTGTGCTATTATTGCCTCTACGGCTTCTTTAACAGGGTCATAGACAATGATGCGGTGACCTCCATTAAGCAAGCGAAGTGCCATGTTACCACCCATGCGCCCCAGGCCAATTATTCCTAGTTCCATCGTCACCTCCCTCAGTACCGCTAATTTAGTTCACTAACTAGCTTTGAGATATCTACTTCATCATCTCGGTTAAAGTGAATCCGCATAACAGTCCGTCCCAATGATTGTAATGACTGGAAATCGCCCAGCGCCTGGGCATCAGCTAAAACACCAAAGGTGTATGGCTGCCCTGGAATGGGCAGGTCATTACGGTGACCAGCCGTAATCTGCAGGTATAAACCGCTATCTGGCCCACCTTTGTGCAGTTGTCCGGTCGAGTGCAGAAAACGTGGCCCATAGCCTAGCGTAGTAGCCATACCATATTTTTCAACTATTGTTCGGCGAAGTTTAGCAAAAGCGTTATCCACTTCGGGTTCCTGGCAAATGTAAGCCATAATAGCGACGTACTTACCTTTTCCAGCTTCGGCCAGCAGTTCCCTGATTGAACCAGTCGTGTTTAGTTGTGGCAGGCTACCGGATGTTGTGTATTCATCTAACAGGCGCTGTGTCGCATCCTTAGCCCGTTGCACATCTGGCTGGTCAAAAGGATTGATGCCCAGGATTGCTCCGACCACGGCAGTGGCAAACTCCCAGCGATAGAACTCAGCACCAAGGTCATACTTATCTTGCAGCTCAAGAGTTAATACTGGTTGTCCGGAAGACTTTATCCTCTCAATCGCTGTATCTGTAGCCGAGTTATCATCATTTTTAAGACGTAGATAGATAAATAGACGATCTTCATGGTAGTGAATCGGTGCCACCAGCGGCTCATCAACTACTGGTATGACACCTTTGCCCTCTTTGCCGGTACTCTCAGCAATGAGCTGCTCAACCCAGAGCCCGTAGCTACTTATAGCTGGCGATGTGACCAGTGTAAGCTTATCGCGTCCCTGTAAAGCTAGGTTAGCGATACATGCCCCAAGCCAGGCACCGGGGTTCTCATGAATAGGGACGCAGGATGCACACCCCTGCCGCATTCTCTCTGCCCGTTCCAGTAGCATAGTGATGTCAATCCCAGTTATTGCTGCCGGGACTAAGCCGAAAGCGGACAACACCGAGTAACGTCCGCCAATGTCGTCTGGATTCAAGTAGACGCGGTCAAAGCCTGTTTTCTCAGCCAGCCTTACTAAAGGTGACTCAGGATCGGTGATGGCAACGAAATTTTGCCCCGCTTTCCTTTCCCCTACGACCGGCTTCAGGAGATCAGTAAAGTAGTCGGCAAGGGATAGTGGTTCGATGGTGCTACCAGACTTTGAGGATACCAAGAAAAGTGTATCCAGCGGCTCGATAGCATCATGAACTCCCTGCATATGGATTGGCACTATACAGGCACCAGCTTCTAATGCAATTAGTTCAGGGTACCCTGGAATACTACCAAAGGTCTGCCGCAGCACCTCCGGTCCTAAACTACTCCCACCCATGCCAAGCAGGATAACATGGTGGAAACCAGTCTCTTTTACTTCTTGGGCGAATAATTGTAGAGCAGGTGCCTGTTCAAACATTAGGTCGGTGATGGTAAGCCAGCCCAAACGATTTGTAATTTCGGTGGGTTCTGATTTCCAAACAGTGTGGTCCTTCCGCCATATACGCGCTACCACATCACGCCGACTGAGGTCAGCCAGGGTTGCTTCTACATCACCGAGATACTTCCCAATGCTTACACTAGGGTGAACGTGTTCCGCTGCCAGCAGACGCGCTCTTTTTTCCCCGATACCGACCATAAGCTTCTCAAACGAATCGGCAAAAGCTTTAACCCCATCAACAAGCAGTTTTGTAGTTACTTGCTCCAGACTGATGCCAGCTTTCGCCAGGTCAGCCATGGTCTGTTCCGACTCGGTGGCATCTAGCCTGAGAGTCGTCTCAGCACGGCCATGCTCCAGGAATGCATTGATAACCGCGGGTGGCATAGTATTAACAGTATCTGGGCCAATCAGTGGCTCCACATACATGACATCGCTATAGGCTGGATTCTTCGTGCCCGTGCTTGCCCAAAGAGGACGCTGCACCCGGGCTCCTTTGGCTTTTAGTGCTGCAAAACGCTCGCCGTCGAAATTATCCCGGAAAGCTCTATATGCCAGCTTGGCGTTGGCAATAGCAGCCTTGCCAAGTAGATTTCTGAGCTTTTCCTGCCCTTGCCGTATACGCTCTTCTAACAACGTATCTACTGCCGTGTCTATCCGACTGAGGAAGAATGATGCCACGGAGGCAACTACTTTACCAGTATTTTTTACCGAGTCTTCAATCCCAGCAATGTAGGCTTCCATGACCTGTCGGTACATATCCAGAGAAAATATAAGGGTGATATTGACATTGATGCCCTCACTGATGAGGTAACGGATAGCCGGTATGCCCTCGCGTGTAGCGGGAACTTTTATCAGTACATTCGGCCGGTCCAGGGCGGCGAATAACCGCTTAGCTTCCTTTATTGTGCCGTTCGTATCGTGCGCTAATAAGGGGTTGACCTCAAGAGAGGCATAGCCATCCAAACCAGTTGTCTGGTCGAAAGTGGGACGTAGCAGGTCAGCAGCGGTTTGAATGTCTTCTACCACAATGGTTTCATATATCTCCCTAATGTCTTTATCGGCTTTAGCCAGGGTTAGTATTGCCTCATCATAGTCAGTGCTACCAACGATGGCCTTCTCGAAGATTGTTGGATTTGAGGTTACACCGCTTATTCCTTGATTGATTAGCCCCTGGAACTCGCCAGACCTGAGCAAGCTCCGACGGATATAATCAAGCCAGATACCTTGACCATGGCGTTGAGCTTCTTGAATAGTATTCATTCTTTTGCTCCTCCTTTGCTATCTCATCTGTTAGCTTTTAGTGCTTGCTGCTCGATAGCCAGGACTTTTTCCAAACGTCGACGATGCCGTGTCTCACCGGAGAAGTTCGCGCTAAGAAAGGCCTTCACCAATTCTATAGCCAGCTCCAGACCAATGACACGTGCTCCCAGGCACAGTATATTCATGTCATCGTGTTCTACGCCTTGATGGGCTGAGTAGGTGTCGTGGCAAAGGCCGGCACGGACACCGGGCACCTTGTTGGCAGCAATACAAGCGCCCACGCCGCTACCGCAGATTAATATACCGCGCTGCACCTGCCCAGAAGCTACTGAACGAGCAACTGCCAGCGCCAAATCAGGGTAATCGTCAGCTTGGTCAAAGGTATGGGCACCCAGGTCCGAAATCTCGTAGTCTTCGCGCAGTCGGGCCATTAATTCATTTTTCAATACAAAGCCACCGTGGTCACCACCAAGTGCGATTCTCAGTTTCATGGCTGCCTCCGGTGTAGAAGTTGTAGGGCATCGTCGGCCACATATTGTGCAGTTAGGCCCAGTTTCCCGTATAGGACTTTGTCTGGAGTTGACGTCCCCATGGGCGTACCTGGATGGCCTGAGTTCGCCCTTGGCACCATACCTACTGCTAGAGAACGAATAGTATTTATGTGGAGTTCTTCAAATGTTAGCGTACTCATCTTCGACTCCTTGCTTCTTATTCATCCTTCTGAAGCTTATGACGGGCAAGGGTGGCTGCTCCAATAACCCCAGCCTTATTACCTAGAACCGAGGTAACGATACGCAGGTCTTTCACTGCTGCCTCTAGAGCATTGAGACGAACTATGTGCTCTACCATAGAGGCATACTCTGGCAGTCCATGGATAACACCACCTCCTAGTACGAGTACACATGGGTTAAAAGCGTTAACAATCCCCACCAAACCAGCAGCCATGTACCTTACTGTCTCTTCCACTATGTATTGAGCCAAGGGATCTCCATTGGCGTAAGCTTCGGTGACTGTGACGGCAGAGATCTGCCCAATACTCCCGGCTAATTCAATCAGTAGCTCTCCGGCCCGGGTGTCACTACGCGCTGCCTCCTGTGCCCGCTCCGCGATAGCCCAACCACCAGCATATGCCTCTAGGCAACCTCGGTTACGACAGTGACACTGTCGCCCATTGGTCACGATAGTCAGATGACCCAGCTCTCCAGCGGTATTGCAACATCCTTCCAGGAGCCGCCCGCCGCTCACAATTCCTCCGCCAACACCTGTGCCGACGAAAAGGCAGACTAGGTCGTTCACGTCTCGTCCCGCACCGTAGCACCACTCTCCGTACGTGGCAGCGCGTACGTCATTGCTGACTACGACTGGCAGGTTCAGCGCCTCCTCGAGCCTGGTTTGCAGAGGGATATTACGCCAGCCCAAGTTCGGAGCAAATCGAACCATTCCGGTATCCTTATCAATCTGTCCAGCCATTCCAATCCCCAGACTCTCTGCAGATTTAACGGCTTCGCCTAAACAGCTCTCTACGCAGGTGATGATATCAGCAATTACTCTGTCCGGCCCCTTGTCTGGTTGCGTAGGACGGCGGTGAGATGCAAGGATGTGCCCGGTTTTATCTACAAGAGATGTCTCTACCTTGGTACCACCCAGGTCGACTCCCAGTGTCAGTGACTCCCAGTTTCTTCCCTCGGTCATTTTTCAGCTCCAGGTATACCTTGTTGTTTCCAAGCCCGGCAGGAGTTCTGAGCATGAATCATAATATTACCCTTATTCAGTTGCGACCTAAGCCAACAATTCCAGATTCTCGTTTTATGTCTATCATATCCTCTTTCTTTGGGTCTGTATCATCTTATTAGCTTGCTCTCTCGCACCGCCCTTAAGATGGCCCGGGCGGGTGCGCCATCGCCTTGGTCAAGCTTGAGTGGTAGGCAGATAAGGTCATACTTTCCCGGTTTTACGCGAGATAGATCAAGTCCCTCGATTATCCAGACGCCACCACCAAGTAGTGTCTTGTGAACATAGCTACCTCCATGCTTGAAACTTCCCACTGAAAGGTAATCAACGCCAATAACTCTTACCTTGTGCTCAGCAAGAAAGCGCGCCGCCTCCTTAGAGATGAATACGAAGTCTTCAATAAATGTGTCTGTCTGCCAGACTCTTAAGGAATTTCGTGTCTTGAATAGGACACGCTCACCGCGGCGGATGCGATTGCGGACAAGCTCTTCAGGTTTTATCGACTCGCTGTCATGGATCTCAATGACGCGCGCCCGACCGACGGTAGTATCGAGAGGCATCTTGTCAATGCCTATCCCTTGCCGGATAAAGTGAAGTGGAGCATCCATGTGCGTTCCTGTATGTGACCCCATTGAAATCACCGAGAGGGTACTGCTGGCTCCGTGTTCTATATCCTTCACGTTCTCGATTCGGACTGGAGGGTCACTGGGCCAGTGCACCATCGCGTTGCGCAGCGGGACTGAGATATCGAGCCACCGGGAGCTTTCCGAGTCGCTCGCCTGTGAATCGTATTGCCCCGACGAAGATGAAGTAGTCTCATTACTCTTCCGCGTCATCTGGTTTTCCTTCGTAATTTTATGGTCCTTCAGTGTTGTTAGGGTTCACACGATCGCCTGGCAAGCATAACGTACCCCTTCGGAAAGGGTTGGGTAGGCATGGAGGGTGTTGCCTATATCAGATACTGTTAAACCTCCAGCCATCGCCGCGGCAACTTCATGGATAAGACTGGAGGCTTCCGCCCCGACGATATGGCCTCCCAGGATACGCCCAGAGTCTTCCTCAGCTACAATCTTGATAAACCCTTCTGTCTCATCGGATAAAATAGGTCGTGTCAGGCTGGCGTAGTCAAATTTACCAGACTTCACCCGGTGACCCTGTTCCCGAGCCTGCTTCTCAGTCAGGCCAACGCTGGCTACTTCTGGGTCACAGAAAGTGACTCGTGGCAGAATGTCATAATTCAGCTCTATCCGCTTATTACTGCTGGCATTTGTCGCAGCGGTCTTGCCTTGCTCCCCGGCAACAAAAGTGAAAAGAGGAATCCCGGTAACGTCTCCGGCCGCCCAGATATGTGGAACATTGGTTTGGAGTGAGCCGTTAACCGGGATTCCTCTTTTATTTGTCTCAATGCCGGCAGCCACAAGGTTAAGGTCGTCAATAGCAGGTTTTCGTCCGGTGGCGACGAGTATTTCGTCATACTCTGCTCTTTTCTCCTGACTATCAGCGCTTTTAGCGACTATCAATTTCCCGAACCCTGTAGTTTGCACTTGGTTTACCATGACCGAAGTTGATACTGAAATACCCTGTTTCGAGAACAATCGTATCATAGTCTGTGATATTTCCTCATCCTCTCCAATCAGGATTCGGTCCAGCGCCTCGTATATGTGCACTTTAGAGCCAAAGGCGGAGAATATCTGGGCAAATTCCACACCGATAGGCCCACCGCCTATTATTGCCAGCCTTTTGGGCACACTTTCTAACTCCAGTGCCTCAACATTGGTAATAGGGCCTGTTTCCTTAAGTCCCGGGATTGGGGGTACTGCAGGCACAGACCCGGTGGTGATTATGATTTTATCTGCTTTAATAACCTCATCGGCAACTGTAACCTCATGAGATGATACAAATCTTGCGTTGCCCTTAAACAACTTTATTCCCGATTTAACCCATCTTTCACCTCGCCCGGTGCCTATCCCGGTAATAATCCTGTCCTTAAAGGCTTTCACATCTTTATAGTTAGCAGTCTTATCCAGCGTAGGTAGGCCATAAAAATCGGCGCTTCTCATCTTCTTGTATGTCCGCGCCGCATGAACCAGTGCCTTAGTAGGAATACAGGCATGGAAAATACAGTCACCTCCAACTGGTCCTTTTTCAATCAGCCCCACTGAATCAACACTCTGCTTAGCAGTACCGGCAGCGTACTCACCGGCAGTGCCTGCCCCAATTATCAAGACATCTAAATTGACCATTTTTGCACCTACCCTTTGATGTCACTAACTAGGCTTTGGCTTAAAAGGGGAAATCCATCCGTGCTGCTTTCTCGGCTATTCTAGAAGTTGTATGGCTAATGGATTTTTCAGGTAGTAATTAGCTTTAAATATACCTGGTGAACTTCACCAGGTGCTCTCTCAGAAGCGCTAACTACCTCTCTACTTTCACTCCACCTCCCTCAAATGCCACATGACCCTTGATATGCTTGGCGGCTTCTTTTGGTTCCGGGTAGCTCCAAGCAGCGTTCTTGTTAATCTTTCCTCCAACAACAATATCGTGATAGCGTGTTTCGCCCTTCCACGGACAAGTATACTGCCTATCACCTGGTTTCAAATAGTCCCATTTGACTGACTCTGGGGGGAAATAAACGTTACCCTCAACTTCTTCATATGTATCGCTCTCGGCAAGTACTGCTCCATTCCAGATTGCTGTAGCCATTTGTAATGTCCTCCTTTAATCATGTTATCTGGTTTATGTTAAAAGTCTAGTTTTTATTTAGCGTACAATTCCGTTTCCAGATGAAAGGCATACTAGATAAACCAGAACCCACCGGTACCCATAGCCACAGTAAGGGCTCGTCCTTTTGGTAAGAGCCCTATATTCTTCACCAAGAATAGGGCTGGCTCAAAACCGCTTTCATGAATACGGGCCATCTCACCTTGCTGAGAAGTGCTTTTATTTCCCAGCCAGTTTTTTGGCAATGGCGGCTACATGACGTCCCTGGAAGCGGGCCATGGCTAGTTCGTTCTCACTTGGTAGACGGCTGCCATCACCGGCAGAAATCGTGCTGGCACCATAGGGACTCCCGCCGCTTATCTCATCCAGTGTAAACTGACGGGCCTCGGAATAGGGTAACCCCACGATGACCATCCCAAGATGAAGCAATGTAGTGTGGAAGCTGGTAATAGTTGTCTCCTGGCCACCATGCTGTGTTGCAGTGGAGGTGAAGACACTGCCGGCTTTACCGACGAGAGCGTTTTGTGCCCACAGTCCCCCGGTCTGGTCGAGAAAATTGCGCATCTGGGCACACATATTACCAAAGCGAGTTGGTGCGCCAAAGATGATAGCATCGGCATCAGCCAGGTCACTGACCTTGGCTACGGGAATATGAGCGAAGGCGGCACGTGCTTTCTTAGCCCCTGACTTCTCCAGAACATCGTCAGGAACTAGTTCAGAGACTTGTAGCAGTTCTACCTCTGCCCCTTCAACCTCCCGAGCCCCTTCCGCCACTGCCTCCGCCATCCTGTAGATATGACCGTACATGCTGTAAAAGACTATCTTTATTTTCATCACTACCTTCTTTCAGTAATACTTATTCCCATACGATACTTTTTTGTGAATCACTTAAAACGGGACACCTATGGACGAGATTGCAAAAACCGCGTGAACAACTACTGGATTTTCATCACTACCTCCTTTCAGTGATACTTGAAGAAATGCTGGCACACTCGATATTTCATCAGATTGCCTGTTATTTTGATAATTTTTGAGCCAAGGATGCACCGGCAGGTTGAAAGTACGAGCACACCAGTTACCCAGATTAATAATACCCAGGATGAATATTAATCTGGTTACCACTGTCTCGCTAAATATGCCCATAATATTCTATCCCTCACTCCACAATGACCTCTCCCTTCATGTAGGGATGGATTTTACAGTAGTATTCG
>SDBT01020600.1_pt1 | contig 10310 bp, 9 predicted proteins | sample 2277101 | NCBI WGS metagenome assembly SDBT01 (sample SAMN10404973, study PRJNA504765) | marine sediment metagenome | isolation source: marine sediment core GS10_PC15, 103 cmbsf | place: Arctic Ocean: Southern Knipovich Ridge | collected 2010
CCCTGACGGCTTGGGGTGCGCCAGGCGATCCCCTATGGCAGAGTGCGCCCCGTGACCACGCCCATCGATCCCGCCGACGCTGCCCGCGCGCGCGAACTTGCCCTTGCCGCGCTTGCGCGTCCCGGCGCGCCGCTTGAGCTGCCGCAGCGCCTGCTCGTGGTCGATGTCGAGCGGCAGAGCGCCAATTGGTTCGAGAGGGGCGAGCCGGTCGCCACCTGGCCGGTTTCCACCGCCGCAAGAGGGATCGGCGGCAAGGATGGGTCTTTCCGCACGCCGCCTGGCTGGCATCGCGTGTCCCGAAAAATCGGCGATGGCGCGGAACCCGGCACGGTGTTCGTCTCCCGCGAGCCGGCCGGAGAGATTTGGCGCGGCGAGGCGCGAGAGGACGATCTGATCCTCACCCGCATTCTCACCCTTGAAGGTCTCGAGGACGGCATCAATCGCGGGGCAGGCTGCGACTCGCTTGAGCGCTACATCTATCTCCACGGCACCAACCACGAAGCCCTGCTCGGCCGCGCCGTCTCTCATGGCTGCGTGCGCCTGGGAAACGCATCCGTGACCGAGCTCTTTGCCCGCATGGGCGAGGGAGATTTGGTGCTTATCGCCGCGCCGGGCGCATCAAAAATTCCCGACCCGTTCGGCGCCGGACGCTTCCACTATGCCGGCCTCGGCGGCGCGGGCATGAGCGCGCTGGCGCAATTTCAGGTCATGCGAGGCGGCCGCGCCAGCGGCAGCGACCGCGCCTTTGACAAGGGCGAGCGTGCTTCCTTGCGCGCGCAGCTGGCGCGTCAGGGAATCGAAATCTTCCCGCAGGATGGCAGCGGGGTCGGCGCCGACTGCGCGGGCCTGGCCGTGTCCACCGCGGTCGAGGACCAGGTTCCCGACATGGTCGCCGCGCGCGCAAAATCCATTCCCGTTGTGCATCGGTCGGAGCTGCTCGCTCACTTCGTCGCCATCCACCGCACCATCGCCGTGAGCGGCACCAGCGGCAAATCAACGGTGACGGCCATGATTTTCGAGATCTTGCGCAGGGTCGGTCGCGATCCGTCGGTCATCACCGGCGGCGACCTACCCTCGCTGCAAGCCCAAGACCTGCCCGGCAATGCCTATGCCGGAAAGTCCGACCTCCTGGTGATCGAGGCCGACGAAAGCGACGGCTCGCTGGTGCGCTACGCGCCTGCCGTCGGCGTCATCCTCAATCTCCAGCGCGACCACAAAGAGATGAGCGAGGTCGCTTCCCTGCTCGCCACACTACGTGCCCGGACGCGTGAGGCGCTGGTCGTGGGAGACGCCAATAATCTCGACGCGCTTGCCGGCGGCGCCGTCAGGTTTGGCTTCAGTCCGCGCGCCGATATACGCGGCGAGGATCTGGAGCTTGGCGTCGAAGGCAGCCTGTTTCGTGTCGGGGATGTTCGCTTCACGCTGAGGGTGCCGGGCAAGCACAACGTCGCCAACGCCCTCGCCGCGATCGCCGCGTGTCGCGCGGTCGGCGTGACACTGGTGGAGATGGTTGAGCCGCTTGCCTGTTTCGCTGGCGTCGGACGCCGCTTCCAGACCATCGGCAAAGCGCACGGGATCGAAATCGTCGACGACTTTGCCCACAATGCCGACAAGATCGCCGCAAGCCTTGCCACGGCGCATCTGCGCGGGGGACGCGTGTTCGCCATCTATCAGCCCCATGGCTACGGTCCGACCCGTTTCCTGCGCCAGGATTTTGTCGACACCTTCTCTCGCGCGCTAGGGCCGCAAGACCGGCTTTGGCTGCTGGAAGTGTTCTACGCCGGTGGAACCGCCATCCGCGACTTTTCCGCCGCGGACATCGTGGCCGAGATTGCCGCGCGCGGCGTGCAGGCTGAGTTTGCGCCCTCCCGCGCGTGGCTTGCCTCGCGGATCGCCGAAACGGCGCGCACCGGCGATGTCGTGCTGGTGATGGGAGCCCGCGATCCCTCGCTTACGGAGTTCGCCCGGAGCATCCTGCGGGCAATCGATAGCCTTGCGCCCGCCTCCGCGAGCGCGGGTCAAGCGGTGTGATCGGGCCGGGCCTGGTCTGTCTGCTCTTCAGACTCTGGCTCTTGATCGGAATCACTATGGGTTTCGTCCGGTGCCGAGCCGTCCGCAGACCGCTCTTCTGCTTCCGGGACCTCCGCCCCCACCTTTGGCACGGGCTCGCCTTCATCAGGTGCCTTCTCGTCCGCGACGCTGTTTTCTTCCGATGCTTTCGCGGAGTCGACCGTCGCGGCCTCCGCGGGTTCGTGGTCGGCCTCAACCGGCACCTCCGCGCGGGTTGAGTCCTCCTCCTCGCCTGACGGCTCTGCCGACCCCACCGGCGCTGGCTCGATCTCGGCTTCACTCGGTGCTTCACCGCCTGACGACCTCTCAGCATCCGGCAATGCCTCCATCGCGGCGTCCTCAGTGGACGGAGGGTCAGCCACAACCGGGTCCTCTACGGGGACTGCTTCAGCGTCATCGCGCGATGGCACGACCGCTTCCACCTGGGTTGGCGCGCGCTCCGCGTCGTGAGGCGCTTCCATGCCAGACGCTTGCAAGCCGTCTTCGAGAGGGTCCGCGACCGAGAGCGCGGCAAATTCGTGTTCCGCGTGGTGACGCGCTTCGCCCTCAGAGGCTCCGTCTTCTTTTACTGGCTCGGTTGCAGCCGCTGGAGCTGAATCGCTTACGGCATCGCTAGGGGCAGGCTTGCTTGAAAACTCCTCGAGCGTCTTGGACAGCTTCCCCGTTAGCACCGACGCCGACAGCGCGAGGCTTCGCGGCAAATCTCCCGCTCTTGCGCCAAGCCCCGAAAATGAGCCTGCGGCGGCGCGCGTTGTCTGGCCCAACCATGCCGAGCTGGTCGAACGCGCCTGTCGAAGGGAACTTGCGGCGGCGCGCATCGTCTCGCCCAATCGCACAGAGCCGGTCGAACGTGCCTGTCGAAGGGAGCTTACGGCGGCACGCGTCGTCTCGCGCGACCATGAAGCCCCTTCCGCTGCAAGCTGCCGAAGTGAAAGAGCAAGCGTCTTTGCCTGTGTGCCACTCTCAGCTAGTCCGGCCGATGTCAGTTGGACGGCCGATGCAGACAGCACGCGGGTTCGTTCGCCAAGCTGCGCCGAGCCGGTCACAATCGCCTTCGACGAGGTGGCCGCAAAGTCCTTGGACTTCACACGCAGCCAACTGCCGCCGCTGGCGAGCCTGTTCGAGGTCGCCTGGGCGAGCTCGGGCGCCGTCCTGCCGACCCAAGCGGTACCGGTCGACGACGCGCTGGCGACGGACAGGGCGGATGCGCGCGCCCGACGTCCGGTCCAAGCCCCGGCAAGGGCGAGCCCTCTCGCACCTGCCAGCGTCGCCTCGCGCAGGCTGGTCCCGCTCCAAGAGCTTGCGGCCAGCAGCCCTCTGTCGAGCCAAAGCGCGACCGCCCGCACACCCATACCAATCCCGACCAATGTCGCCGCCACGCCCCGGTACACACCAATCGCAACGGTGCGCACGGCCAGCCACACCAATCTGGCGCCGGCGGCGAGGCTGCGTCCAATAAACCTCTCAACGGCCAAGGCCTTGGCATCGACCCAGCCGATGCCGGCCGCAAGCAGACCCCAAATGGCCATGGTGGCCGCGATCGGCGTAACGATCAGGCCGCGCCAAGCCGAGCGGAGGAAATAGGAGAAAAACCGCCTCGCCGACGAAGACGCGCGCTGACGCTTGATCCAGCGATAATGCTTGTCTAGGTCCTTGGCCCCCGACGAAACGACGCTTCTCGACTGGGCGACGGTTTGCCTGATGTCGGCAACCTTCGCGTCGAAGGCATCGATAATGTCCCTCTTCTCGGACAAGGCTCAATTCCCCGTCTTCGGCCACGCGTGACGCACATCAGCGAGGCGCCGCGCCGGTTCCCGGTATAGGAGCCATAAGCTAAGTCCAAAACTTCGTCTTGTGCAGGCGGATTCCGCCGATCGGCGTCTTTCCCGAGGGTCGCCGGATCGCTGGAGGGACCGAGTTTAGCGCCCTCGGTGGCGCGCTTCCGCGCCCTAGCGCGTCGGCATCGGCGTATCGCCACGATAATCGTAGAAGCCGCGCTTGGTCTTTTGTCCGAGCCAGCCCGCCTCGACATATTTCACGAGCAGCGGGCAGGGGCGGTATTTCGAGTCGGCGAGCCCCTCATAGAGCACCTGCATGATGGCCAGGCAGGTGTCGAGGCCGATGAAGTCGGCAAGCTGCAGCGGGCCCATGGGATGATGGGCGCCGAGCCGCATGGCCGTGTCGATGGCATCGACCGAGCCGACGCCCTCATAGAGCGTATAGACCGCCTCGTTGATCATCGGCAGCAGAATGCGGTTGACCATGAAGCCCGGGAAATCTTCCGAGACGGCGACCGTTTTACCGAGGCTCTCGATGAACTCCCTGGCCCGGCCGAACGTCGCGTCCTCGGTGGCGATGCCGCGGATCATCTCCACGAGCTCCATCACCGGCACCGGATTCATGAAATGCAGGCCAATGAAGCGCTCTGGGCGGTCGGTCGACGCAGCGAGCCGCGTGATGGAAATTGACGAGGTGTTGGTGGCCACGATGGCGTCGGGCTTGAGGAACGGACAAAGCGCGACGAAGATCTTGCGCTTTGTCGTCTCGTCCTCGGTCGCAGCCTCGACCACGAGGTCCACCTCGCCAAAGCCCTGCAGCGTCTCGGCGATCGAAATCCTCGCCAAAGCCTGGTCCCGATCTTCGTTGCTGATCTTGCCCGAGGAGACCTGACGCGAAAGATTGTTGCTGATGACCTCGATGGCGGCCTCGACCTTGTCCTTGTCCAGGTCGCTCAGGGCCGCTTCGTAACCGGAAAGGGCAACAACATGGGCGATGCCGATGCCCATTTGTCCTGCGCCTATGATGCCAATCTTACGAATGGGATTCACTTCCGGGTCTCCGGCCGAGCTCGGATCGGCGAGGATCCGCCCGGCATCTTGTACTATGTCGTCCATGGTCATTCCTCATGAACCCGCTTGCCTAAAGGCCTGCCTTCTTGAGCTCCGCATCGAACTCGGGCAGGGCGGTGAATAGGTCGGCGACGAGACCGTAGTCCGCCACTTGGAAAATCGGCGCGTCGGCATCCTTGTTGATGGCCACGATCACCTTTGAGTCCTTCATGCCGGCGAGGTGCTGAATGGCACCGGAGATGCCGATGGCAATATAGAGCTCGGGCGCGACCACCTTGCCCGTCTGACCAACCTGATGATCGTTCGGCATGTAGCCAGAATCGACCGCCGCGCGGCTTGCGCCAACTGCAGCACCGAGCCGGTCGGCAATCGGCTCGATCAAGGTCTTGAAATTTTCGCCGGACTGCATTCCCCGCCCGCCGGAGATGACGATTCGCGCCGATGTAAGCTCCGGCCTCTCGCTCTCGCTGATGACGGAACTTTCGAATTTCGACAGGCCAAGCGGCTCCGGCGCGCTGATCGTGTCGACAGAGGCAGAGCCACCCTCGTCCGCAGCTGAGAACGCCGTCGTGCGAATCGTAGCGACAATCGTCTTGTCGGCGGTCTGCACCGTCTCCAGGGCATTGCCGGCATAGATAGGACGCACGAAAATATCCGGCGCCTTGACCTCGATAATGTCGGAAATTTGCGCCACGTCGAGTAGCGCCGCCACGCGCGGCAGCACGTTCTTGCCCATGGTGGTCGCCGGCGCCAGCAGCACGGCGTAGCCCTGCATGAGCGGCACCAGCAAATTCGCCGTCTCTTCCGCCAGCGACTGGGCAAGCTGCGGCGCCTCGGCGAGCAGAACCTTTCGCACACCAGCGAGCTTGGCTGCCTGCTCGGCCACCCCGCTCGCGTTCTCCCCGGCCACGACGATGTCGACGTCGCCGCCGAACGTGCTCGCGGCGGTCAGTGCCTTCGCCGTTTCCGGCGAAAGCGTCTTGTTGTCGTGCTCGGCCAGAAGCAGGACCGCCATCTACAGCACCCCCGCCTCGTTCTTGAGCCTCTCGACCAGCGCCGCGACGCTGTCCACCTTGATGCCGGCCGAGCGCACCGGTGGCTCCGTGACGGAGAGAACTGTCAGCCTCGGCGCAACCTCGACGCCGAGCGTCTCTGGCGTTGTCTCGTCGATGGGCTTCTTCTTGGCCTTCATGATATTGGGCAGTGAGGCGTAGCGAGGCTCATTCAAACGAAGGTCGGTGGTTATCACCGCCGGACGCGACAGGAGCAAAGTCTCAAGCCCGCCGTCAACCTCGCGCACGACTCTGATCTTGTCACCATCGAGCTCAATCTTCGAGGCGAAAGTCCCTTGCGGCCAACCGAGCAGCGCCGCCAGCATCTGCCCCGACTGGTTGCAATCGTCGTCGATGGCCTGTTTGCCCATGATGACGAGATCGGGGCTTTCACTCTCCACGATCTGTTTCAAAATCTTGGCGACGCTGAGAGGCTCGACCGGTGCATCGGTCTTCACCAGAATGGCACGGTCGGCGCCCATGGCGAGCGCCGTCCTCAACGTGTCTTGTGCCTTGGCGTTGCCGATCGAGACCGCGACGACCTCTTGCGCCTCGCCCCGCTCTTTGATGCGGACGGCCTCCTCGACGGCGATCTCGTCGAACGGGTTCATCGACATCTTGGCGTTGGCAAGGTCAACGCCGCTGCCATCGGCTTTGACGCGAATCTTGACGTTGAAATCGACCACCCGTTTCACGGGAACGAGTATTTTCATGCGGCTCTGTTTCCCCGCAGGGATTTGCCTGGCGACCCCGCCCAATCCGGTTTCTTTTCGCAACTGCGAAATGGGCCGGACCGTACTGCCCGGCAGTGCACAAGTCAATGCTTTGCCGGAAATTCAAGGTCTTTCAGGCACCTCCTCGCGTTTTGTCGAACAGGGGTACACCGCGCCGCCGCATAAACAAGATGAGCACGGCGCCGGCGGCCAGCCCCCCGATATGAGCCCACCAAGCCACGGCCTCGCCGCTCTCCCAGGCCAGGCTGGCAAACTGCGCCGCAATCCAGATTCCGAGCGCCCAAGCCGCCGTGATCCTGATGGGAACGCGCCACAATGCGAGCACCCAGACCTTCACCCTAGGGTGCAGAATCAGATAGGCGGCGATGATACCGGCGACGGCACCGCTTGCCCCGATCAGCGGCAGACCCGAGGTCGGCAACATCACGGAATGGACCACGGCCGCGGATACTCCGCACATCAGATAGAACATGAGGAAGCGCACGTGACCCATGGCGTCCTCGATATTGTCGCCGAACACCCAAAGGAACAGCATGTTACCGATCAGGTGGATCCAACCTCCGTGCAAGAACATGTAGGTGATGAGCGTGAAGCGTTCGGGCAGCGGGAAGCTCGGAGAGATGATCGTCTCGTTGCTCGCGCCGTGGCCCATCAGCTCCGCGGGCACGACGGCGAACGCCATGGCGTTCTCTTCGTCGAGCGGAACCACCCAGCCGGTCTGAAAGATCACATAGACGGCGACGTTGATGACGATGAGCGACACCGTCACATATTGAAAGTGGATGCTCTTGAGTGGGTTGGTATCGTGTAGGGGTATGAATACCAAGGTCTGAACCCCCTCACTATCGGTTCTTGCCGGGCACCCAAAGAACGTCTGCGTCGCCCTGAGCGTTGGCAAAGCGCGCCGCCACGAACAAGAAATCCGAAAGCCGATTGATGTATCGCAAGCCTGCCGCGCCAACGGGCTCGTCTGGCAGCGCCGCGAGCTCAACCATCAAGCGTTCGGCCCGGCGCGAGATGGTGCGGGCAAGATGCAAATTGGCTGCGGCCGGGGTGCCACCGGGGAGCACGAAGGACATCAAAGGCTGAAGCTCTTGGTTGAGCGCATCGATTTCACTCTCGAGACGCTCGACTTGCCCGTCGGTCACCGTAAGCCGTCCCCGCGTGTCCCTCGTGCCATCTGGGAAACTGAGATCGGCGCCAAGATCGAACAGATCGTTCTGCGCCCGCGCCAGCATGACGTCGAGCTCCGGATCGCCTTCGCGCGTGTAAATGCGCGCAAGTCCGATCGCGGCATTGGTCTCATCGACGGTTCCGTAGGCTTCCACGCGCAGGTCGGCTTTCGAGATGCGCCGTCCCGAGCCAAGCGCGGTGGTGCCGTTGTCGCCGCTGCGTGTGTAAATCTTACTGAGGACAACCATCGCCGGCCCCCACATGCGAAGGCCCGCGGGCCCTGCCGTCATAAATTATTGCGCTAGCCTAGCTGGCGCCCAAACCTGGTCAAGGGTCCGCTCGTGCAACAGACCGTGACCGGGCTTTGGCTACCTGCCGCCCAGATAGACCGCCACGACGACCAGCAAGATCGCCACGAGCTGGAGCACCACGCGCCAGCGCATCAACCGCTGGCTGGTGTTGGGGCTTCCGCCGCGCATCATGTTCCACAACCCGAGCAGCAGCACGACGACCACGGCCGCCAGAGCAATCGGAATGGCGTAATTGACGAGCGCTTCCATCCTTTATCCTTTTCCCAACCAGCCTAAACGCTTGGGTGCGAAGTCTAGTTGCGCGCCGCCACGGCGTCGAGCGCGCGTGTGGGCAGAATGCGCCGGAGAAAAGCCACCGCGTAGGTGGGGAAGGTTACATAGTAGCGCGGGCGAGGTTTGCGGGCCTCGAGCGCATGCACGAGCTTGGCGGCGACGGCCTCCGGCCCGAGCTTGAAGGCCTGCTGGCCGCCCTCCTCCATGCTGGCGATGCGGGCGCGATAGATGTCCCGGTGCGGTGATTTCTCCATGTCGATATTGCGGCGATAGGCCTCTATGGCGTGCTCGACGAAACGCGTGGAGATCGGGCCGGGCTCGATCAGCACCACATGGATTCCGGTGCCGTCGAGCTCCATGCGCAGACTGTCGGCCAGCGCTTCGATGGCGAATTTCGAGGCGCAATAACCGCCGCGATATTTGGCGGCTATCAGCCCGAGCACCGATGAGCAATACACGATGCGCCCCTGTCCCTGGCGCCGCATCGCCGGAATAAGGCGCCTGGTCAGGTCGTGCCAGCCGAACACATTGGCCTCGAACTGGGCCCGGAGCACGTCCGGCGTCAGGTCTTCGACGGCGCCCGGCTGGCCATAGCCGCCGTTGTTGAACAGCGCGTCGAGCCGCCCGTCCGTCGCGGTCAGCACCCTGTCGGCAGCCCCGGCAATCGAGGCGGGCTCGGTATAATCGAGGTAGAGGCTCTCGACGCCCTCTCGCTCACGCAAATGCGCGATGTCTTGCGGCTTTCGCGCCGTGGCAAAGACGCGCCAGCCGCGCGCCTTCAGGGTTCGCGCCGCGCAAAGTCCAATGCCTGACGAGCAGCCGGTGATGAGGATGCTTTTCCCACCCATGGGATCAGCCATTCAGCACCCGGATCGTGAAATTGAGTCCCGCCGCGCTCATTGCTCCAGCAGCCGGCGCGCGACGACATGGGCCTGGATCTCGGCCGCGCCCTCGAAGATCGACAGGATACGGGCATCGCACAGCACGCGGCTGATCGGATATTCGAGCGCAAAGCCGTTGCCGCCATGGATCTGGAGCGCGTTGTCGGCCGCCGCCCAGGCGGCGCGGGCGGCCAGCAGCTTGGCCATGCCGGCCTCAAGATCGCAACGGCGCCCCGCATCCTTCTCACGGGCGGCAAAATAGGTGAGCTGGCGCGCCAACAGGATCTCCGCCGCCATCATGGCGAGCTTGTCGGCGACGCGCGGGAACTCGATGATCGGCTTGCCGAACTGGACCCGTTCCATGCCATAGCGCAGCCCGAGATCGAGCGCGGACTGAGCCACGCCGATGGCCCGCGCCGCCGTCTGGATGCGCGCCGCCTCGAAGGTCTGCATCAGCTGCTTGAAGCCTTGGCCCTCGACGCCGCCGAGCAGATTGGCCGCCGGCACGGCGAAACCGTCGAAGGAAATTTCGAACTCCTTCATGCCGCGATAGCCGAGCACCTCGATCTCGCTGCCGCTGATGCCCTCGGCCGGGAAGGGATCGTCGTCCGTGCCGCGCGGCTTCGGCGCAAGGAACATGGAAAGCCCGCGATAGCCCTTCTCGTTGGGATCGGTGCGGGCCAGCACGGTCATCAGATCGGCACGGGCGGCATGGGTGATCCAGGTCTTCTGCCCGGTGAGGCGATAGACGTCGCCGTCCCTCACGGCGCGCGTGGTCAACGAAGCGAGATCGGAGCCGATATTGGGCTCGGTGAACACCGCCGTCGGCAGCACCTCGCCGGAGGCGATCTTGGGCAGCCATTCCTGCTTCTGAGCGTCGGTGCCGCCGTTGAGGATCAACTCCTCGGCGATCTCCGAGCGCGTGCCGAGCGAGCCCACGCCGATATAGCCGCGGCTGAGTTCCTCG
>SDBT01020601.1_pt1 | contig 10309 bp, 9 predicted proteins | sample 2277101 | NCBI WGS metagenome assembly SDBT01 (sample SAMN10404973, study PRJNA504765) | marine sediment metagenome | isolation source: marine sediment core GS10_PC15, 103 cmbsf | place: Arctic Ocean: Southern Knipovich Ridge | collected 2010
TGAGAATAAGGGAAAAATTGACAATAGCCTAAAAGGGAAAATGGGAAAATGGGTGTTTGGCTGTGATATCTGCCAGGATATATGTCCCTGGAACGAGGAGGTAGAAACTACTATTGAACCTGACTTTTTACCCCGAAATATGATATTGGAAATGACGGGAGATGACTGGAATAAACTGGATGAAGAGAGATATAACAAATTGTTTTCCGGTACTACGGTAAAAAGAACCGGATTCTCAGGCTTTAAAAGAAATATAAAATTCACCCACCAACCGGACAATCCAGAAAATGATCCATAGTGAAAAGAATATTACAATAGCAATACGAATTGTAAAGGATTTTATTCCTAACCTGATTTTTCTTCCTGTTACTATTTCTGTTAGTAGAGCAATAAATGAAATCAGGAATATTACATAAACCAAAGGTCCGAAAAGGTGATATAAAAAAGCCTCCTTCAGATGAAGGTGGGTTACTGCAACCAATGAGCGAGTCATGCCGCATGTAGGGCAGCTATGCCCGGTAATCTGATGAAATTTGCAGGTAATAATACCGGCAGGTGAGGGGTTGATAAGGAATGGAAAGAGAATTACCCCCAAAAAAACAGCAGCCAGAAATATCCTTATACGACGGTCCGCAGGATTAATTTTTGAGGTAAATAATATCCATTTCATGTGGCATGCCTTCAACCTTTTATTTTTTCGAGGGGTTCAAGGTTCAAAGTTCAAAGAGGACACCCTCTTAACATGGAACTCGTAACCCGTAACACTTCTTCACTTCATTATTTTCTTTCTCCTTCCTCATCCATACTCCTTATTCCATACTTCTTTACTCACCTCTCATCTCTCACCACTTCTTACTTCTTCACTCTTTGCTCTCTGCTCTCTGCTCTTCGCTTTTCATCGTTTCTATATCCGGGAATATTTTATAATCAGGTCCGAACTGTTCCAGGAATTCAAGGCTTAAAGATCTGAATGTAACTGAAATGGGAAGCAGGACTACCGAGCTGATATAAGGGATGATAATAAAAATGAATCCGATACAGCAGGTCATCAATCCCGCAGTAATAATCAAAATAATTACAATTATTGTGAGGAGAAAAATAAATAACCCATAAACCAGAAAATATCCAAAATGTCTTGATAACAAGGTTAGGAATTTTCCCCAGGCTTTAGTAGCTGTGATATTTTCCTTGTACATAATAGGTACCACAAAATCAAAAAGGAATAGCCTGATGTATCCTGATAAGACCATGAATGTAAGAAACAACAGGACCATCCCGATAATAGCGGGTACTTTGGCAGAAAGAGGATAATGACCAAGGTAGAGGCTCATCATAAAGGAGAAGAAAAGGAAAACAATAAAGCTAAAGATTGCCAGGCAGATTAATCCGAAAACTAACCGCCAGAGGAAAACTGAATTTCCATGTTTTCTAAATTCCCTCCAGGGCTGGCTCACCAACGCCCGGTTATGGACGACATTATCAAGGAACATAAACTTTCCCCTGGAACTTAACCAGTTGAAAAGTAAAGCCAGGATAAAAATAACGAATATCCCAAATGCAATTAGTGTAGCCCACCAGGCATGATCTAAAAACCAATTCCATGCATTAGCGGGGAATTCAGCAATATCACCAATGTCGATACCCTTGCCTACAGTATTACCTCTGCCGCCTCCGTTACCACCCTGCCAATCTGCCAGACCTGCCAGGAAAGCAGTGAAGCCGATCATAAACCATTTGTTCAGGTCAAAAGGGCTGAAAAGGATCTTTTTCATCCGTGCCCAGCCTTTTGTTAAGGGATCAGAATATAAAATGTTCATAATAGTATGGTATTAATGTTAAACCCTGGACAAGTTAATATATTTCAAACAAATATTTGTAATGTTGAAAAAAATAAGGTACAAAGAGAAATATATAATAAAAGAAATGCCTATTAAAATAGGTATTTAAATCACTAGCGTTTCGTTATAAGTCAAACAATTGTTCTACAAATCTGTCCCACATCCGCCGGATACCGAAAATCGGAAGCCGTCCCTATTTTTCTCACATAGAGATTCATTTTTTGATTTATCTTTTCTGATTATAAAGTTACGATAATATTAATTTGGGGGTAATTTTCTTAATGAGGCAGGAGGTTGATTCTTCAACGGAATCTACATTTGTGTTTATTCTGATATCCGGAGTCAGAGGTTCTTCATAAGCAGAGTGAATCCCTGTAAAATTCTGTATCTCACCTAATTGAGCTTTAGCATAAAGCCCTTTTGGATCCCGCTTTATACATGTTTTGAGGGATGCATCTATAAAAACTTCAACGAAATTCTTTTCTCCAATTATTTCTCTGGCAAGAGATCTCAGGTTCTGAGTCGGAGTGATAAATGAACAAATAACAATGAACCCTTTTTCATTGAAAAGCCGGGCTATTTCTGCTACTCTTCTAATGTTTTCCTGACGGTCATTCAGAGTAAAACCCAGATCTTTGTTTATTCCTGACCTGATCTTATCTCCATCAAGAACGACAGATAAGTATCCCTTTTTAAATATTTCTTTTTCCAGAGCTAGGGCAAGAGTGGTTTTACCTGATCCTGGCAAGCCGGTAAGCCATATCGTTAGAGAATTTTGTTTAATGAGGGCCATTTATTTTAATATTTATCAAAACTTCTATGTTGGTTGACACTGGTGTGGTTCGACCTATTTGCTGCTGTCCTAACCAACAGGTTACGCCTGTCGATAATAGTGTCAATATTGGTTACATATTCAGTACCGGTTGAAACGAGACTCGAAGCCAGGCTCATAGCATATTCGGCATTCATGACTTCCAGTATTTTGAATAGTTCAAAATCTTCAGCTGCTTCCCGCATAGCTTCCATCCGAACCGAACTCAATATGTTTCCATTAATGGTGTCAGGATAAACTGACCAACAGTCACCGGCTCCGAATTTACAGTCAGGGTAACTGTGCCACCACATCATTCCCCAATGAAGAAAACCAGGCAGATCGTTCTTGTAGCCGAACCAGCTTAATAATTCACTCAGATATAACTCCTGATCGATGAACCGATTCAACCAGTTTCCTCCAGGCCAGCAGCAGGTATAGAACCATACTTCTTCTCCCAGGGCTTGCCTCTCTTTAAAAGAATCGTTGTAGGTATCTATTACGGAAATCCAACGATCCACGTAACCTATCAAATGAGTACGGTTCAATGCATCTCCCCTTATGACGCCAGGCATGTGTTTTGACACCATCGTACTAACCTGATGGTACCTGGTCAGCATCTGCTGAGATTTGGGTTCGTCCATGATATGCTGATACCATTTGTTCAACCAGTCCTTCTGTTGCAAGTGATTGTACAGTGCAGGTAAAAATTGATCCAGCCAGTCTTTACCACCCTCTTCAAACAAGACAGCTTCTTTGATGGTTGTACCGGTTGAATCTCTTATCAAACTATATACGTAGGTTTCTTCTTTCTTCTTCCCACAAAGATGTGAACCTGCCAGTGTTTTTATTACTTCTCTATCCATGTAAAACTGAATGTATTCATCGAACTTGTTCCAGTTAAATGTAACCTTACCATTTACATCAATTGTTGTCCCACCGTCTATCAACAGATCAAGCCAGTTCACCAAAAACACATTTACTCTACCCTCCTTTAAAATTTTGGCAGCTTTTTCCTGCAACTTCCACCATTCGGGTGAGTAAGACTTGTACCCAAAAATTTGCTCAATCATTCCAGATGACCCGGAGCCAACCATAAACTGCCAGAACTCCCAGTTGAACTTTCCATTCTGGGATTCCATGATAGTAGCATCATTAACCTCTACGTTAATTGGTGTCCTGTACTTACCCAAGCTGGTTTTTACAATTATTGTTCCGCTGTAATTTCCTGGTAATGTTGTTTCAGGAACATACACCCGAACCCATATTGACTGTGTTGTTTCTGCCGAAACAGAGATAGAAATGTCTTCGAGTAACTGCTCAGGAAAATAGTCAGGTGCCTTTCTTTGATAGTTTGTGATTGAATCGAAACAACCAGGGGCATTAATTTCAAGATAGCGATAACCTATGAAATAATAATCCAGATTGTTGCTGGATATTTTATTTCTTCCTGAGCTAAGGTCACTAAATTCCAGTCCTTTTATTATAAAATCTGATTTAGCTCGCATTACAATCTGAGCCGGCTCAATGTCGTTCTTCGCAGTGATAAGTTCTAAACTGTTTGACGCATCTGCCGGTTTGTTTGCATCTTTAAAAATTTCGACTCGCCAGTTTTCAGTCCAGAGATCCAGCATTTCAGAAGATGTTTTATTATTACACCTTGAAAAGAACATTAATGGCAAGATAACAAGTACAATAATCCTGATTAATAAGTTTTTCATTGACTCAAGTTTGTGTGGAAATTCTTGTTCGGATTTATTCATTTTACTCAAATTTTTAATTATTATCTCCATCAGTTAACCTGTTCGGCCCAATGAGAATCATCCTGGTTCAGAGGAACACGTAAATCTCGTTAATGGACTTATTCTGGCAAAAGTCAAACATCACCTCATCATCATGATAAACTTATAACTTGTCAGTATCTTAATGTTTCTCACTTGCTTTCAAATGAAACCTGTTTTAACTGTTCAACCTGGTTCAATAATCTTTGCTTGTTTTCATCTGAACACTTAGTCCAGTTGGTAAATAGGAAACCATCCCCGCCTTCCACCTCCATCACCTTCTTCCATTGTTCAATACGTTCCTTGTTTCCCCCGGGGGCAATCCAAACGTCAAAACCATAGTCGGACAAACGCTTAATAAGTCCTTCATGAACAAGATCATAATCCCAGACAATATGAACAATATCTTTGGGAATTTGAGATTCTGCAGCCCGCATTTTATCTGCATGTACCTGTGCAATAACATCGCGGTTTTCATATGGAGTATCGTTCCATACCACTGTTTTCAGTCCCCTTTCCTGCAGGTAATCGTGAAAAAAGATAATTGTTTCAACGAACTGGGAAACTGAACGATGATGATCCTCATCCATACCGATATGAAAATAATTTTGTGGCTTACAAATTTCAATAATTTCATCAATCACATCGGTGGCTGTCTGGCGGTATTCCTTTCTTACCGACACAAAATTCAACGGGCTCCAATGTGGCGATAACCATTTATCATGAAGATTGCGACCGCTTCTTGAGAAATTCAGTTTCGGCACAAAATCAATTCCCAGTTCATGTGCTTTATCTGCGAATTGTTTCAGGTCATCCATGGGTACACTATAATGACGCATTAACTCCGGATGAGATTTGTAGATTACACCATCTTCAATATCCAGGATCACCATGTTGAAGCCCGATTCCTTCATTTTTTCCAGAATTTCAATTCCGGCTGAAACAGAAAATGGCTTTTCAGACTCCTTATTTTTTACCCACTTTGGATCATAATGAGTCATGTGCAGCAATAAACCTTTTACTTTTATCTTTGGGTCGGAAGACCCTTTTGCCAAAGAAAAGACTGATGAGGATGAAAGCATCAGAGAAGCTAATGCCGTTTTTTGAATAAATTTTCTCCTTGATAAGAAAAATCTGGTCATAACTTTTTATTTTTATTTTGGTTTGTTGTCAATTTGCCGGAGGATCTGAATCAATAGTCTCAATTTTAAACCAATCGATAAGCATGGTATGAGTGCCTGGCCAATTCAATGGTCCACACCAGCTCATCTGACGAAAGCCCATGATTACATTTGATGGACTATCAGGGACCGGATAGGTTATAGTTTGTTGAAGTACATCATCTACATAAAAGTCGATTCTGCCTTTCCTGCCATCCCCACCGGGGAAATGCCGCCAATCAATGGTATAAAGATGAAACAGATCATCATTTAGTGAAATTTTACTGCCGCTGCCATCAACAACCGGTTTCTTATAGGAGGCTGCAGGCTCATAATTATTCAGGTTAGAGTTACTCCATGAATTAAAACGTGCATCCGTCCATCCATCTGGCGGGTTGGTTTGATGACCATCAGGTAAGGTATTTGCATCATCTGGCACAATTTCAATATCAATTTCATCAAAGGTGGCATCCTCCGTATACGTGAATATAAATCCTCCCACACCTGAAACGGCAAGACCCTTTGCATACATTTCCAGGCGATGGTTTGGTCCAATATTTCCAATAGATAAATATTGAAAGGGAAATGTCTCATCTGTATCATTATCAACTTTGGAATCAATTGTAATATAGGCATAACCATCCCCGGGCACAAAATCCTCCCATTTTTGTTGGGCTGGATACATATCATTTAGAAAATGCCATGTAAAGTCTCCGTCTGATTCCGGCTTCCCGGGTTTATCAAACTCCTCAAATACTATAATTTGCGATTCAAATTTTTGAGATTGCTGCCTTTTGTCATTGCAACTTATTAATAGCAGGAGGCACAAACTATATGCTATAGAAACTATATGATAATTATTAGATCTCCATTTAGGATGCATTGTGGTATTTTTATGAGTTATAGATAACATTTAATAATAAAAGTTAATTCAAGTGGAATTTTTAGACTCAATTGATCTAATAATTATTATTCTGTTCTCCAATTAAATCCTGGAAGTCAGTATATTTAATTCCAAGGATATTCCATCGTTTTTTCAAGGATTCCAATCGCCTGGTAAAATCTTCAAAATCTTTTACTGATTTATCAGTCCAACCTACTTCAGCATAGGCACTCAAACGAGGAAAAACCATGTATTCCATTCGTTCTACTGTTGGGATCCATTCGCCCCACATCTGGCAACCCATACCCAGGACTTTGTGATGATAAGTTGAATCGAGTCCTTCAGGAACAGGATCGAAACTGTATGCTTTCTCCAGAGTAATGGTCTCATAATCATAATCCAGATAAGTTATAGAATGCAGCGAATTGACAATATCATATCCTCGTTTTACGGCATCTTCAGCCAGAGTTAAATCTCCCTTCCAAAAATGAATCACACTATTTGGGGCTAGTTCTTGTGATGTCTTCATATCCTCGGCATCATGATATTGATGAAGACTGACACCTCCGAGTATTTCATTCCATCCCATCATCCGGCGATCATGGGATTCAATGAATGCCGAAATTTTATTTGTAAAACTAATTTGTAGATCAGCGGGTGAGTTTAAACCTTCCTTTTTCATATAGTCCAGAACTCTTGTAGATGTTTTCCATTTGTTGAAATCCACCTCATCTCCCCCGATATGGATAACTTCTGAAGGAAATATATCCATAACTTCTGTAAGTACATCTTTAAGAAATTGTTCAACTTTTGGATCAGTAACATTATATATATCGTACTTGCCGCCAAAAGTAACAGGTACTTCCATTTCCTTTCCAATGGTACCAAGCCATGAATACGAAGAAATTGCAGAGGCTGAATGCCCGGGCATCTCTATTTCAGGTACAATGGTGATATGTCTTCTCGTTGCATATTGGATTATTTCTTCAATTTCTTCCTGGGTATAAAATCCTTCATGAGGTTTACCGGAAAACCGGTTACTGCCCCATCCACCTATCATACTATCCTTACGTTTTGAACCAACTTCCGTCAATCCCGGGTATTTTTTAATCTCAATCCGCCATCCCTGATCATCGACCAGGTGCCAGTGAAAGACATTCATTTTATGAAGCGCCATTTGATCCAAAAGAGTCTTGACTACTTTTTTCCCTTTGAAATAACGGGCTTCGTCTAACATAAAAGCCCGCCACGGGAAACGTGGCATATCAAAAATTTCAACAGCATTTATTGCGATTGATTTTTTACCATCCGGAGCGTACTCAAAGTCAGGGGGTAAAAGCTGACGCAAGGTCTGAATACCATAGAAAACGCCGGTTGTTGTGGTGGCTTCGATGGTTATACTTTTTTTGGTTGAAGTGAGAACATACCCTTCTTTCCCCGTTTTATCCTTAATTTCAGGATTCAACCTGAGAACGATCCCTTTTTTACCATTGGAGTTAATGGAAGGTGCTTTTACAAATGCATTTTTCAGAATTTCAGCCAGATAATCAGCCTCCTCTGAAGTATGGGAGGTGGATATGATACTGGTTCTTGAACTTAAAATAAAAGTACCCTCTTTTTCACTAACTTTAAGTGGTTGGGGGATGATCTTTATTGAAGGGCCGGTGATATTTGACTGTGTGCATCCCAGCAACACAAAAAGCATAAATGTTAATTTCTTCATTGTAAATTATTAAATGTTCTTTTGAATGGATAAAATATCATCTCATAAATTAACTAAAAAGGCGGATTGAACTATAAAACGTACTTTTGATTTAATTTCTGCAATCCAGTTTTTCTGCCCCGCCCTTTTTAATAAATCTTCCTTTTTAGCTTTTGTAATGGCTAATTTCTTTAATCTAACATTCTCATTATGAAAACCGGCAATTTCTTTTCTTGTAAAAAACTTATTATTCCCATTCAATTGAAGATATGGCTGGTAGCCTAATTTTATAAGGTTTTTCCTTGCCACATTTTCGAAAATTCTGATCTCTTCACGACTCAATTCTGTTATAAACTTATTAAAGTTATCAGTCATTATGGGCCTGGTCACATTTTTCCACATTTCACCCGACCTTGCCGTAATATCAGATTCTTCTGAATTATAGTATGAGAGAACTTTTGAATTATATGGGATATTAAGAAAATTGCAAATTTTTTGAACGGTTTGTACAGGGGCATGTATTAACTGCTCATAACTTATCTGGATGGCCCGTTCATTTCCTAATGTATCCACAAGTTGTTGAGATAATTTCTGCTCATTACTCCATTGCTTTGCAATATGATACATATGTTTTTCCCCAACAATTGCTTTCTTGAATGATAATGCAACATCCCGTCCGTCGCGGTATAGATGAATATAGTATGGTTTGATTCCAGATTCTTCCAGGTATTTAACATAATGAATATTTACCATGCTTTTACAACACCAGAATTTTGCACCTGATGATTCTGCTTTCAATTTATATATAACTTGAAATATATCTATTAAGGAATTTTTAATACACATTGAACGGATAAGCTCTCTATCCAATTCTATCCCTTTCCACGGAACCGGATTAAGCTCAACAAATTTGCATATATCCTGAATCAATTCCTGAAAGTTCGTTTCTTCGTTAAGATTCCCATACTTTGGCAGAAGCGAAAAGAAATTTTGCAATATATGCGGCGGATGTGGCGCATCCACCTCATCCATTTGATTCAACATCAACCTTAATAAATTTGAACCTGATCTTTGAGTCCCTATAATTTGAATTGCATTTATCATAAATTGTAAGCGTTATCTAATGTTAAAAAAATATAACTCCAAAAAACCCGGAAATCGGGATTAAATACACAGGGTTCAGTTTAAATTTTAAAGTGAACAGGAGTACGAATATAAAAATCACAAAAGAAGGCCATTCTATCTCAAGACCTTTCCCTATTGTTACAGAAGCTGAAAATATCATACCGATAACAGCAGGTCTTAAGCCTTTAAAAACAGCTTTTACTAATGCTGAATTCTTAAAGAAAAACAAGAATTTTGAGCATATTATCATAATCAATCCCGCAGGAAGAAATATCGCGATTGTTGCAATAAGTGCTCCCAAAAAACCCTGTACCTTGTAACCAATAAATGCTGCAGTAATATAAATTGGTCCTGGTGTAACCTGCCCCAGTGCAATGCCATCAACAAATTCTTTGCTGGAAAGCCACTGCATATTTTCCACGATTATTTCATGCATTGCGGGGATCATTACATATCCACCACCAAATAGTGTGACACTTAAACCGCTAAATGTTAGAGCGATACTTCTAAAGTCTTTTAGAGTTGAAAACCCTTTTTCAGGTAAATAAATTGGCATAAAAATAATTAATACGACTAATATTATTAGTGGTATTAAATAGGGCATGATATTTCTGCCGGATTTTAAGTCCTTCCTGTTATCAACAACCGTTGTATCTTCATTATATTTTTTATGATATAAAAGAGCACCTAGCAGTCCTCCCACGAAAATGATAATAAAAGTGGACAGGAATCCTCCAATTAAGAGTATTACCAACCCTGATGCTATAGAAATGAGAATTTGTTTATAATCTTTAATGGTTTTCCTGCTCATATTTATGGCGACGGCAACAATAATTGCACATACTGCAGGCATAATTCCATTAAAAACCTTATCAAAAGTTGGCAAACTCCCAAACTGGAAATATGCATATGACAAAATGCATAACAATAGAAATGAAGGAATAACAATGGAAATCATACTGATGATTGCTCCGTAGAAGCCTCGCAAGTTATACCCAATAAACGTTAC
>SDBT01020602.1_pt1 | contig 10309 bp, 8 predicted proteins | sample 2277101 | NCBI WGS metagenome assembly SDBT01 (sample SAMN10404973, study PRJNA504765) | marine sediment metagenome | isolation source: marine sediment core GS10_PC15, 103 cmbsf | place: Arctic Ocean: Southern Knipovich Ridge | collected 2010
CCGTTTATAATGAAAAAAACAGAATTTATTCATTCCTTTAAAGTGTAATTGAGTACGTATGAAAAAAGGACTTCTCATATGAGATTGTGATTGTGGATGATGGCAGTAGCGATGCTACCGTCATCATGGTTGAATCCTTGCTTAAGGAAAAGCTGTCTGGCAAGTACAAGATCTTAAAACTACCGGTAAATTTAGGAAAAGGGGCAGCCATAAAAAAAGGGATGTTAGAAGCAGCTGGTGAATATATATTTTTCCTGGATGCTGATGGTTCGACTTCCATAGAAGAAATTGACAACTTTATTCCACATTTCTCTTCGCATTTTGATATTTATATTGCCACCAGAACCATCAAACATAAAGCACCTTTTAAGAGAAAAATTTTTGGGTACGGGTATATCTACCTGGCAAATTTCATGCTCCAATTGGGCGTGCCCGATATCACTTGTGGTTTCAAATGTTATAGGCAGAGATGTGTGCAGGGAATATTTTCAAGACAAACATTAAATAACTGGAGCTTCGATGCAGAGGATATTTTCATTGCCAGGAAACACGGTTACCGGATAAAATCGCTTCCGGTAAAGTGGAAACATACCGGTGGATCGAAAGTAAAAGTTTTGAAGAATGTTTTTGCCTGTGGCCTGGATCTTTTCAGGATTCGATTCCATGATATCAAGGGAATGTATGCCTAATCTTTTTGAAATCTCCCATCACTTTTCCTGTAAAGCAAACAAATAACACCATGGATGGTAAAATACAGATTGTCTTCATACTACTGTTCATCACCCTTCACTCTTTTCTTATGAATGGGTTCTCCTATGTGAGTCGTTCTTTAAATGTAGCAACTTATGTGACTCCTATCGTTGCTCAAAGTGATCCAAGTCTTTTCCGCAAATCTCTTTATGTCCAGAGCCTTAAAGCAAAAAATGCTCGCCTTTCGCTTACGCATGATTTGAGCCCTTATCTTATTCGCAAAGTCGACCTGGAAACCTTTTCACTCATCCAATGGTTGATCTGTCTCTTTTTTACTACCACCGCACTCTTTTATCTCGGCAAAACTTTAATTGGGACAAACATAGCTGGCTATGGAACGGCTCTCCTTTTTTCCTCTAATCTCAATAATTGGACGCTTGGCTCACCCGCCGTCTACATCAATTTTTTTCATCATGGAATTCAGTGGGCCATCATGCTCAATATTTTTTCCCTCACCCTCATCTTCAAAAAAAAATATCTTTTAGCATTTTTTTTAATGGGGATAGCATGGAACTTTCATCCTATGAGCGTTATATTTCTCCTCCTGCTATTTCTTCCATATTGGTTTTTTCATAAAAAAGAATGCGGATTTAAAACTTTGTTGCTCTGCTCCGTGGCCTTTGCACTTCCTGCGCTACCCATTCTTATAAAATCATTTCAATACCTGTCAATGACCTGGGAATATGGGCCTGAATGGATAACTTGTGTTAAGTGGACGGCATGGTACACCATATTCCCTTCAACCTGGTCCTTTAATCACTTTTTCAGGGCCGGTCTTTACTTCTGCCTTTTTGCAATGGGGTTATACACCCTTCCCAAAAGTGAAAAGAAAAGAGACATTACACTATTTGCAGGCACAATTGGTCTACTATGCGTGTTGGGCACTGTGTTTACTGAGATGTTCCCCGTCCCTTTTGTCATGAAAATGAGCCTCTGGAGAACATCCTGGATTTACATCATACTATCCCTCCCCTGCATCGTTCATCTCATGATAACGATATGGGGTAAAAGCCTACTCAAGCGTTTTCTCATTCTCTCAACGCTGATCACGATCACGGGATATATTCATTATTTCCCATCATATTATCTCCTGCTCTGCAACATTTTCTTCTTTTTCTTTCTTTATAAAACCTCATTAGAGAAACGGTGGCAATGGTTGGATAAGAAATTACCCTTCATCTTTCTTATTCTTTTCACTGCACTTATCGGATATCAAGGTATCTTCGACTGGGGAACTAAAGGTACAATCATTGGACTGGGGTGTGCTCTTTTATTTCTTTCACTTGTAAAGCTAACAGAAAAGCCTTTGCCGTTAGCGAGAAACTCCAGCTCATTTATTGTAATTGCTCTGCTGTTCATTGTCTTGTTCGATACGGGAATCCTGGTATACAGGGGGGGGGCTGATATTTATTACCACGGGTATGTCCGCGGGACAAGGGATCCGTGGGCGGACATACAAATTTTTGCCAAGAACCACTCGAAAAAGGATGACTTGTTTATTGTCCCACCTTACATCAATGATTTCGGGCTCTATTCCGAGCGGGCCACGCTGGGGGATTGGGCAGAAGGAGCAAATATTCTTTATATGGATTATGCCTTCGCTAAAGAGTGGCTTGAGAGGATGAATGACTTGGGTTGGAAAACCTTTTTGGGAGAAAAGGACGGATACAATGCCCTTTCAACAGAAGAAATAGTTTCGGCTGCGCACAAATATGGTGCTAGCTATACAGTAACCGAAAAGCCCAAACGCTTTGAGCTTCCCAAGGTCTATGAAAACAGTCACTACATCCTCTATAGGATTCCTTAACTGATTCATTTACCACTGACACAAAACCCTTGACACTACAACACCAATCAGTTATAAAACTCTCCACGTTGGCTTAATAAAAACAACTAAAATATAAAACCAGCCTAATAATGAACGAGAAATCAGAGACAAGAAAACACTGCCTTCAGCTTTTCGCTGTCTCATTTATCACCTTATTCCTGGAATTAATGATTATTCGTTGGGTTCCAGCAAATGTTAAGCTTATAGCCTATTATGCCAACCTGATGCTGATAAGCTCTTTCCTGGGGATTGGTCTAGGAGCGCTGGTGAAGGGAAAAGGGCTGAACCTTTTTAAGTTCTTCCCCTATATTCTGTTAGTCAATATTATCTTTTTGATTATTTGCCGTCGGATTACTCTTCCTGGATTTTCGACTGAATTCCGCTTTTTGTCAGTCCCTCCAGACATCATAAATCTTACTGCGGTTATTTGTATTTTTTTGTTAAACACAATCGTATTTGTTCCTCTGGGTGAAAAGATTGGGCAATTATTTGATGCGCTTCCCCCCTTGATTGCGTATTCATGGGATCTGGGTGGTAGTCTCTTGGGGACAGTAGCTTTCGGTTTCTTCTCGCTCATGTTTTTTTCACCCTTTGTTGGTTTGTTGCTGGTTGTAATGCTTTTTTTGCTTTTAATTCCCCACAGATCAAAGGGAACAGCCCTAATACCATTGTTGATGTGCTTGGTTTGTATATATTTATCTTCTCCGAAAGGGGCAATCTGGTCTCCTTATTACTATGTGACCATTAATGAAATAGGTAAAGAGGGAAACTTTCTGGTTGATAATGTTCCGGGAAATATCCTAACGATGACTGACCCACCCAGATATCTAGTAAAGGTCAACCAGGATTTTCTCCAATATCATAGAACAATCAATCCTGAACGTTATACTAAAGGTACTAAAAGCTATAATCTTACAAAAAAAGCTTTTATCCACCATTCACTTCCCTATCAACTGAGGCCTTACCCAGAAAGAGTTCTGATAGTCGGTTCAGGAGGAGGCAATGATATTGAAGGAGCATTGTTAAATGGTGCTCAACACGTCGATGCAATTGAGATTGATCCTGTGTTAGTTGAAATCTCCAAAAGGATTAATCCGAGTGGTATCTATTTTGACCCGCGAGTACATCTCGAGATTAATGATGCTCGTGCTTTTTTTACCAATGCTCAACCGGGTTATGACCACGTAATTTTTGGCTATCTTGATTCTCAAGCCTTATTCAGTTCGATGAGTAATATACGCCTTGATGGTTTCGTTTATACTGTAGAGAGCTTTCGCACAGCTTATAATCTTCTCAAAGAAGATGGTTTGCTTTCATTATCATTTGCTGCGGGAACTGATTGGATAATAAAAAAGCTCATTTTGATGATGCGCGAAGCAACTGGAAAGATGCCTATTGTTTATACCCTTAACGGACAAATCACCACCCGCGGAGCTATTAATCTTCAGGTTCCCAAAGGCCATATCGACCCACCAGCTAATCATGGTCATTTTCAGCGCGTGAATCTACCACCTTCATTGCAGGGAAAAGGCAACCTGTCCCTGGCCATTGACGACTGGCCCTTTCTCTATCTCAAAGAAAAGGGGGTTCCGACAGATTACTTAATCGTTATCGCTACATTGATTCTGATTTTCTCCTTTACCCTTTTCCGAGTTGCTCGAATAAAGTGGGGAATGCATCAAACCCATTTCTTTTTTCTGGGTGCTGGATTTCTTTTGTTAGAAACCAAGAGTATTACAAACTGCTCACTCTATTTCGGAACAACCTGGTTCGTCACAATGCTAGTTGTTGCGGGCCTACTACTGATGGTGCTTTGCGCAAATTTGTTAGCTATGCGACTGCATTCTTTTAGTTTCTATTTTTACATTCCGCTAATCGCTTCAATGATTCTATTATATCTTACGCCGAATGATTTTATATTGAGCCTTCCTTTTTTTGGCAGGTTGCTTTGGGTTCTTGTATTTGTACCTCTACCAGTATTTTTTGCTGGTCTCATTTTTTCTACTACTTTCCGTGAAAGCAAGAGTGCATCATCTTCTTTCGGTGCTAATTTAATCGGTGCTACGATTGGAGGTTTTGCAGAATACTCAAGTATGGCAATTGGCTTTAAGAACGTGTCGTTACTTGTAATGGCGGCTTACTTGGCAAGTTTATGCTTAATGATTTGGAATAAAAAAAGATAAGGGGGGGGGGTCACATCTTAATTATTAACTTTTTGGTAGTATCAGAAAGATAACAGGAAGAATAGTTAATAATTAAGATGTGACCCCTTTATTTTTAGTCAACTAAGTACAATCATTGCATGGCGATAAAAGAGGCTTAGGATACTTGGGGCGTTCAGGGGATCACTGATCAGGTACTTCAATAGATGTAACCAGTAAGTGGGGCGACAGTAATAAAGCAGATAAGCCCTGATCAGCTCTCTGCGAAGCTGGTCAGCAGGGACCTCACACATGCTGAAACTGGTATTGAGGCGGTCAAATGTCTCAAATGTTTCTTCAGCAAACCGTTCTTTAAAAGACTCAAAGAGGGGTGTACCCGGGTCCGGCGTTGCAATATTAAACGAGGCAAAGTTTGGATTGAGCCTTCTAGCCAGCCTGGAAGTCTCCCGAATACTCTGAAGGGTATCCCCTGGATTGCCGAACATGAAGAAAAGCGAGACGCGAATTTTAAGGTTCTTTGTTGTGGTTACCGCCATCTCCATCTGTTCAATGGTAATATCCTTTTTTATCATAGTAAGCACAGTGGTAGACGCCGATTCAATTCCATAAATAACTTCCTTGCACCCCGCCTCTTTCATCTCACGAAGCATAGACTCTGTAACCGTATCCACTCTCCCCAGACAAATCCACTCTATCTTAAGTTTCTTCTCCTGCAAAAGCTGGCAGAGCTTAACAATCCGCTTCTCTCCTATAGTAAATGTATCATCAATAAAAAAAATGTGCGCAATCCCATAGTCATGGACAATTTTCTCAACCTCTTTTACCACATTTTCTGGAGAGCGAACATTCCTTTTTCGTTTGTAAAAAAGATGGGTGGCACAGAAGGTGCACTCAAAAGGACAACCCCGCGAAGTGAGTACCATAGCAACAGGCTTGCCTGGAAACGAAACGATGTGGTATTTCATGTTATCTGTCAGGTCTCTGGCAGGGAAGGGAAGATCATCTAAATTCTCTATTAAAGGACGGTCTTCATTGCTCACCATCTTCCCCCCCTTTCTGTAGCTTACACCCAATACACTCTCCAGATTGTGTAAATTCTTTATAGTCTCAAGAGTTGTGTATTCAGGTTCGCCTCGAATAATAATGTCGCAGTATCCTTTCTCTAAAATATAGTCAGCAAGTGCTGTGGCATGGGTACCCATAAAGATCCTGACTTTATCTTTGAGAGACGAAAAAAATCGGTATGCTCCCTGTGCATTACTGGCGGCAAGTGTGATAATGATTACATCAAAACTCCTTGCATACTCTAAAGCTCCCTCAAAGCTATAACCTTGGGGTATGGGGTCTAAAATCGTGACAGGAATATCGTGTTTCCGCAGTACTGCTGCCACACAGGTCATTCCCAGGGGAGGGAAGATCCCGATCTTCGTTTTGCCACCGGTATGGCGAGAAATGACGGGATCAACATCAACCACGTAGTCCTGACCTTCTTCGATAGGATTCATCAAAAGCACTGTAGGATAATTTTTCATTGCCTCTTCACTTTCCACCATAGTGGACTAACTCTACATCAGCATTTTTTTCCTTGTATGAGCAGACTCAATCGCTTTAAGGGCAATCTTTAAACCTGTTCTTCCATCCTCACTGGAGACAAGCGGGGAAGTTCCCGTTCGAATGCACATAATAAAGTGTTCTAACTCCCTTTCGAAGGGGTTGTAATAGAGCCAGTAAGGGATAATAAAGCCGTACTGAATAAACTTCATAGCTAAATGAGCTAAAGAATGATGACTATATTTCTCCACTACTACTTTGCTTCGCTCAATGGTTAGAGCCATTTTACCACCAATTACCCCAATATCCCTTTTGAGGAATGGAAAGGTGTACGAGGCTCCAATAACACCAAGAGCACCATTTTCAAAGGTGAGTATCATCCACACATTATCATCTATGCCTGGGAACCTATCATGTTCGGTCAATTCAGCAGAGACCTGAACCACTGGTGAATCTATGATCCACCTGAGCCAATCGATACCATGAATCGCCAGTTCACAGGTTACTCCAGAGCTCTTCTCTTTTTCAGAGTACCACTTTTGGGGGGGCATATTAATCCCCCTGCGAAACCATGCAATCTTAATCTTGCCAAGTTCCCCTCGATCAATAATCTCCTTCATATGAACAAATTCTTTGTAAAATCTTTGTGAGAACCCTATCATAAGAATTTTACCCGCACTTCTCTCTGCCTCAATCATTCGATCTGCTTCTTCAAGCGTCATAGCCATAGGTTTTTCACAAAGAACATGACACCCTGATTTCAGGCTCTCAATGACAATTGGGCAGTGGGTATAGGTAGGAGTTGTTACATTTACAGCATCCAGTTTATGTCTTTCTAACATTTCTCTATAATCGGTATACCCATAGGGGATTTTGAATTTTCGCTGCAATTTTTCTATATTGGATTGCGTTCGACCTACAATACCAATAACTTGAACACCTTTATTTTTTTTATATCCCCTTAGATGCCAGTATGCCATTCTTCCAGCACCAATAATACCAACCTTTATTTTTCCCGACACTTACTTACCTCACCTAATAGGGGTCGCATCTTAATTATTAACTATTTAACAACACCTGAAACATTGCCATAAGAATAGTTAATAATTAAGATGCGACCCCTAACCCTACTATTTGTTCGGCTGCCTCAAAACCCATCAACATAACATTATCTATATTTACATAAGAAAATTCACCTTGTCTCCCAATAGAATATAAATGAGGAAAGGTACCAATATAATTCTTTATGGCTTTTAATTGCGAAACGAAAGATAGGGTATTGGTTGGATAGGCATATCTTTCTCTCGTTACCCAAAATTGTTGTACATTCTCTCTCTTTAAATATCTCTTTTGTTCCATTTTAATTATAACAGTTTCATACAGCTCTTTTATATCCATATTCCATACTTCATCCTTATAATCACAGGGAATTTCAACACATACACTCGAATTACCTTGTGGCACAAGATACGGGCTGAAATTTTTTGGTTCAGTTACCCGCTGGAACACACAATCCTCATCAGGAAAATAAATCCAATGATTATCTGATATACTGTCTTTTTTAACGTCTAAAAACAAAAAAGTTAAAGACCTGAATTCCAACGTCTCTTCAGGTTTCTCTCCACCCTTACTGCTTTCCAACATATCCTTCAAGCGAGTTATGGGGATAGTTGAAACAACAACGTCTCCCTGATAAACAGAACCATCTTTTGTTGTCGCTTTATAACCGTTTCCGTCGTGCACTAACGAGGAAACCGGATTGTTCAAATATATTTTCCCCCCCTTGCTTCGAATAAAATCTGACATAAGATCAGATAATTGTCCGACACCGTATTTTGGATAATAAAATATTTTCTGATAGGGAGAATGTGGTAAATGATAATGGTTCTTATGCCTAACAATTCTTTCAGAAAAAGCTGCCAGCAGCACATCAATTAAATCTTCTACTGCAACACGCTCTTTTGCAACTAAAGCATCTAATTCTGACGGAGGCTTACCCCATACCTTTCGCGTATAAGGTTTAAAATATATCTCATACATCTTTTTGCCAAAATGGCTAATCATCCATGATTCACATGATTCTACCTTCTTTTCAATGAAAACATTTTTAATTGTCTGCTTTAAAAAGCTCAAAAAACATGGAGCAGAGATATATAATGGCAAACAAAACAAAATATCCTTTATGCCTAATGGATAATTTAAATATCGTCCTAAAAATACATGGCTTGCTTTCTTATTTAATATGAGAAGATCTTTCCCCAAGATCTTCTCTAAAAAATCTATTACCGTTTTATTCTCAGTATGAATTTGATGAGCTCCTAAATCGAAGGTATAGCCATCATGCTTAATACTTCTAGATAAACCCCCCACCGAATCTAATGCTTCTAAAAGAACAAGACTATTGTATCCACGCTCTATCATTCGATATGCTGTTGATAACCCAGCAACACCAGCTCCAATTACAATAACATTTTCCACAAATCATTCCTTTTCATTCCGTTTTGAGCCAATTATAAACCCGCGTCATGCCTTCATTCAAACTAACGGTGGGTTCCCACCCCAATTCTTTTTGAGCTAAAACGTTACTTAAAATATTATCTCTCACGTCAAATTTTCTTTCTTTGCCATAAGTAATCTTAATTATTTTTCCCGTAACCTTGCGTATTTCTTCTATAACTTCATTCACAGAACAGCCCTTGTTGCTAGAAACGTTAAAAATACGCTCAGGCCCCTGATACAGTAATATTTTTTGTATACAACGAACAGCATCCTTCACATAAATATAATCCCTTACAACAGATCCATCCCCCCAAACCTGAAGCATGTGCCCCTGTACTACTTTATAGAGCATGGTAGTAATGAGTCCCTGATTACTCGTGATACTCTGCCTTTCACCATAAACATTAGACAAGCGTGCAGTCCTATAATCTAGTCCGTACAAGTTCTGATAAAGATGTAAATATTTTTCAATCATCAGCTTTCCAATCCCGTAGGAACAAATGGGATTGGTAATAGCTGCTTCATTGATCGGTAACTTCTCCACGTTACCATAAATGGTTCCCCCTGAAGATATAAAAACTAGTCTGGGACGTGTATTTTTCCTCAAAACGTCGAACAGTTTTAAGGACGGCAAAACATTACTTTCAACATCATAGATGCAATTTTCATTCGATACCGCAGGCAAGGTGGAGCAGATTAAATGCAGAACATAGTCAACATTGCTCAAAGCACTCTGCCAATCGAAATGGTTTTTAAAATCTCCTTCTATGATTTTAATGTTTCCTTCGAATTTTCTAATATTTCTATTGGAAAAATTCTTTTTGTCAAAAACAATAACGTTAAAATCGTTCATCAACAATTCAACCAAATGTGAACCAATAAAGCCTGCACCACCAAATATAAAAACTGTTTTCCTACGTTTACTTTTCAAGTCTTTCCACCTTTTGTTTTGCCAGAGGGTGATTCCTCCTGCACGTTTTCTGAAGATTCCAGGTGTCTTTTATATTGGGTTTAAAGGTAGAGAGATGGCTTGGATTGGCTATCTCCATGGTTTCTAACCAGCGAGGTTGAATCCATAGTAAGAATACGTTTTCATAATATGCCAGAGGATGGGTTTATTGCCTATCTCTACCATAGGATTAGGTCTAAACTCTGTTTCTTCTCTTATACGCGTTCCCTTCCCCCCACATAGGATAACCACTTTTTCTTTTTTTATCTCTTCCATAAAAACCCTTGATTAATTAGAATTATGCTATAAAATAAAGATATTTTTAGATAAATAATATGGTCATTTTAACAGATAATAGAACAAATTCAAGATTTTTAAAAATAATTCTAAAATGCGACCTGCTCATCTGATTGCTTATGGAACCTGTTGAACCTGTTATAGTTACTACAGAAGAGATGCTAACTCAACAAAAAAGTAAAATAATCATAGTCATGCCTGCATATAACGCAGAAGAAACACTTGAGAAGACTTATATTGACATTCCTATAGAATTGATCGATGAAATCATCC
>SDBT01020603.1_pt1 | contig 10309 bp, 11 predicted proteins | sample 2277101 | NCBI WGS metagenome assembly SDBT01 (sample SAMN10404973, study PRJNA504765) | marine sediment metagenome | isolation source: marine sediment core GS10_PC15, 103 cmbsf | place: Arctic Ocean: Southern Knipovich Ridge | collected 2010
TACAGGTCTATTAACCATAAGCCAATTTTATTTGCTTCTTTTATTCCAAAATATTTCCATATCGATTGCCATACTAATTTAAGAAATTCTCGTTTCTCAAAATGAACTTTTTCCTCTTTGATAATCTTAAATATAATGTATCTTGATCTCTCTTTTTTAACCATAGTTATTATTAACCCTTAATTATTTTCACATCTTCTTCAAAAATATTATTGTCACCTTTTTGGTGAACTCTTCTTAGCAATTTTCTTGGATTTTCTTTAAAAAACTTTTTCGCTTCATCTAATGGTATATCTAGCAAAGTATTACAGATACTAATTAATGCTCTAGGATGTCTAAAATCAAATAAATTATTAAAATTTCCACTTATTATACAATTTGGTTTAAGCTTCATAACTAGTTGAAAAGCACGGTACAAACTTCTGAAATTTTTTGATTGCTTTGACTGATTTTTTATCATTAGAGGTGATAAAGAAAATTCTATAAAGCTCCCATTTTGTTTTATCAAAGAGACTATTCCTGGAGTTAATAGTTTTAAATTGTTTTGATCAGAAAAAGAAACTATATCTACTCTGGAATCTCTTGCTGCAAGAATTAGAACATCCTTATTTAAAGATTCGATTGATAGTATTTCTGGAAATTTATTAAATTTTTTAATCTTTTTTTTAAATTCATTGACCTCATTTATCCGTAAATTAAATCGGTAAAAAATATTAATACTCGTTTCGGTTCTAATTTTTTCTTTTAAGTTTAAGGTAAAATGATTTAAATTTTTTTGGGGCTCTAAAATTAAATTACCAACATTTAAATCCTTGTAAAAGTCAATTTTTTTTTTCAACATATCGAAATTTCCGATATCTACAACTAATCTAGACTCAAAATATGACAAATTACTTACTAACCTCTAATAGTGATCAATTTCTTTTCTCTATACTTTAAGAAATGTAAACACAAATATATTAAAAAAATTTTATTATAATTGAGTATTAAAAACCATAAATATTTGGAAAAAGCAAGGGTTTTTCATTGAAGAAAAGAACTCTCCAAGAAATAAAGGAAAAGATAACGAAAGGAACTGCCGTTATACTAACAGCTCAAGAATTAATTGATTCGATCAGTGAAGGAAAAAGAGTAAATTTTGAAGATGTAGATGTAGTTACTACTGCAACTAAAGGGCTTATGAGTGGAATAATGGGTGTTTTTTCTTTCCGGCTTTCCCCACCAAAAACATTAAGAAAGTTTACTGAAGTTAGTATTAATGGAATAAAAACATTTCCGGGACCATGTCCAAATGAATATTTAGGCATAGTAGATTTAATTGTTTATGGTACTGCACAAAGCCATACAAAAGAGAAATATTGTGGCGGAACTCTTTTTAGAGAACTTGTGGAAGGCAAATCAGTAGAGATTATTGCTAAAAGCAGTGAAGGTAAAAGGATTGAAAAAACAATGACTTTAGAAGATATGCAATTTGCTAAATTAATGGGAACAAGACAGGCAATAAAGAATTATAATGCAATGATCAATTGTGAAACTGATAATGTAGATACTATTTTTTCTTGCCTTCCTTTTGAAGCAAATAAAACCCAAATTACCTTTTCTGGATGTGGCGCGCTAAATCCCTTTCAAAATGATCCTGAATTTGAATCGTTCGGTGTAGGTACTCCAATTTTGGTTAATGGAAGTGTTGGATATCTTATTGGCCCAGGAACCCGAAATTACATAGCTAAACCGAATATGATGACAATTGCTCCTATAATTGGAATGAAACCGGAATACATGGGTGCCTTTAGAACCTCTTTTGGATTAGAACCAATTTGTAGTATCGCTGTACCTATCCCAATCTTAAATGAGAATGTTTTTAATAGTCTTGCTAAATCAGATAAGGAAGTTAAATTGGCGATATTAAGTTTAGTTGGTCGAGAAAAGGTAGGAGAAATTAATTATGGTGATGTTTGGGATAAAAACTTCATCATGAGATTTGATATTGAAGCATGTAAAAATTGTAAGAATTGCAATGTTATTGGTTTTTGTCCAACAGAGGCATTTATTATAAAAGATGGATTAATCTCTGCAATAAACAGATCTCGTTGCTTTAATTGTGGTACGTGTGCTCGATTATGCCCTGATGCTTTTAAATTAGATTTAAAAACAATATTATTTGAGGGAAGAGAAATTCCAATTGTATTAAGACAATCTGATAGGTATGGTGCCATTTTATTAGCTGAAGAGTTAAAATCCAAGATTCTTAAAGGAGAATTTCCGTTAGAAAAACCAACTGGCAAACTAGATTTTGCAGATATGGTAAAATGATCCTTATCATTTTTTTGATTTAATATATCGATTTCTAAATTAAATTTTAGTTGTTAACATAAGACATATAAAATCTCATTCTTAGATTAAATTCAGTATTGAATTCGCTCTAAAAAGAACATTTAATATTAATCATTTTAATTGACAATATTTATTATTTATTTTTAATAAGTTTCTTTATGTCTAAACAAAATTTAGATGGTGGAGATCTTTTAGTTAAATGTCTTTTAAAAGAAGGGATTACTACAATTTTTGGATTAGTTGGGGGGGAACTACTACGGATCTACGATGCTATTGAGAGATATGGTCGTGAGGAAGGTATAGATACTGTGATGGTAAGACATGAGCAAGCTGGAGGACATATGGCAGATGCTTGGGCTCGAGCTACTGGCGATATTGGGGTTTGTTTAGGGACTGCAGGACCAGGAGTGACTCATTTAGTTCCAGCAATAGCAGTAGCAAACGCTGACTCTATTCCAATGTTAGTTATAGGGGCACAAATAGCTAGAATGTTTGATGATACAGGGATTTTACAAGGGGGGTTAGATCAAATGGCCCTTATGAGACCTATTACAAAATTGCAAATCAGTGTAGAAGATCCATATGAGATTCCACATGCCGTTCAAAGAGCTATTAAAACAGCAGTAACAGGAAGGCCTGGCCCTGTCTTTCTTGAACTCAGAGAAACTGCTTTAGTGAGAAAAGCGACTGAGGCAGATCTAAAAAAAATAATAGATCCTGAAAAATATAGACCCATTTACCGCCCTACAGGTAATCCTGATGTAATAAAAACAGCTATAGAAGTTTTAAAAAATTCAAAAAAACCGTTAATTGTTGCAGGTGGTGGTGTAAATGCATCAGATGCCTTTAAAGAAATTAATATCCTATCAGATACTTATTATATTCCCGCCGGAACTACTTTTAATGGTATAGGCGCAATAACAACCAATAAAACTTTTGTAGGGGCAAAACTTACTGCCAATGCATTCAGAAGAGCGGCAAATGAGGCAGATGTTATTATATCTATCGGCTGTAAATGGGATTATACAATACTTTATGGCGCGCCACCAATATGGAATCAAGATCAAAAAATTATTCAAATTGATATTGATCCAAAAGAAATTGGAAAAAATAGACCTGTTGAAGCAGGAATTATCGGTGATGCTAAAGCGGTAATCAATCAATTCTTAGCCGAAATGGAATTATACCTTCCCAAGGAAAAAATCACAGAGTGGTCTGAGTGGAACAACTATTTACAAGATGTCAGAAAAGATGACGTTGAGTTTATAAAAAAAATGCTGAAATATGAAAAATTACCTATGAAACCCCACAGACTAGCACATGAAGTCTTAGATTTTATTCCTGACGATGCACAAATCGTTCTTGATGGAGGTGATATATTTGTCTTTACAATGGACATAATTAGCCTTAAACCACGTCCACCAAGAAGTACGTTTTATCCAGTTTCAATGGGACATTTAGGAACGGGAATTCCTCATGCAATTGCGGTGCAAATGGCAAAACCTGATAAAAGAGTTATTTGTATTACTGGCGATGGTAGCTTTTTGTTTAATGTACAAGAATTGGAAACCGCAGTAAGGCTTAATCTGCCTATAATAATTATAATTGGGAATAATTGTGCTTGGGGTATGATAAAAAGCAATGTAAAAAATAATTTAGGAAAAAGATATTGCGATGTAGATCTTCCTCCAACAAATTATGCTGAAATCGCAAAAGGATTTGGATGCTTTGGAATAAAAGTTGAGAGACCTGAGGAAATTAAATCCGCACTTCAACAAGCAATTGATTCTAAAAAACCTGCTGTGATCGATATCGATATTGCTTTCGAAACTCCTACAGCCATGAAATTAATAGGATTATATAAAAAAAGTAAAGGACTTCTTGGATAGTAAAGTATTAAAAAATTGATTTAATTTCTAAAAATAATTTATCTTAAAAGGAATTGATATGATGGATACTAATTTTTTAGAGGGAAAAATTGTATTAATAACTGGAGCAGGGAGTGGATTTGGTCGAAATATGGCAATTTCATTTGCTTCTAAAGGAGCAAACCTAGTATTGAATGATATTAACATGGCTGGTCTTGAAGAAACACAAAGACTAGTGTTAGACAATAATAAAGTTGAAATACTCCTTGTACAAGCAGATATATCTGATTTAAAACAAGTCAAAGATATGCGTATAAAAACTTTTGAAAAGTTTGATAATGTTTACATTCTAGTTAATAATGCTGGAATCGATGGTGGTTTATATAAATCTTTAGCCGCTTCACCCAAAGTTTATGATAAAGTTATGGCTGTAAACGTTAAAGGAGCATGGAATGTCACGAAAACATTCCATCACAGGATGAAAGGTCAAAGAAATTTTAAACCAATCAGAGGAAAGATTATAAATATTGCTTCCTGTGCGGGAACGGAAAGTGGTTTTAATCCCTATCTAGGGATATATAGTGCAAGTAAGGCGACTCTCATCGCATTTACTAAGCTCTGGGCACTTGAATTGGGTAGCTCTAATATTACAGTTAATTCTATTTCTCCAGGTCTGTTTTTAACACCTATCTATAAAGATGATAAAACAATTAAGATGCTTATGGAGCAAAGAGGTATAAAGCTTCCAATTGATAGAATTGGCATGCCACAAGAAGTTGCTGATATTGCATTGTTTTTAAGTTCTCCCGCGGCAAATTATATCACAGGACATAACTTAGTTTTAGATGGGGGTATGACAATTTCCGTAAATAAGCTATAAAAGTAATTCCTTTTTTTTTATTAAAAACATTTTCAAAAATATAAAACTTATTTCAGACTATTTAACGACTCTTTTAGCACGCTTTCAAATTTATCACAGATGAAATCTGCATCCTCTTCTGTAATCACGAGTGGAGGTTTAATTTTAATTAAATTATGCATTAGTACTTTCCCTGTTCCTGTTAAATATGGCATACTAGGACCAAAGAAAATATTCTGTCTTACTCCCTCTACGAGCATTTCTTGCAGCAATTCGGAAAATGGTTCCCTCGAATCCCTGTTCTTAACTAACTCAATTCCAATAAATAGTCCTGGACCACGAATATCACCTATAACTTCATACTTTTCTTGAAGATCTTTTAATCTCTTCGTGATTTGTTTGCCCCTCTCTTCACAATTCTCGCCTATTTTACCTTTTTCAATGACCTTAAAAGATGCTAGTCCACCTGTGCAACCAATTGGAGTATTACTAAATGTAGTGTGATCTTCTGATGGATTAAATCTCTTTTTAATCTTTGGACTTGCAATCATCGCACCTAAAGGAAATCCTCCGCCGATGGCTTTTGTAAAACACATCATATCAGGAGATACATCGACATTAAATTCTTTCTCATATTTTTCTGTAAGAGAGAAATATTTTCCGGTTCTCCATACTGCTGTTTGAGCCTCATCATAAATAATGAAAATCTTTTCTTCATTACAGACTTCTCTTAATTTCATAAGAAACTCTGGGGGAAATGGAACATGTCCACCTGCCGCCTGACAAACTTCTAAAAGCACTCCAGCAAGTTTTCTAGTGGTTAAACCTTGTAAATACGTTTTAACTAAATCAAAACATTCCAAATTACATTGAGGGTCCTTTTTCCCATATAATCCATTTTTATAATTCCACATACAACGGTAGCAATACGGTTGTGGACTGCGAACAAATCTATCTACTCCGAATGATCGAAACCTCGGCACTGTGTGAATAGGATGTGATGCTGTCATCATTGCCAGAGTATTTCCATGATAACCTCCTCTAAATACTAATATCTGATCTGCTCCTTTTGAAGCTATAAACGCAAGTTTTATGGCAGCTTCAATAGCCAAACCCCCTCCAGAATTATTAATATGGACTCTTCCTCCTTTCAGTCTTCCTGGAACTAGCTCTGCTAACTTATTTACAAATTTAGCTCGTGAAGGAGAAACTGCGCTAGATTTTATGTGAGTTAACCTCTTCATCTGTTCGGAAACCGCATAGTTAACATCAGGATGAGCAAAACCTAAAGCTAATGTCCAATTTTGAGATGTACAATCTAATATCTCAGATTTTTCTCCTGTTTTAATATCTTTAACAATAACCCAAGCCGATCCAGGTTCTTTAGCTTCAAGTAATACTTTTGATTCAATATGAGCATTTAAACAATGATCCTCAAATAAAATCAGTTCCTCTGAATTCACATCAGCAGAAATTCTACTCAATTCATCTTTACTTAAAATTTTAGGTTCAAAATCAACCATATTAAATTCACCATTAAGTTGAATGTTTTTGAATATTTAATAAATAGATAATTATAGGTCTTCTATGTTTATTATAATTACTCTAAATATGATCATATCGTATAAAAAAAAATTCGCACTAACTGCTAATCATATAAGTGAAAAATAACCTATTTACCACGCCCAGAATTTGCTCCTATTGAAGGTCGAGTTTTTTCAGAACCCCATCCTTTTTTGTATAAACCCCTTCCTTTCTTTCCCGCAGCAGTTAAACCTCGTGTTACCCTCTTCTTATGCGCGGGTTCACAAATCCAATTAATGTTTGGATCAGATTTAATAACTGGATGATTTGGGTCAACTGTTATAACTTCATAATACCAATGTCGACCATCTGAATACATTTTATAAGAATTTAAAACCTGCATGTTCGGAAATTTCCTTTGGACTCTCTCTTCTGCAATCCACTGAAGATTTTTACCTGTTGTATATTTATTAACACCCATAGCCCGAGGTTTTCTTCCTCTCTTTGGACGCACCTTATGCGCGCCTCCTTTCCTTATCCTAGCTCTTACAACAACATAACCTTGTTTAGCTTTATATCCTAAGGATCGTGCGCGATGAATTTTAGTAGGTCGCTCTATCCGTTGAATTGATCTGCCTCTTCTATATTCAATTCCACGATACCAATGTGGAGTTTGATATCCTTTTTCATGTTTCTCGAATGTTTCCTTTACATAGCTATATCCAGCTTTCATAATTCGACAATCTCTTGATGTATTATATCTACTAAAATCTATTGTAATTCAAAAGTTTTACTATTTAGAGTTTTCTTATAGAATTATAAATTTTTTAAATAATTTATCATCTTTTCTGCAATCATAATGCTTCCTTGAATTTGAGTTTCTTCCGTTTGACTTCCAATATGGGGGGTTAGAATTAAATTATCCTCGCAACTACATAGGTCCATATTGTCTAAAGGCTCTTCTCTGTATACATCCAAAGCAGCACCACCAATCTCTTTATTCTCCAATGCTTTTAATAAAGCGACTTCATCGATCAAATTTCCTCTAGCAGTGTTAATTAATATAGTGTTTTTATTCATTAATTTTAACCTTCGCTCGTCAATTATATTTTCTGTTTTTGCCGTTGCAGGTATATGTAAAGATATTATTCGAGAATCTTTTACTAAATCATCTACGGAAGGATATACAGTGTATTTAAGTTCATGAGCTTTTTTTATAATATTAGGATCTACATCATAAATTCCTATTTTCATTCCCATGGCAATAGCGATTTTAGCTACTGTTTGCCCTATATTTCCAAAACCTATCAAACCAATCTTCTTTCCCTTTAATACATAACCCATGTAATCACTTTTGCACCATTCACCACAATGCATTGTTTGATCTGCTTTTGATATATGTCTTACTAAACTAAGAAGTAAACCAATAGTTAATTCGCTTACAGAAACAGATGGTGCCTCCGGCGTGTTAAAAACTTTTACATTTAACTCTTCCGCCTTTAGAAGATCTACATTATCTAATCCAACTCCTGCTCTACCAATTACTTTGAGATTAGTTGCTTTCTCTAGTATGTCAGCCGTTAATTTAGTTCTGGACCTAATTACTATACCATCATAATTTTCAATTTCATTTTTCAAATCTTGATGGCTTATAGAAAATTTTTTTATAATTTCTAAATTATTTTCTTGAAATATTTTAATTCCTTCTTCTCGAAGTTTATCTGAAATAAGAATCTTCATTTTACTAATAAAAATTAATTTTATAATGCTATTTAAATTATTTTAATCAGTATTATCTTAAAGATTTACTTAAAATAGGAAAGAACTCAATGGAAAAAAAAAGAAAGGATAGAAAAGGTTTTAAAAAAGCAAAGAAATCTAGTGAAAATGGCCTTAACATCTCTTATGATAAGGAAGAATTAGAAGAATTTGTACCTCACTTAATAAATGAGCTCTCTGAAAAAAAAAAAACACTGAAAATGGACTAAGTGAATTTAGAAATCGAAGACATAAAGGAAGAAGAGGACCAAATTAATAATAATTTAATACCGAAAGAGATAGTAAATCCCGGAGTAATAGATTTTATTAGAAGATGTAAAACTAAAAATGAAGCAATAGAAATTTTAGATTTTTGTTTAAAACGTGAAGAGATAGGGCGAAATGAATATGAAAAATATAAATCCATAATCATGCAAAAAGGAGGCTTAGATAAAATCATAAAAGAGAGTGGAGGTAGAAAGGATCCTGGATATTATGAACGAAAAAATTATAAAAAGGATTTCAACTCTCAAAAGTTTAAAAGTAATAATAACTAATTTAACTTAAATTTATATTAATGATGAACTTGTGACAAAGACAATTGAGCTTTGCTCAAAGCAATGACCTTGTTGCCCCAATCTGAAATATGAATTATTATTATTAGGTATATCTAAGTCTTATTTTCCACTTTTTTCTTAAAACTTAATCCTTTTTCTGTTAGGAAATATTCATCATCTATTTTTCTAATAAGTGTTAAGTCGAGTAAAACAGGAATTCTACCTTTAATGCATGAAATAGGAATTCCAGAAAATAGCTTAATTGTGAAGAGAGTTTTTGCTCCTTTATCAATCGCATACAAAATTTCTAGTCCCATGTTTCCAAGTAGATATTTTATATCTTCTTGGGATTCTTTATCTTTCAACATTATAAATCTTCTTTTATTGTTCTTGCTCTGATTTTTCTAATATCCTTGGCAGGGGTCTTAAATCTGGTAAGGTCATATCGCTTGTTTTAGATAATTCTCCTTTAGCATATATTTGTAAGAGGACAGCTTCTATTTCCTTTATGATTTCAATTATATGGGGAGGTATTTTCGCGTCCCAGTTCTTATAAAAATATAATAATTCATCTGTACCTTTTCCTAATTTCCTATTTATTTCTTTATTTAAGCCTTCACTAAATCCTAAAGTGGGTTTTGAAGGATAATCAGAAAAATCTACAAATATTTTATAGGTATGGTTTTTTGAAATGCGCATATAGATTTGAAGATGAAAAAGCAATCCCTCAAGAAAATCGGCAGGAAATTCATCCTTTACCATCCGTGCTTCCTCCCAAAGAACCTCATCTCGAATATAATCCGATAAACCCTCAGGATAACTACTTCTTTCTAAAGCTTTAATAATGGAAACATTTTCACTTAGTTTTAACTCTTCCAAGCTTGTTTTTTGATATTTCGGTAGAATATCTTTTATTACATTGATAAAGGGTTTAAACTCTGTGATATTATTAATTGCGTAATCCTCTAAAATATTTTCAAAATTCTTAATGAAGTTTTTATTAATTTCTATTAAAAAATCCTCCAGAGAAGAATCATCATTTACATACTGAATTGCAATAACTATTTTATCAAAATTTCCAAAAAAATAATTTTTATCTTTAATTTGAGCTGTAGAAAAAGAATCCAATTTTAATTTAGTAGATTCTGATATGATATATCCTAAAATATAAGATAACTCTTCCTGACTCATTAATTGTTGCTCATCTAAAAAGCCTAAAAAGATTAAAATTCTTTTTTTCGTGTCAATAATAAATATTGTTTGAGGATTCAATATTTCTTCCTAATTTAATTTGATTAATAGATAAAACTTTTCAAAAAATTATAATTTTTATTTTTTTGAAGAATTTTTTTTACTTCCAGAGGAAAGATCTTCAAGAAATTTATCAATTTTAGATTCTTTTGATTTTT
>SDBT01020604.1_pt1 | contig 10309 bp, 5 predicted proteins | sample 2277101 | NCBI WGS metagenome assembly SDBT01 (sample SAMN10404973, study PRJNA504765) | marine sediment metagenome | isolation source: marine sediment core GS10_PC15, 103 cmbsf | place: Arctic Ocean: Southern Knipovich Ridge | collected 2010
TCTCGTCGCTAGCTGGTTGTGGCTGGCGTAGCCAGCGTTTTATTTTAAATTATTGACTGAAGGAGGATATTGGGGGCTTATTAGTCGCTGGTCGCTCGTCTCTCGTCGCTAGCTGGTTGTGGCCAGCGGGGCTGGCGTTTTATTCGATTATGATGAAAAATGGTTTGACGGGTGGTGGGTATTTTGGTACAAGAGCTTTTTAGGTACAAAGTTAATGCTTTGTTGGGCTGCCTTAGGCAGATAAGAAAAAAACGCCTTGCGTCTTCGCTAAAGCTACGCCGGACAAGTAGGCGGATAAACTCAACTTGATATTGCACCATCCATAGTGATTATAAGCTCGACATTGCGGACTTTGAAAGAGTGAAACGTATAGGAAATTAACCGGATGATTGGCCGGAGAAATTGATTCGGATTGCGTGTTAAAGAGAACCACGGATTTTCACCGATTTGCACGGATTTTTTTGGCCTCAAAGGGCACAGATTTTGGCAGTGAGATAGTTATTAAGTGCCAATATGGCAGAGTGGAGACCTACAATATAAAGCCCCCTCAAAGCTTTAAATACACAACATCTTGTGCTATAAGGACTTAGCTGACAAGGGCCGAGAAATACCTGTTTTGGCACATCGTTTGCACTATATATTACGGATAATTTGAGCGATCGGTTATAGATGCCGAGAGCGTGTAAAACATACCACTCTTTGGCTTCCTTTGTTGATTGTTATTGTTAAAGAAGCGCACTGTGCGCAATTGATGTTATTTATTTTCGAAAGGAGCTTAGAAATGGCTGAAAGTAAACATGATATGCCATAAATGAAGGGCGAGTTGTAGCAAATGAGGCGTGATATGAGGCAGATTAAACGGGCAGGAATGATTGTAAGTAGTTTGTTTTAAGGGAGTTATGTTGAAAAATGGAGCAAATGCTTGACGTAAAAGAGTTTAGAACACAGGACAAGAAGACACGGCAACTTTCTTATACAGAAGGAGACAATCTGTGTTTGCCGTTTTATGCAGACCGTATGATCATTGTTAGACGTCAAAACAGAAACAAATAGGAAAAAGTAATATGACTGAAGAAAAAAAGTTAGGATCCCTGGAATCATCTGAAAGCTTGATTAGAGACTTGTACATCGACTTAAGAAAAAAAATCAATTCTTGGGCTGAAATTACCCATCAAACTGCTCAAGCAAGAATGGGATATGTAGGGCAACATTTAGTAAGTATCACAACTGGTTATCTTGGCGGAAAGTCTGGAGCCAGGGGAAAAGATTTAATCATTGATGAAAATGACGTTGCTGAAATAAAAACCTGCTATAGAGTAGACCAACTTGGCAAATGTAACAATTGTGGGATAGTAGTTGCCAGTATAGAAACTGAATGTTCAAATTGTGAGTCAACAAATATAAAAAGAAATGAGGATTCTAAATGGCTTATTGGAATCAGACATGATGACGAATTCAGTGCTATTCTCGATCCAAAATATTACTATCTTGTATTGTTTGATTTTATCGATTTTTGCAACCCTAATACTATCAGAGCGTCAATATGGAAAGTTGACTCTATTGTCCCAGGATTTGCATATTGCATGATTGATTACTACTTGAACATAAGAACTAAGTCCAAATCAAAAGCATCGTTCAATTTATGGCCTTTTCAACTGAAATTTGACATGATGAAAGCTAAACTTATTTACCGTTCTCACATCAATTCAGACGACACTATAAAAACAATAATTTTTCCTGGAAGAGATGAGTATATAATTCGCCGACCAAATTCTATGTCACATTACTCAAGAGCACGTAATTTAACATTATCTAATTTATTTGACTTTGCTGATGACATCGGTTGTAATGTTCTTGGAAATGATAGTAAAAAAGAACTAATCACAAAACTAGACAAATATATCAAAGACCTTGGTGGTTTCGAAGATCACATTATTGATTCGTTAGCCAAAAGTCTGTACTGGAATAGAATAAAACTACATATTGAGAGTTTGCCCAAATCACTAAAAGAAAAACTGAAACATCACAATCTTATTTAGATTTTGCTTAAAGCTAAATTTTGCTTCATGATGTTAAGGTTTAATTTTTCGCTTAATAAAGTCTGTTCCTCTATTAAGTTAGCAACCTTCTTGAAGGAAGTGTTCTTGTTAAAAACTTGATTAGGAATAACCAAATCACTCAAATCTTTAGAATGGAGGTGGGCTGTCTGTCCTCTTACCATTTTTTGAATATTTAATATTGTTTTAGGGTGCCTTAGATATGCAAGAAGTAAAAACGGATTAATTTTCTTAAGGTTTGGTCGTATTAACATAATCTCACCAACAAATGATATTTCACCTCTAATAAAACTTGGACGATTAAGGAAAATGTCGATTTTTTTAGCAATATAAATGGGATTATGAGCAGAGGATGTCAACAATATATCGTATTTTCTCACAATCAACGATTTTGGAGATTTGACTCTTTTTTTAATTTCTTCTTTTGATATGAAATTTCGATCTCTAGATTTCCAGATAATTCCAGATCCATTGAGATTCCCAACCTTAACTATGAAATAGCCTTGTTCTGTATAGCTGCATCTTGCAGGAGTTCTACCCGTACATATTTCATTACAGATAGAAGACAGCTTGACTCCTTTTGTGGACTTAATATTTTGTATAAAGGAAGCTGATAAATTTATGAAAGTATCTGATTTATTTTCATCAAGAATTAAATCAACAAATCGCGACGATTTTCTTTTTGTTAGAGCATTTTTTGCCATTTTAGAAAAGGATGGCAACTCATTGCCTACTCTCTGTCTCCCTGTTGAATCATATCCAACATTAGATATGTTAACGATTGGTATATCTATTAGCTCACCCTTTTCTTTGTCGTTTTTGTATTTTTTTATAAATAAAACGATAGTTGTTGTCTGAGTACCCATTGAAGCAAAAGTTTCAGGCGGTAAAGACATAATCGTGTAAATGAAACCAAGCTCAGAGAGGTAATCTCTTGCAGTTATCAAGTTATTATTCGTGGCAATGCTTTTAGGTACAACAATTGCAAGAGAGCCTCCTGGTTTCAGTAATTGAAGACAACGTTCAATAAAAACGATCTCGCTAGTTTGTGATTTCAGATAATATCCATTTTTATCGTGACAAGTCTTGTATAGAGAGAAATCATATGATCTTGAATCAAGATTAACACCGAAAGGAGGATTAGTGAAAATAAAATCATATTTACAATTATGTTTGTTTAACCTGAGAGAATCTTGTAATGTTTTATCAAATTTAACATTTCTTATATGCTTCAAATTCAAATTGGCTAAAAGCAACATTCTTGGATTTTTATCAAATCCGAAAATAGTCAGTTTATCATTTGTTCTTTTTTTCGCATTCTTCAAGAATTCTATTAGAAAGGTTCCTGAACCACAAGCAGGATCTAAAACTTTTTTATGAGGATCCGGATTTAAATAATCAATGATAGCTGACACAACGTCATCAGGTGTTAGAAATATACCTAATCCCTTTCTAATATCTGGAGTAAGAAATTCTTTCAAAGCATGACTTCTGACGTCGTAGTTTATTGAATTGAATTGAATATTGAGTAGTAGTTCATGGACTTGAGTAAGACAGGCGTCACTCAAGTGTATTTTTTTGTCTTGCCATATCTCCGCTGACCATGAATTTGTCTTACCAAGAAAACTACGAAAAAGTTTTCTAACGTCCTTTACAGATGGAATTTCTGAGGAACTATCTATTCCGTGATAATTCTGATTAAAGAACATATATTTCAATAATTCATTAAAAGCTTCTTGTGGCTGAAGACCATCAACATTTCTCATAATGTTATGTGCTTTATGATACAGTTTTGTTAATTGATGAGCAGTAAGCATAATATTTTTTGTCTCCTTGATTTTAGTTTTAGAATATAATACAATAGCGTAAATAGGGCAAGGAAAAATTTCTTAAAATAATTAGAAATATTTCCTTAGTACATCAATATCATGAATTTTACAAGAAAAACGTCTAACAATCAAATGCAGATGACGCTATTACGTGGCTGACTTGCGACGTTGAATAGCGAATTTAGAATGCGGCAGGGGAGTTTTTTTAATATATTTCCGGTTGAGATTGCCGCGGCCCTTCGGTCGCAATGACAGTGTAGGCGGGCATCGTCTAAGGGTGGGAAAGTGGAGGTAGGATTCGAGGGATTTGGGCAACTTAGTTGCATAACTTAGTTGCATAAAATGGTGGTTTTGTTGCGTTAAATGTGCGAAAGTATGTTTTTCGGCTGGTACGTGTCTGTTTAGAGGTACTGGCTGGGTTGAATCGATGATTTTTTTGTCTTATACCCTTTAAGGGTAGTAAATGTCCGCTCGCCGTGCTTCGCTCGTCGCAGCAGGCGGAAAAACGGTAAAATTCAATTGGGATCAGTATAGCAAAGGAATCTGTCATGTTTAAAAGAACTGTGTTAGCGATGATGTTGGTTTGTTTTTTGATGTTAATTGCCAGCTCTGTGGCATTTGCCGAGGCCCAGGAGTTTGTGAACTCGGTGGGGATTAAGATGGTCACGATTGAACCGGGCTCGTTTGAGATGGGCAGCACTTTGGGACGTGATTACTGGGATGAACAGCCTGTCCACAAGGTGACCATTTCCAGGGCCTTTCACATCTCGGAGACTGAGGTGACAGCTAAGCAGTTTAGACAGTTCAAGGGCCAGTTTGCAGGGACTGCCAAGCATCGGCCTTACGCAGCGGGTGTTAGCTGGTATGATGCGGTTGCGTTTTGCGAGTGGCTGAGCAAGAAAGATGGCAAACCTTATCGTCTGCCGACCGAAGCTGAATGGGAATATGCGTGCAGGGCCGGAACAACGAGTCTGTACTCATCAGGCAACAAGCGGCCCAGAGGCGGACGGGCCAATGCGTGGGGACTCAAAAATATGCACACAGGCGTGCGCGAATGGTGTCTCGACTGGCATGGGGACTATCCGGCGGCGGCGCAGGTTGATCCGGTCGGTCCGAAATACGGAATGGCGCGGGTTGTTCGCGGCGGGCTGCTTGACGACGGCGATAAAAATAAGCATCGCGAGATTTTCAACGCGTCATCAAACCGTGCTTCAATCGCTCCTGGGTTTGGTCTCTATTACAACGACTCGGCCCCAAAGAAGCCGGTGACAAATAACGACGAGAATGCCGTTGGCGGTTATCACAATATTGGTTTCCGTGTGGTTCAGGGGCCGATGCCAACCACCCGTCCGCTTAGGTATGAGGCGCCGTATGTTCAGCAGGGTGTCAAGCAGAACAAGGGTCTTGTGAAGCTGGGACCTGATTCTTCTAAGCCTTATTTTAGGAAGCGATACTTGCTTCCGTCACCGCCTGAGACATGTGACAGCTGCCGTGGAGAGTCGATAGATGAAGCAGGATTGCACCCGTCACTCAGGGGGCACAACCAAAGCCCGGCCCTTGAGGTCTGCCCGAACGGTGACATCCTGATGATATGCTACACTTCTCATGCCGAATATGAGCCTACCGTCTCGTTGATTGCAACCCGTTTGCGATTCGGAGCAGAGCAATGGGACATGCCGGAAAGGCTGTTTGACTTTGCTGCTTCTAATGACCACGCACCGATGCTGTGGACCGATACCAAAACTGGTATAGTGTATTTCTTCTGGGGCAATCCGAGACTTGAAGGTGGATTTCCGTTCCAATGGAGAACTTCGAAAGATAACGGGGCCACGTGGTCGGAGGTTCAATTCCCGAATTTTATGAATAAAATCGGCGGGCGTTCAAATCAGCCTATCAACACGGCGGTTCGTGATAAGAACGGCACGCTTTATGTTGCATGTGACGGTGTTGACGGCGACTCGGTTCTCTGGGCGACGCACGACAACTGCAAAACGTGGTACGATACGGGCGGCAGAACTTTCGGCAGACATACAACTTTTGCACTTTTGAGCGAGGGGACGTCTATACTCGGAATGGGAGGCAAGAGGAGTGATATCAACAAATTTATGCCGAAGTCCTTAACCAGAGACGGTGGAAAAACCTATGAAGTTTCGAAGACGCCTTTCTGCATGCAGGGTTCAAATCAGAGGCCAAGTCTTCTGAGGCTCGCAAGCGGACGACTTTTCTTTGCCGGTGACTTCAATAGAAAAGACCTGGAGCATCCGGCTTCTATTACCCGGAAGGGTTCTTATTTCGCTCTTTCAGATGACGACGGTGAAAACTGGCATATTATCAAGAAAATTCCCGGTGCCGAGCTGCATGAAGAGGAACCGGTCATAACTATCGGCTATTCTGTTGCCAGGCAAGCTCCGGACGGGACGATACATCTGATCACCTCGATGAACAAATCCGGCCTGCACTTTGCATTCAACGAGGCGTGGATCTTAGCCAAGGATACCAGGCAGGAGAAGATGTCCGATGCCGAACTGATGGCCAATACTGCCAGCAGCGTTTCGAAAGTCAAAACTTATCGGGAAAATTATCCTGATGGTAGAAAGAAGTTCCAGTTCACCGGTGGTATCGGTGACGACGGGCGATTTCTACTGCACGGCCCAGAGACGTGGTACTATCACGACGGATCAACACAACGCCAAGCGGATTATGACAAGGGTCGCAAAGTAGGGATAGAGACATACCGGTCAAGAAACAACAAGACGAAATGGACCTGGCAGCACAAACAGGACGGCAACAGTATTTGGACGCAGTATTGGCCGAACGGAAGGAAGAAGGCCCAATCGACCTGGAAGGATTTCTCGTGCAATGGTATCTCAACTGTGTGGGACAGGGACGGCGAGCTAATCAGTCGCAATGAATTCGCGAATGGTAAGAATACCGCCGAAATGATTATTACCGGTAAGCTGACCATCGAAAGTGACCAAAGCATTACCGCTGCTTCGAACTCCCTCCTGAATGGCCCCGGAGCTACTATAACGGTTAACGGCGGCAGTTTCACCGTCAACGGCAGATTTAACCTGGGCACGGGCAGTGACGGTTACATCTATCTCAATGGCGGCACGTTCACCGTTAAAGGTCTGTTTACGTTTCCCGATGGTGACGGTGGGATCCACCGCATCTACTTGAATGACGGGATAATGCACGCCGGAAGCATTGAGCAAAAACATGAACGCAATGCCAAAATTTATGTAGGCGGCGGCATATTGCGTCTTGACGATGTCCCGGGTGGCGACGAAGATCCTAAAGACTGGAAGAAAAACGGAGACCTGCTGCCCGCTGAAGGTTACGATCATATAGTCATTGAGGATCGTGGTGATTACACCCAAGTCAGGGCAGTTAAGAAACCGTAAACACGTAAGGATATAATAGAAGACATGATGAGTAGCTAATGTAACCAACCAGTTACACTTTGTTCCCAAATCAACGATGTGTACCTTTATATGAAATCCCAGTTAACCGCAGGAAAGGTAAACGGAATGTATGATCGAAAAAGATTAACAGCCGTGATATTAAGCTTAGCATTGGTTTGTTTTTTGTATTCGGGTTGTAATGGGCCTAACATGTCTATTGAGGGGGATGAGACAAATTTCGGACTTATCGATCTTTCCGCTGCTGTTATCGTTGCGGACCGGTCGATCCCGATTCATGTAAAAGCGTCGGATATGTTAGCCGATGAGATCGAAAAGCGAACCAGGATAAGGCTTAACGAAGCGGCATTATTTCCAAAGGGCAATGCCGTCAGGATAGTACTGGGTACGGTCGAAAAATTTCCGATTAAAAAGTTGTCGGTTCCGAGCGGTTTGAGCGTTCCCGATAAAGCGGATAGTTATTCTATATGGGTCAGCCGGAAGAATAATAAAGGAGTGACGATTTATCTTGTCGGCAGGGACAATCGGGGAATGTTGTTTGCCGTTGGCCGACTATTGCGTCAGTTGAATATGGGCAGGGACAAAGTGACATTGGATTCCGGCTACAGGATAGCTACCGCTCCGGAGTTTCCAGTTCGCGGTCATCAGCAGGCTTACCGTCCCAAGACAAATTCTTATGACGGATGGGATATAGATATATGGGAGCAGTCGTTTCGTGATATGATCGTGTTCGGTACCAATGCCGTTGAGATATTGCCGCCGCGGACCGACGACGACTACGACAGTCCGCATTTTCCCAAGCCGCCCATGGAAATGATGATCGAGATGGCTCGTGTTCTCGATGAATATGATATTGACGTTTGGATTTGGTTCCCGGCGATAGATAAAGATTATACCGATGAGGCAACGTTAAAAGCGTCACTGGAAGAATGGGGTGAAGTTTTTAGTAAGCTCCAAAGGATCGACGCGGTTTTTGTTCCGGGCGGAGATCCGGGCAATACGCATCCGAAGGTTCTTATGCCGTTTATGGAAAAGCAGGCGAAAAATTTGCGTCGTTATCACCCGAATGCAGAGATGTGGGTTTCGCCGCAGGGTTTTGATCGTGGAGGCGCGAACCGTGAAGGATGGATGAAAATATTTCTCGATATATTAAAAAGCGAACAGCCCGACTGGCTCGATGGCGTTGTATTTGGCCCGCAGATTACGCTTACTCTGACAAAACTGAGGGAAGAAGTGCCGGCAAAATATCCTATCAGAAGGTATCCGGATATCACTCATAGCAAGGAAGGTCAATACCAGCTAAGGGATTGGGACATGGCCTTTAAGCGTACACTGGGCCGCGAGACGATAACTTACCGGCCATACGGCTTTGCGAAGATATTCAGGGACCCGAAGCGATACGCACTCGGTGAAAAAGGACGAGAATTGGGGCCGATTAATCCCGGACAGGATGAAGATACGAATATATTTATCGATCCGAAGAAATATTCGATAGGATTTATAACGTACAGCGAAGGATGCAACGACGACTTTAACAAGGTATTGTGGAGTTGCCTGGGCTGGGACCGGAAAATGGACGTAAAGGATATTGCTAAAGAGTACAGCAAATATTTTATCAGTGACCGATTCGAGGAAAGATTCGCCCAGGGTATCATCGGCCTTGAGAAAAACTGGGACGGACCTATTCTGGAAAATGACAGTATAGAAAAGACTCTTTTGATATTCCGACAGATGGAAAATGACGCCACACCGCAGGAACTCTTAAACTGGCGGTTTCAGATGGGTCTGTATCGAGCCTATTACGACGCTTATATAAAAAAGCGCCTGCCTTTTGAAATTGAGCTTGAAAAAGAGGCGATAGAAGTTTTGAAAAATGCTAAAGATTTAGGATCACTTGTTGCAATGAAGCGAGCCGAGGAAATACTCGATACGCCACCTGATAAAGAAGCAATGAAATATCGTACGAGAGTTTTTGCGCTTGCAGAAGCCTTGTACCAAAGTATTCGTATGCAGCTAAGTGTCGAAAAATATCAGGCAATACATTTGAGGCGGGGCGCTAATCTTGATGCTATCGATTATCCGTTTAGCAACCGCAAGCAACTAAGAGAAGTATATAAGAATCTTCGGAACAATTCGTCTATAAGCGAAGAAGATCGGCTCAAAAAGATTGCAGATGTCCTTTCCGAACTCGAAGACTGGAAAAGTAGAAATAAGTGACATTCCAATCATCAAACAAGGCAAAGAAAAGGCAACAAAGGACGTTTTTAAGAGAAAAACCAACAATTTCGCCCAAAAACACGGCAAGCATCAATCGAAATGCACCAAGTGCGGGCTATATGGCCTGACACCTTAAATTGATCCCGGGGCGTCGGGGTGGGGATGATCATTAAACTCGTTGATCACTTCGTTTAGTTTCGTGGAAACTTTCGGCGGGATGTCAATGGCGAGGAACTTGTGAATTTCGATAATTGAATTGCAAACGAACTCCTCAGTTTTTAAAGAATGGACTTCTTTGTCGTGCAAAGAGATTTTCGGTTCAAAGGTGCATGAGTGATTATTTGGGTCAATGTCTATGCGATGACGTTTCATTATTGTTTCGTAATCAGGGTGAGCGTGAGTACAGAGTAGGCGATAAGTGACGCGGTAGTGATCTTCCAGTCTAAAGGTTGTTGTCTTGTCGAGATCTTGACAACGCACAAGTAGCCAGCTTTCGGTATACTTTTCGCCAAGTAAATCATCTATTCTTGCCAATTGCTCGGCGGCTCTTTTACCTCTGACTAAGTCAAAGGTAGGATCAGGTGATTTAGCAGCATGTTTTATTGCCGTCTTGCAAGCTACAGAGCTATCACAGAACCTGGTGTCGAAGCCGTCGGGGATGTGAATTATATAAAGGAGCTCGACATACATTTCGAATAAAGAACGCAGAACGATGGGCGAACTAATCGAACATTTTCTTTTAATGAGAAAAGAAATATCCGAAGCCAGTTCAAGGATGGTTGCG